>Ga0182736_1000755_pt1 | contig 41406 bp, 40 predicted proteins | sample eDN5th30CKraftBY_FD_128882 | JGI IMG/M metagenome (GOLD analysis project Ga0182736, IMG submission 128882) | Enriched backyard soil microbial communities from Emeryville, California, USA - eDNA 5th pass 30_C Kraft BY (version 2) (version 2) | ecosystem: Environmental > Terrestrial > Soil >... | reverse complement strand
GAGCTGGGCGTCGCAGAGCCGGTCGCCGTGCAGCCGCACTACAACCTGGTGCATCGTGACATCGAGGCCGACATCATCCCGACGGCGCTCGAGCTGAACCTGGGCGTCGTGCCCTACTTCGCCCTCGCCAAGGGCTTCCTCACCGGCAAGTACCGTTCGCCCGAGGTGGACGATCAGCCGTCGCCGCGTGCGAAGGCGGCCGCCGCCTATGCGACGCCACAGGGGCTCCTGATCCTCGACGCCCTCGAGCGGATCGCCGGCGCCCACGACGTGTCGATGGCCGCCGTCTCGCTCGCCTGGCTGCGCTCGAAGGCGGGCGTCGTCGCCCCGATCGCGTCGGCCTCGAAGGTCTCGCAGGTGCCCGACCTCCTCGATGGCGCCCGGCTGGACCTGACGGCGGAGGAGCTCGCCGAGCTCGACGACGTCTCGGAGTGGACGCCGACCGACATGTGACGGCTGCGGTCCGCGGGAGCGTCGGGCGAGGGAGATCCGTCATGAACGCCGGCCGCTGACGCCGCGTGGGTCATGATGGTGGGCATGGCCGACGAGTACACCCACGGGCACCACGAGAGCGTGCTGCGTGTTCACCGGCGCCGCACAGTGGAGAACTCCGCGGCGTACCTGCTTCCCGAGCTGCGGCCGGGGCTGTCGGTGCTCGACGTGGGCGCCGGACCGGGCACCATCAGCGTCGACCTCGCTCGTCACGTCGCCCCCGGGCGCGTGCACGCGATCGACGCTTCGGCCGACGTCGTCGCCCACGCGGAGGCCGACCGGGTCGCCCAGGGAGTCGAGAACCTCTCGTATGCCGTCGACGACGCCTACGCGCTCTCCTCGGACGACGACGCGTGGGACGTCGTGCACGCCCACCAGGTGCTCCAGCACCTGACGCGGCCCGTCGACGCGCTGCGCGAGTTCCGCCGCGTGGTGAAGCCGGGCGGTGTCGTGGCGGTGCGTGACGTCGACTACGAGGGCACGATCTGGTGGCCCCGCATTCCCGGGCTCGACGAGTGGCGCGAGATCTACCTCGCGGTGCATCGTGGCACGAGCGGCGATCCCGCCGCCGGCCGCCAGCTGAAGTCGTGGGCACGCGCGGCGGGCTTCGCCGACGTGGAGTCGTCGGCATCCGTCTGGCTCTTCGAGTCGCCCTCCGCACGGTCGTGGTGGGGCGGAGCCTGGGCGGAGCGGGCGCTGCACTCCTCGTTCGCCGACAACGCGCTGCGCCTCGGCATCGCCGATCAGGCCGCGCTCGAGCGCATCAGCGCGGCATGGCGGGAGTGGGCTGCAGAAGAGGACGGGTGGTTCCTGATGCCGCACGGCGAGGTGCTCGCGCGCGGCTGACCCGCCTCACGCCCTCGAGCCGTCGGCGCTGCGTCCGGCTTCGATCACGATGCGTCCGTCGCGGATGACGCCCGGGCCGTCGCCCGGAACGGGCGCGGGCGCGGGAAGGCTCTGCTCCGCCTCCCACACGGCCATCGCCTCGGCGACGCTCGGCCGCCATACCTCGTCGAACGCCGCGATGCCGCCCCACGACCGCTCGAGCCGCTCACCCCGCCGCCGACGACGCCGCGTGTCGAGCGTGATCCATACGAAGTACACGGGCAGCAGCACGATCAGGGTCGCAAGGCCCCAGAGCGCGGTCTGACCGAACCCGCCGTCCATACGACAAGGGTACGCTCGCGGAATGACTGCGCCCATCGATCCCGCGCCCGATCCGCTGCCCTCCGACGCCGATGTCCCGCTCGCGGACGGCGCCGTCCTGCGCGTCGCACGGCCGGGCGACGAACCCGGCATCCTGCGGCTCATCCATGCGCTCGCAGCGTACGAGCGAGAGCCGGATGCCGTCGAGAACACGGTCGAAGACCTCTCCGCGAGCCTGTTCGGCGCCGATCCGCGTGTGTTCGCCCACGTCGTCGAGCGGGAGGGGGAGATCGTCGGCATCGCCGTCTGGTTCCTCACCTACTCGACCTGGACGGGCCGCCACGGCATCTGGCTCGAAGACCTCTTCGTCGACGAGCACCATCGCGGTCGTGGCTACGGCAAGGAGCTCATGCGGGCGCTCGCGCGGGTCTGCGTCGACCACGGCTACGGAAGGTTCGAGTGGACGGTGCTCGACTGGAACGAGCCTTCGATCGCGTTCTACCGGGCGATCGGCGCCGTGCCGATGGAGGAGTGGACGACGCAGCGGCTCACCGGCGACGCGCTCGACCGGCTCGCGCGGAGCTGACCGGCGCACCCGACCCCGAGACGGCAGGCCCCGAGCCTGCTTACGATGGCGACAAGCGACGGAGGTGGAACATGGTCCAGGTTCGAGTCGCCGGTGTCGCCCTCGATGGGGCCGGTCAGCACGTCATCCTGCTCCGGCCCTTCGACAGCCTCTCGGATGACGACCGGGTGCTGCCGATCTGGATCGGCGCGCAGGAGGCCACGTCGATCCTGATCGCGGTCGAGGGCGCGGTCGCGCCGAGGCCGCTCGCGCACGATCTCATCCGCAGTCTCCTCGAGACGCTCGGCGCCGTCGTGGAGCGCGTCGAGGTGACCCGTATCGACGACGGCACCTACTACGCCGAGATCACGCTGATCGCCGACGGCCGCGTGCACGTCGTGGACGCCCGCCCCTCGGATGCCGTTGCGGTGGCATCCCGCACCGGTGCGCCGCTCTTCGTGGCGGACGAGGTCATGGAGGAGGCGGGCGTGCCCGGGCTGATCGTGCAGGGCGAGGAGGAGCAGGAGGTGGAGGAGTTCCACCGGTTCCTCGAAGACGTCGATCCGGACGACTTCCGGGAGTGACGGCCGCGGCCCTGTGCTGTGTGTCGGTGCGGGGGCGTACCGTGTGCGCATGATCACGCCGACCCTCTCCGAGTGGCTCCTCGACTCCGATCCGATGCTGCGCTGGCAGGTCGAGCGCGACCTGATCCATGCGCCCGAGGAGGTGTGGCGGGCGACCCGCGAGCGCATCGCGCACGAGGGCGTCGGCGCCGCGCTGCTGTCCCATCAGGATCCCGACGGGCAGTGGGCGGGAGGGGCGTTCTTCCCCGGGGACATGACGGAGCAGCCGCCGCAGAACGAGCAGCCGTACACGGCGACGACGTGGACGCTGACGGCGCTGCGCGAGGGAGGCCTGGATGCCGCGGTGCTCGACGGCACGGCCGAGAAGCTGCGTCAGAACAGCCGGTGGGAGTACGACGACCTTCCGTACTGGGACGGCGAGGTCGACGTCTGCATCAACGCGATGACCCTCGCCAACGGCGCGTGGCTCGGGGTCGACATGTCGGGGCTCGCAGCGTGGTTCGTGGAGCATGTGCAGGCCGACGGCGGCTGGAACTGCGAGTGGGTCGAGGGCTCCGTGCGCTCATCGTTCCACTCCACGATCAACGCGCTGCGGGGGCTGCTGGCGTACGAGAAGATCACGGGCGACACGAACGTGCGCGACGCCCGCCACAGCGGCGAGGAGTACCTGCTGCGGCGCCGGCTGCGATACCGGCTCACGACGGGCGAGCGCGTCGGTCCGTGGACCGACCTGGTCGTGCATCCGTATCGGGCGCCGTTCACGCTGCTGAAGGCTGTCGACTACGTCACGGACGTCGCTCGCTGGGACGGCGTCGCCCCCGACCCGCGCGCCGCCGAGGCGGTCGAGCGGCTGCGCGAGTCCCGCCGCGACGACGGAACATGGCTGCAGGGGTGGAAGTTCGGCGGCGAGACGTGGGTCGCCCACGACGTCGAGCCGGGCGAGCCGTCGAAGTGGGTCACATTCCTGGCGCTCCGCGCGCTCGACCGATGGGATGCCGGCACCGCCACGCCAGCGCACGGCACGGCGTAACACGGCGACACCGCGAATAGGCGCGCGGGGCGTCCGAGCCCGATGATGGCTGTCGACACGAAAGGACGGTCATGGCGGGCAGAGGGTTCACGACACGACAGGTGCACGAGCGCGGCCGGATCGGCGCACCGTCAGCGCGGGCGACCCCCATCTACCTGACCGCCGGGTTCACCTTCGACGAGTACGACGCGGCTGAGGCCCATTTCGGAGGCGGGGAGGGCTACGCCTACACGCGCGTCGGCAACCCCACGGTCGAAGCCGTCGAAGGGGCGCTCGCATCGCTCGAGGGCGGATCGCAGGCGCTGCTCGTGGCCAGCGGCCAGGCCGCCACGACCGTCGCCCTGCTCGCGCTCGCGGCAGCCGGCGACCACCTCGTCGTCTCCCGCCACATCTATGAGGGAAGCCGCGGCCTCATCGTCGACAACCTCTCGCGCCTCGGGATCACCGCCGACTTCGTCGACGACATACACGACCCGGCGGCGTGGGAGGCGGCCATCCGTCCCGAGACGAAGGCGCTGTTCGCCGAGTCGATCTCGAACGCCGCCAACCGCATCCTCGACATCGCCGCGATCTCGGCCGTCGCGCACCGTCACGGCATCCCTCTCGTCATCGACAACACGTTCGCGACACCGTACCTGCTGCGTCCCCTCGAGCACGGCGCGGACGTCGTCGTCCACTCGGCGAGCAAGTTCCTCGCCGGCCAGGGCGCCGTCATCGGCGGCGCGGTCATCGACGGCGGCACGTTCGACGCGACCGTCTCGGGCGCGAAGTTCCCGCACCTCGTGTCTCCCGGCGCCGGCCACGCGGCGAGCTTCGCGGAGCGCGCCGGGGGAGATGCCCGCATCGCGTACGCACGCGAGAGCGTCGCCCCGCGCCTCGGCCCCACCCCGTCGCCGCTCAACGCCTTCTTCATCGGGCAGGGCATCGAGACGCTGAGCCTGCGGGTCGAACGGCAGTCGGCGAACGCGCTCGAAGTGGCGCGCTTCCTCGAGCAGCACCCCGCCGTCGCCTCCGTCGACTACGCCGGGCTTCCCTCCCACCCCGACCACGCGCTCGCCGCTGAGCTGCTCACCGAGGGCTGCGGCTCGGTCTTCACGTTCACGCTCACCGGGGGCGCCGACGCGGCCCGTCGCGTGGTCGAGGGCGTCGACGTCTTCACGCACATGACGCACCTGGGCGACGTGCGCTCTCTCATCCTTCATCCGGCGACGACGAGCCACCTTCACGCCACGGAGGAGGAGAGGGCCGCCGTCGGCGTCTTCCCCGGAACGCTGCGCGTCTCGATCGGCATCGAAGACGTCGCCGACCTCCTCGCCGATCTGGAGCGGGCGCTGGATGCCGTGACCGACGGCAGCGCCTTCGGCGAGCCGTCCGTGGCGGTGGCGGTGTGACCCGTCTCCAGCACTTCGGCTGGTTCCTCGCCCGCGGCTTCGGGCCGCACGGGTGGGGATCGCCCTCGCTGGAATGGGACTGGGCGTGGACCCGCCCCGACCTGTATCAGCAGTCGGCGCGCGAGCTGGAGCAGGCGGGGTTCGACTTCGTCCTCATCGAAGACGCGCCGTCGCTGGGATCTGCCGCAACGATCGATCTGCGCGTGCGCCACGCCTTCGGGGGCCCGAAGCACGACCCGCTCCTGCTGGCGCCCTACCTCTTTCACGCGACGACGCACCTGGGCGTCATTCCCACCGTCAATCCCGCCGCCGTGCTTCCCTACACGGGCGCCCGCCAGTTCGCGACGCTGCAGCACCTGAGCGACCACCGGCTCGGCCTCAACGTCGTCACCGACACCGCCAGCGCCCGACACTTCGGCGACGCCCCGCAGCTCGGACACGACGCCGCGTACGATCGCGCGGAGGAGTGGCTCGCCGGCATCCGTGCGCTGTGGCGCAGCTGGGGCGAGGGCGCGCTCGTCGCCGATCGGGAGACGGGGGTGTACGCCAACGGCTCGAAGCTGGAGGCCGTGCGCCATCGAGGCGACCACTTCGCCTTCGACGGACCGCTCAACGCGATCCCGTTCGAGCGCGGCGAGCCGGTCATCGCGTCGCCGGGCGGCTCAGGTCGCGGGCTGGCGTTCGCGGGGGCGAACTCCGATATCCAGCTCGCCCTGGCGCCGTTGCACGAGCAGAGCGTGCGCGACTACCGCGCCCGTATCCACGCGGCCGCCATCGAGCGCGGGCGTGCTCCCGAGGACATCAAGATCCTCTTCGCGGTCCAGCCGACCATCGTGTCGAGCGCGGCCGAAGCCGACCGCCTGGTCGCCGCCTCTGCCGACCCCGACGATGCGACGCTCAAGGGCATCGCCCAGCGTCAGTCGAGCGACCTCGAGACCGACCTCACCGCGCTCGACCTCGATGCACCCCTCGACCTGTCGATCTTCGCCGACCATGTGTCGCAGGGAAGCATCCGCCGGCTCACGGGCGACCGCGACGTCGCCACGACGCCGCTGCGCGTGCACCTCGCCGCTCTCGCGCGTCTCGGACGCATATCCGACCGCTCCGGCTTCGTCGGCACCGCAGAGGAGTTCGCCGACCTCATCGAGGAGCTCGGCGAGTGGGGCAACGACGGCGTGCTCCTGTGGGGCGACCTCCATCCCGTCACGATCCACCGCACCCTCGATGAGCTGGTGCCGGTGCTGCGACGCCGTGGCATCCTGCGCCGCGACCGCATCGACGGCGGGCTCCACGCGACCCTGCGCGCCTTCTGACCGCGCGTCTTCCCGGGAGCCGACGTGCTGCGCACGACGGCCGCCCCCGGGAACAGCGTCCCGGGGGCGATCCGCCGATCAGCCGAGGCCGTTGGCCGCGAGCCAGTCGGCGGCGATGTCGGAGGAAGAGCGCTGCTGCTCCGTCGATTCGACGTTGAGGGCGACGAGCCCCTCGGGGGTGAGCGCGGCGCTGACCGCGTTGATGACATCCGCGATCTCGTCGGCGATCTCGGTGCTCGCCACCGGCACGACGTTGGAGGCGAGGAAGAGGCCCTTCGGGTCTTCGAGCGTCACAAGGTCGTTCGTCTGGATGCGGGGGTCGGCGCTGTACACGTTGGCGACCTGGATGGTCCCGGCCACCAGCTCGTCGACGGTCGTGTCGGCGGTCGCCGAGAAGGCGACGTCGACGTCGTAGATCTCTTTGAGCCCCTTCGGACCGTATGGGCGCTCTTCGAGCTCCGGGGCCCCGCCCAGGATGAGTCCGTCGATGCCGGCGAGGTCGGCGATCGAGGTGAGGTCGTGCTCGGCGGCGAAGTCGGCGGTCACGTTATACGAGTCCTGGTCGGTCGCCGGCGACTGGTCGAGCACCGTGAGGCCCTCAGGAAGCGCCGTCTGCAGCGCGGCGTAGACGTCATCGGACGTCGTGGCGGTCGTGTCGGGGTCGAAGAACTGCAGCAGGTTGCCGGTGTACTCCGGGAACAGCTGGACGCTGCCGTCTTCGAGCGACGGGATGTAGACGTCGCGCTGACCGATCTGGAACTTGCGCTCGACGGTGAACCCGGCGCCCTCAAGGGCCTGCGCGTAGATCTCGGCGATGATCTCGTTCGAGTAGTAGGCCTGCGAGCCGACGACGATCGTGTCGGAGCCCTCTGCAGGCGGCGTGCCTGTCGTGTCGCCGCCCAGCGGGTCGGACGACGCGCATCCCGACAGGGCGAGTGCGGTGAGAGCGGTGATGCCGACGAGCGCGGAGAGCCCTCGGGCGGTGCGGCGGTTGCGGGTCATGTCTCTGACCTTTCTCTGGGTGCGGGGAGGTGGGAGAGTGTGCGATTCAGACGGGGACGTCGGCCGGGCGACGGCGCATGGCGCCGGACGGCGCGGAGGCGCGGGGGGAGGCGGTGCGAGCGGCCACGCCCCGGGGGACGACGAGCCGCTGAAGGAGGGCGAAGAGCCCGTCGAGCAGGAGCGCGAGCGCGATGACGACGAGCGAGGCGCCGAGCACCTGGTCGAAGCGGCGCAGCTGAATGCCCTGGAAGAAGTAGAAGCCGAGACCGCCGAGGCCGATGTAGGCGGCGATCGTGACGGTCGCCACGACCTGCAGGGTGGCCGAGCGCAGGCCCCCCATGAGCAGCGGCAGCCCGAGCGGCACCTCGATCTTCCACAGCACCTGCCACGGCGTCATGCCGACGGCGTGGCCGGACTCGATGACGGCGCGGTCGATCGCCTCGAACCCGGCATAGGCGCCGGCGAGAACAGAGGGGATCGCGAGCAGCACGAAGGATGCGATCGCCGCCTCGGTCTTGTAGATGACGCCGACGACGAGCACGAGCAGCAGCACCAGTCCGAGCGACGGCAGGGCGCGGGCGGCTCCCGAGAGGGCGACGGCGATCTCCCGGCCGCGGCCCGTGTGACCGATGAGCCAGCCGAGCGGGATCGCGATGACGGCCGCGATGGCGACGGACCCGAACGTGAACGCGACATGCTGCCAGATCGCGAGCGGCAGCGGCAGCGAGCCGGTGAGCCGATCGGCGGAGAAGATCCACGCGAGCGCGTCGAGGAAGGTGTTCATGTCGTCGCCTCCGACAGGACGCGCCGCGCGAGCGTGCGCCCCTCGCGGCGTCGGGGGAGCCATGGCATGAGTGCGCGGCCGAGCAGCACGAGCAGCGCGTCGACGATGAGCGCGATGACGACGACCGCCACGACGCCCGAGAGGACCTCCGCGAGGATGCGGCGCTGATAGCCGTTGGTGAACAGGTAGCCGAGGTTCTGAACGCCGATCAGGATGCCGACCGTCGCGAGGGAGATGGTCGAAGTGGCCGTGACGCGGAGACCCGCGAGCAGCACGGGGCCAGAGAGCGGGAAGTCGACGGTCCAGAAGCGTCGCCACGGACCGAAGCCGACGGCGACGGCGGCGGCTCGTGTCGCCGCGTCGATCGAATCGAGGCCCTCGGTGACCGACCGCGTCATGATCGCCACGCCGTAGACGGTGAGCGCGATGATCAGGTTCGACTCCGACAGGAGGGGCACGCCGAAGCCGGCGAGCAGCGTGAACAGCCCGAGCGACGGGATCGTGTAGAGCAGGCCCACCGTCAGGAGGGTCGTGCCGCGCAGCGACGTGTAGCGCCACGCGAGCCAGCCCACCGGGAGCGCGATGACGAACGAGAGCGCGATCGGGATCGCGCTCTGCCGCAGGTGCACGAGCGTGAGGCTCCAGATGAGCTCGAGGTTGTCGAGCACCCAGTTCATGAAGACGCCCCCTGCGGCTGCTCCTTCGAGAGTGCGCTCTCGGCATCCGGGACGAGCACGCCCTGCGTGCGCCCCGCCGCGTCGATGAGGACTGTGCCCCGCGGCGTCTGCTTGGGACGCAGTGCGCGGGCGCCGCGCTGGACGCCGATGAACTCGGCGACGAAGTCACTCGCGGGGCTCTCGATGATCTCGTCGGGGGTTCCGACCTGGGCGATCTTCGCGCCTTTCTGGAGGATGACGACCTGGTCGCCGAGCAGGAACGCCTCGTCGATGTCGTGCGTGACGAACACGACCGTCTTCTCGAGGTCTCGCTGCAGGCGCCGCGTCTCGGTCTGAAGCTCTCTGCGGACGATGGGGTCGACGGCGCCGAACGGCTCGTCCATGAGGAGGATGTTCGGGTCGGCCGCGAGGCCTCTCGCGACGCCGACGCGCTGCTGCTGGCCCCCCGACAGCTGACGCGGGTAGCGGTCGGCGAGCGCACGGTCGAGGCCGACGATGTCGAGGAGCTGGAGGGCGCGCTCGCGGGCCTGCTTCCTGGGCGTGCCGGTGAGGACCGGCACGGTCGCGACATTGTCGGCGACGGTGAAGTGCGGCAGGAGACCGGAGTTCTGCAGCACGTAGCCGATGCTGCGGCGCAGCTGCACGGGATCGCGGTCGCGGATGCTCTCGCCGTCGATCGCGATGTCACCGCTCGTCGGCTCGACGAGCCGGTTGATCATGCGCAGGAGCGTCGTCTTGCCGCAGCCTGATGAGCCGACGAACACCGTGGTCCTGCGCGCGGGGATCAGCAGGCTGAAGTCATCGACCGCCACGGTTCCGTCGGCGAACTGCTTCGTGACGGAACGGAACTCGATCGACATATCGCCTCCCAGATCGGTGATAAACACAACCACATCCCTCGGACATCGCACAGGGGGCCCGGCACACGGCGTCATAGAGCGAGTCCGGGCAGGGGGCTGGCAGGCACGGCCGTCGCTCCAGTAGACACGGACTGTGGATGCCGAGGAGTACGACCTGATCGTGATCGGAGCCGGTCCGGTCGGCGAGAACGTCGCCGACCGCGCCGTGCACGGGGGACTGAGGACGGTCATCGTCGAGAGCGAGCTCGTGGGCGGCGAATGCTCCTACTGGGCCTGCATGCCCTCGAAGACGCTGCTGCGGGCCGGCGCCGCCCTCCGCGGCGCGCGTGACGCCCCGGGCGCGGCGGAGGCTGTCACCGGGGACCTCGACGTGGCCGCGGTGCTGCGGCGCCGCGACGAGGTCGTGCATGAGTGGAACGACGCCGGTCAGGTGGAGTGGCTGGGGCAGGCGGGGATCGACCTGGTGCGCGGCCACGGCGTCATCACGGGCGAGCGCGAGGTCACGGTCGGCGGCCGCGTGCTGCGCGCGCGTCACGCCGTCGCGGTGTGCACGGGGTCGGCGTCGCTCCTGCCCGACGTGCCCGGGATCGCCGAGGCGGAGCTGTGGACGAGTCGCGAGGCGACCGGCGTGCGCGACGTGCCGGCATCCCTCGTCGTGATCGGCGGCGGCGTCGTCGCGTGCGAGATGGCCACGGCTTTCGCCTCGTTCGGCACGACCGTGACGATGCTCGTGCGCTCATCCCTGCTGAAGGGGATGGAGCCCTTCGCAGGAGACCGCGTCGCCGCCGCGCTTCGCGCACGGGGCGTGGACGTGCGCACGGGAGTCGACCTCGAGCGCGTCGACCGCGACGGCGGCGAGGTGGCCGTTGCCCTCCGCGACGGCAGCACCGTGCTCGCGGCCGAGGGCCTCGTCGCGACGGGGCGCGTGCCGCGCACGACGGATCTCGGTCTCGACGCGATCGGACTCGAGCCCGGGGAGTGGCTGCGCGTCGACGACACGATGCGCGTCGAGGGCCACGACTGGCTCTACGCCGTCGGCGACGTCAACGGCCGGGTGCTGCTGACGCACCAGGGCAAGTATCAGGCGCGCGCGGCGGGAGACGTCATCGCGGCGCGGGCGCGTGGCGGCGAGGTGAAGGACGAGGCCTGGGGCGCCCACGTCGCGACCGCCGACCATGCCGCCGTGCCGATGGTCGTCTTCACAGAGCCCGAGGTGGCCGCCGTGGGGCTCACGGCCGGGCAGGCGGACGCCGCCGGCATCCGGGTGCGCACGCTCGACTACGACCTCGCGTGGGTGGCCGGCGCGACCACCTACAGCAGCGCCTATGGGGGCACGGCGAGGGCCGTCGTCGACGCCGACCGCGGCGTGCTGGTGGGGGCGACGTTCGTCGGCCCGGATGTGGCAGAGCTCCTGCATGCGGCGACGATCGCGATCGTCGGGGAAGTGCCGTTCGAGCGGCTGCGTCACGCCGTGCCGTCGTATCCGACGCTCAGCGAGGTGTGGCTGCGCTGGCTCGAGGAGTACCAGGGCGAGGCGTGACGGTCAGCCCGCGGGCTCGCCGTCGCGCAGCAGCGCCGTGATCTCGTACCAGCGCACGAGGAACGCCGGCTCGTCGAGGCGACGGCGCCGCATCCACGCGGTCACCTCTTCGTTGCACTTGCTCGCGTTGCACGAGCGGCACGCGGGCACGACGTTGTCGAGCGTGTAGCGTCCGCCGCGCGAGATCGGCAGCACGCAGTCCTTCTGCAGGGCGATGCCGTCGGCGCCGCAGTACGCGCATCGAGCCCACGCGTCGAGGATGCGGAACCACTCGGCGTCGGTGAGGTCGCTCCCCGAAGCGGCCACCCGGCGCGCGCGGCGGCGCGACGCGCGGGCGCGGCGGGTCTGGGCGGGGCTCACGGTCTGACGCTAGCGTCGCGGCTCTCCCGACCGCGGACGGCGCGCTGGGCCGGAGCCGCTGCCGACCGCGCCGGGGACGGGAAGCGCGGGGTCGGAGGGGGTGGCTACTGTCGTCACATGCACGTGCTGTCCCGCGATGACGCCCGGCGTCTCGTCGTGCGCGCGCAGCTGCTCGACGCTCAGCGCCCGGGAGACATCGTAGAGGTGGCGGAGCAGCTCGGCTCGATCAAGATCGACCCCACCGCCGTCATCGCGCCGTCCGAGCAGTCGATCCCGTGGAGCCGGATCGGCTGGTCGTACGAACCCGGCCAGCTGCGCAAGGCGGTCGAGCAGGACCGGCTGCTGTTCGAGTTCGACGGGCACTTCCACGCGTCGAGCCTCATGCCGGCCCTCGTCGCGCGGATGCGAGGGAGGGTGTTCCGCGCCCAGGCGCGCGAATGGCTCGCCGCCAACAAGCGGTTCCGCACCGACGTGCTCGCGCGCCTGCGGGCGGAAGGACCGCTTCTCGCCTCGCAGATCCCCGACACGAGCCAGGTCGCCCACAGAGACGAGGCGGGCTGGTACGGGTCCAATCAGGTGCCGCGGATGCTGGAGCTGCTCTCGTACCTGGGCGAGGTGGGCATCGTCGGCCGCGAGGGACGCCAGCGCGTCTGGGACATCGGCGAGCGCGTCTACCCCGCCGATCTGCCTGTGCCCTCGTACGAGGAGGCGGAGCGCGAGCTCGAGCGCCGGCGGCTGCAGGCGGCGGGGCTCGCGCGGCAGAAGAGCAGCTGGAGCGGCGTCGGCATGGCGGGCGAGGCGGCGACGGTCGAGGGAAGCACGTGGAAGTGGCGCGTCGATCCCGCGGCTCTCGCCGCCCTCGACGACGACCCCGGCGGTCGCGTCGCGATCCTCAACCCGTACGACCGCATGCTGTTCGACCGGCCGCGTCTGGTGGAGCTGTTCGACTTCGAGTACGTGCTCGAGCAGTTCAAGCCGGCCTCGCAGCGCCGCTACGGCTACTTCGCGCATCCGATCCTCATCGGCGACCGCTTCGCGGGACTGCTCGACGCGCGGCTCGACAAGAAGAAGGAGACGCTCGTCGTCTCAGCGGTGCATGAGCTCGTGCCGTTCGACGAGGAGGAGAAGGAGATGGTGGATGCCGAGATCCGCGATCTCGCCGAATGGCTCGGCGTGGGAGTCGTCGGCCTCCGCTGACCCCCCGAGTGACTCCTGCTCCCGCCCGCCCTCGTGGCGGGCGTTTCGCGCTTGACATGCGACCGGACTTACTTTTACGGTTTATTCACGACTTAACAAAGTTCCGAATGCGCGCGACGAAGGAGTCTCGATGGTGGCACCTCGCGGCCAGACCGACGTCAACCGCACGGCGATCCTGGCGCACCTGGGAGCGCACGGCGCGGCTTCGCGTGCCGACCTCGCCCGCGCCCTCGAGGTGTCGCCGGCGCTCGTGACGCAGCTGACGCGCGACCTGCTGGCCGACGGTCTCATCGAGGAGCGCGCCGTCGCCAGCAGCGGAGGCCGACCCGCCCGCCTGCTCGGGATCGTGTCGCAGGACCTCGCCGCCATCGGCGTCAAGGTCGCACCCGACCACGTGGCGTTCGTCGAGGTCGGGATCGACGGGGAGGTGCGCCGCACCGATGTGCGCCCCTTCGACGCGGTCTCGCCGCTGGCCGCCTCGCAGCTGATCGACGCCGTGCGTGCCTTCATCTCGGCCGGGGGCCGCTCGCGGCTCCTCGGCGTCGGCGTCGGCGTTCCCGGCACCGTGGCGCAGCAGGGCGTCGGCGTCGTCGATTCGACGCAGCTCGGCTGGGTGCAGGTGCCGCTCGGCGAGCTGCTTCGCCGCGCGCTCGAGCTGCCCGTCGTCGTCGAGAACAACGTCAACGCGCTCAGCGCCGCCGAGCAGCTGTTCGGACAGGGCCGCCGCTTCGATGACGTCCTCGTCGTGACGGTCGGCAACGGCGTCGGCGCGGGCCTCATCGCCGACGGCGTCATCGTCCGCGGCCGCGCGGGAGGAGCGGGCGACTTCGGCCACGTTCCCGTGCGCGAGGACGGCCCGCTCTGCCAGTGCGGCAACCGCGGATGCCTCGAGGCCATCGTCGGACAGGGGGCGCTCGTGAACGACGCCCGCTCTATCCGTCTCCTCGGCCCCGACGAGGGCATCGATCGGCTTCACGCGCTTGCCGATGCCGGCGACGTCGAGGCGCAGGAGATCTTCGCGCATGCGGGCCACCAGCTCGGTCGGGCCCTGGCCGGCGCGGTCAATCTGCTCGACCCCGAGGTCGTCGTGCTGCTCGGTGAAGGCGTGCAGGCGTGGGGGCATTGGGCGACGGCGTTCGATCAGGCGCTGCGCAGCGCGCTCGTGCCGGGCAAGCGCGGCGTGAGCGTCGTGGTCGAGCAGTGGGACGACGACCGCTGGGCTCAGGGCGCCGCCGCGCTCGTGCTCGCGACGCCCTTCGACGCGCAGGGCGTCGCGGGCGACCAGGGGCGGCTCGTGCGCGAGCGCCTCGTCGCGGCCGTCGAGAACGCCGCCGGGAGCGCGCGATGACCGCCCTCGGCACGCGTCCCGACGTCGCGGTGGCCGCGGCATCCGCGGGGCCCGCGACGACTCGACGCGGACTCCCGGGCCGTCGCCGCATGCGGTACGCGCTGACGGTCATGGTGTTCCTGCTGCCCAGCCTGGTGCCGCTGCTGGCGTTCGTGATCGGGCCGATGATCTCGGCCGCGTGGACGAGCCTGCACTCGTGGAACCTGATCGGGCCGATGTCGTGGGTCGGCCTCGACAACTACGCGCACCTGTTCACCGACCCTGCGACGCGCGACGCGTTCCTCCACACCGTCTGGTACATCGTCGGCTACCTGCCGATCGTGTACGTCGGGGGACTGGCGCTCGCCCTGGCCCTGAACACGCGCCTGCGCGGTCGCGCCGGCCTGCGCGGCATGTACTTCCTGCCGGTCATCACGAGCTGGGTGGTCGTGGCGCTCGTGTGGCGCTGGCTGCTGAGCCCGAGCAACGGCGTCGTCAACAGCGTGCTCGCCTGGTTCGGCGTCGAAGGGCCCGGCTGGTGGTCGGACCCGGCCTGGGCGATGCCGTCGATCATCCTCGCCTCGGCCTGGAAGGATCTGGGCTTCGTCATGGTGATCCTGCTGGCCGGACTCCAGTCGATCAACCCCGACCTGTACGAGGCGGCTCAGCTCGACGGCGCGGGATGGTGGCGCCGCCTGTTCAGCGTCACGCTGCCGATGCTGTCGCCCTCGACCTTCTTCGTCATCGTCCTGTCGCTCATCAACGGCTTCCAGGTGTTCGACCAGGTCTATGTCATGACCGGCGGCGGCCCCAACAACTCCAGCCAAGTCGTCGTGCAGCAGGTGTACGACCTCACGTTCCGCTACGGCCAGGCGGGCATGGCATCAGCCCTGTCGTGGCTGCTGTTCTTCGTGATCATGCTCGTCACGCTCGTGCAGTTCTACGGGCAGAAGCGGTGGGTGAACTATGACTAAGCCGCTCGCCGCGCGCATCGCGCTGTACGTCGTGCTCATCGTGGGCGCGGTCATCATGGTCTTCCCGTTCGTGTGGACGGTCGTGACCTCGCTCACGCCGGGCGCCACCCTGACGACGACCCCGCGCCTCATTCCCGAGGACCCGTCGCTGTCGCCCTACATCGAGCTGTTCGATCGCGTGCCGTTCGCCCGCGTCATCGGCAACTCCCTGCTGATCGCCGTCGTGAGCACGCTGCTGCAGCTGGTCACGAGCGCGATGGCCGCGTACGTGTTCGCACGGATGCCGTTCCCTGGCCGGGGCGCGCTGTTCGTGCTGTACCTGGCGACCATGATGATCCCGTTCCAGGTGCTCATCGTGCCGCTGTTCGCGGAGATGAAGACGCTCGGGCTCATCAACACCTATGCGGGGGCGATCCTCCCGACGATCGCGACCGCGTTCGGAGTGTTCCTCCTGCGGCAGGCGATCACGACGGTGCCGTACGACCTCGACCAGGCCGCCACGCTCGACGGCGCCGGGCACTTCCGGATCTTCGTGCAGATCATCCTGCCGCTCATCCGCCCGGCGCTCGCGACCCTCGCCGTGTTCGCGTTCCTCAACACCTGGAACAGCTTCCTGTGGCCGCTGATCATCCTGCGCGACCCGCTGATGCAGACGCTCCCGGTCGCGCTGACCAGCCTGCAGGGCCAGTACTCGACGCAGTGGGACGTGCTGATGGCGGGCTCCGTGATCAGCATCATCCCGATGTTCGCCCTCTACGTCTTCGCCCAGAAGTACATCGTCCAGGGCGTCGCCGGCGCGGGGCTCAAATGACCCGACGCCATCCCTCCACCAACACCCGAATCAAAGGAGATCGCACTCACATGAACAGCAAGAAGTCGCTGATCGTCGGCGCCGTCGCCGCCGCAGCGCTCATCGCCGTCACCGGCTGCTCCGCGCAGGGCACGCCGTCGCCGTCCGAGCCCGGAGCCGCCGAGGAGGTGACGATCACCTACGCGAACTTCATCTCCAACGGAGGGAACGAGGAGAACCTGCAGAAGATCGTCGACGCCTTCGAGGCCGCCAACGAGGGCATCACGGTCGAGGTCACGACGACCGACTACGCGAACTACTTCACGCAGCTGCAGACCGACCTGGCCGCGGGCACCGAAGCCGACGTGTTCGACGTGGATGCCGGCGCCTTCGCCAACATCCGGGCGTCGGGCGTGCTCGCTCCGTTCGAGGGCTTCGACGCCTCGGCATACCGCCAGGGCGTGCTCGAGAGCTACGCCGTCGACGGCGCGCAGTACGGGCTGCCGAGCTCGTTCTCCAACGTCGTCCTCTTCTACAACAAGGACCTGTTCGACGCCGCGGGCGTCGACTACCCGACGGCCGACTGGACGTGGGACGACATGAGCACGGCCGCCGAGCAGCTCACCGACGAGAGCGCCGGCGTCTGGGGTCACTACCAGCCGATCTCGTACCACGAGTACTACAAGGCCGTGCAGCAGGCCGGCGGCAGCTTCCTCACCGAGGACGGTTCGGCGAGCGCCATCGACTCGGAGGCCGGACGCACCGCGGCGGAGTGGCTGACGGCGAAGTCGGGCACGGTCATGCCGACCGCCGCCGACGGCGCCGGCACGCCGGACTTCGACACGAACCTCTTCAAGGAGGGGAAGCTGGCGATGTGGACCACCGGCATCTGGATGATCGGCCTGGTGGGCGACCTTCCGTTCGAGTGGGACATCGCGGTCGAGCCGGGTGACGCGCAGAAGGCGAGCGCGACGTTCTCGAACGCCGTCGTCGTGTCGCAGAACAGCGAGCACAAGGAAGCCGCGCAGAAGTGGGCGGAGTTCCTCACGAGCTCCAAGGAGATGGTCGACGTGCGTCTCAGCGCCGGCTGGGAGCTTCCGCCGGTGAGCGACGAGTCGCTGCTCGCGCCGTATCTCGAGCAGACGCCGCCCGCCAGCCGCATCGCCGTGTTCGACTCGCTCGACAGCGTCGCCGATGCGCCGCAGCTGGGCGCGAACGCGACGCAGATCCAGGATGCCGTCGGCAACGCGCTCGGTGAGATCGCCGCCGGCCGCACCACGGTCGACGAGGCGATCCCTGCCCTCGCGGCCGAGATCGACGGCCTCCTGCAGTAACCCCCCGCAACACCCTCCGTGCCCGCGGCGCTTGCCCCGCCGCGGGCACGGAGCCTCTCTGACTGAAGGATCGGCCGTGCCCCTGCCCACCCCCGACGACACCGTGCTCGCCCGCTACAGCATCCGTCTCCTCCTCTCGCAGCAGACGTCGGAGGGCGCCTACCCGGCCAGCCCCACGTTCTCCGCCTACCGCGGGTACTGCTGGTTCCGCGACGGCGCGTTCATCGCCGATGCGGTGTCGGCTGCGGGGCATGTGGAGTCGGCGTCGCGCTTCTTCGACTGGTGCGCGCGCGTGCTCGCCGACCGGGCGGAGCACATCCGGTGGATCGTAGCGGAGACCGCCGCAGGCCGTCCGCCCGCCGGCGACCGCATGCTGCCCGCCCGCTACACGTTCGACGGCGGCGACGGCGACGATGACTGGTGGGACTTCCAGCTCGACGGCTACGGCACGTGGCTGTGGGCGCTGTCGGCCCACCGTGATCGCCACGGCGGCGACCTCTCGCCCTGGCGCGACGCGATCGAGCTCACGGTCGACTACCTCGTCGCATCCTGGGACCGCCCCTGCTACGACTGGTGGGAGGAGCACGCGAACCACGTGCACGTGTCGACCCTCGCGTGCATCGGCGCCGGTCTTGACGCCGTCGCCGCCGACGTCGACCCGGATCGCGCCGCGCGCATCGCCGAGACGACGGTCCGCATCCGCCGTGCGATCGAAGAGCGCGGCGTCTCCGGCGGGCACCTCGCGAAGTGGTTCGGGAGCACCGGCGTCGACGGCAGCCTGGCCGCGGCGATCGCCCCGCTCGGCTTCATCGCGCCCGCCACCGATCTCGCGCAGCGCACGATCGCCGTTCTCGACGCGCACCTGAGCGTCGGCGGCGGTGTGCATCGCTACCTCGGCGACACCTTCTTCGGCGGGGGGCAGTGGCCCCTCCTCAGCTGCTTCCTCGGTCTCGCGCACCTCGCCGCCGGGGATCGCGCGACCGCCGAGGAGCTGTACGCGTGGGCGATCTCGACCGCGACCGGATCGGGCGACCTTCCCGAGCAGGTCGGTGAGCATCTCATCGCGCCCGGCATGACGCAGTACTGGATCGACAGGTGGGGAACAGTCGCGACGCCCCTGCTGTGGAGCCACGCCATGACGCTCCGGCTGGGGCTCGAGCTGGGCCGGTTCACGCCCTCCGACCTCGCCGGACCCATCGACGCCTCCGGCGCCCCCGAACTCTCCGACACCCCCGAACTCTCCGACACCCCCGAACTCTCCGACCCTGCAGAAGCGAAGGACCGCGTCCGATGATCCGCCACCGTCCGTCCGGCTCCGGACACCCGTACTCCGTCGACACCGAGCAGCGCTGGCCCGTCGTCCCCGAGGCGGGCGCAAGCGCCATGCTCGGCGTGCGCGCCGACGCATCGATCTCGGCCGTCTCGGTCGAGCTGACTTTCGTTCCCGACGACGGCGGCGACAGCGAGCGCACGACGCTCCAGCTCGGCCGGGTCGCCTCCACCTCTCGCGGGCGCATCACCGACGGCGGTCACCTCGCGTCGGCTGCGAGCCGCCTTGCCCGGTCGGCGGGCGGCTGGCAGGTGTCGACTCCCGCGCTCCGCTCCGGCGGGACGTACCGGTACCGGTTCACCGGCACGCGCGCCGACGGCACGACCGAGCGCACGCGCGAGTTCGAGTTCCGCGCGGCCGTGTGGGACGACGCGCCCGGCGCCGTCGTCGAGACCGGCGGGGCGAGAGTCATCGCCGGCTCTGTGCGACGGCTGCACGACGGCATCCGCACGTGGCGCGTTCGCTTCTCACTTCCTCTGGCAGCCGGAGAGCACGTGACCGGCTTCGGCGAGCGGTACGACCGTCTCGACCACACGGGGCAGGAGCTCGACTCCGTCGTGTTCGAGCAGTACAAGAGTCAGGGCGCCGAGCGGAAGACCTACCTGCCGATGCCGTTCGCCCATGTCGTCGGCGGCGAGGGCTGGGGCTTCCACGTCGACACGACCCGCCGTGTCTGGTTCGACCTCGGTGCCGCCGATCCGTCGCGCATCGTCGTGGAGGCTGAGACCGGACCGGAGGGCGCCGTCGACCTGCGACTGTTCGCAGGGACGCCCACGGACGTGCTCCGCGGCTTCCTCGATCGCGTGGGCCGTGCGGAGGAGCTTCCCGCCTGGGTCTTCCGCCTCTGGGCCAGCGGCAACGAGTGGAACACGCAGGCCGAGGTGATGCGGCAGATGGACCTCCACGCCGAGCACGACATCCCGGTCGGCTCGGTCGTGATCGAGGCATGGAGCGACGAGTCGACCTTCACGGCGTTCCGTGACGCGCAGTACGAGGTCACCGAGGACGGCGCGCCCCACCGGCTCGCCGACTTCACGTTCCCCGCCGAGGGCGCGTGGCCCGACCCCAAGGGGATGGCCGACGAGCTCCACCGCCGCGACATCCGCCTGCACCTGTGGCAGATCCCGCTGCTCAAGATGCGGCCGCACCCGTCGGGTCAGCTCGCGGCGGACGCGCGCGCGGCCATCGAGGAGGGTGTGCTCATCCGCGAGCCCGACGCGCGCGGCGGACTCCGCCCGTACCGCAATCGCGGCTGGTGGTTCCCGCTGTCCCTCATGCCCGACCTCACCGACGAGCGGGCTGCCCGCTGGTGGACCGAGAAGCGCCGCTACCTCGTCGAGGAGCTCGGGGTCGACGGCTTCAAGACCGACGGCGGCGAGCACGCGTGGGGCGCGGAGCTCGTGTATCTCGACGGCTCGCGCGGCGATGAGAAGAACAACGCGTTCCCCGTCGCGTACGCGGCGGCCTACGGCGAGCTGCTGCGGTCAGCGGGCAAGGCTCCGGTGACCTTCAGCCGCGCCGGCTTCACGGGGTCGCAGGCGCACGGCGCGTTCTGGGCAGGCGACGAGAACTCCACGTGGGAGGCATTCGCCTGGTCGATGAACGCCGGGCTCTCGGCCGCCTCGAGCGGAGTCGTTTACTGGGGGTGGGACATCGCGGGGTTCTCGGGCGAGATCCCTGACGCGGAGCTCTACATCCGCGCGGTGCAGGCGTCGACGTTCGTGCCGATCATGCAGTACCACTCGGAGTTCAACCACCACCGGCTGCCGTCGCGCGACCGCACGCCGTGGAACATCGCCGAGCGCACGGGAGACGAGCGTGTGCTCCCGATCGTCCGCGAGTTCACGCACCTGCGCGAGCGGCTCGTGCCGTACCTCGAGCGCGAGGCGAGGGTGACGATCGAGACCGACCGTCCGCTCATGCGCCCCCTGTTCTTCGACGACTCGGCGTACTTCGACCGGGCCGGCGAGACCGCCGGCACGCAGTGGATGCTGGGCGCCGACCTGCTCGTCGCACCCGTGCTGCAGCCCCACGCCGACACTGTGGACGTCTGGCTCCCGGAGGGCGAGTGGGTCGACGTATGGACGCATGAGGAGGTCGCCGGCGGCCGCACCGTGTCGGTGCCGACCCCCCTCGAGCGCATCCCGGTGTTCGCGCGCGCCGGCGCCGAGGTGCTCGCGGCGTTCGGCTGACGGTCCCGCATCCGTTTGTCCACCCCCTGCGGTGACGCGCGGATGCCGCCTAGGCTCGGGCCGTCGGAAGGAGCCCTCATGGCACGCATCCTCATCATCGGCGGTCACGGCAAGGTGGCCCTCCTGCTCGCGCCGCTGCTGGCGGCCGCGGGGCACACCGTCTCGTCGGTCATCCGCAATCCCGACCACGAGGCCGACGTGGCCGCGACGGGCGCCCAGCCGGTCGTCGCCGACATTGAGACGTTCGACGTCGACCAGCTGCGCAACCTCGTGAGCGGGAACGACGTCGTCGTGTGGTCGGCCGGGGCGGGCGGCGGGAATCCGGCCCGCACGAAAGCGGTCGACCAGGATGCCGCCATCCGCTCGATCGACGCCGCGAAGGCGGCGGGCGTGACGCGGTACGTCATGGTCTCCTACTTCGGCGCCGGCTCGGATCACGGCATCCCCGCCGACGACCCCTTCCACCCGTATGCCGAGGCGAAGGCCGCGGCCGACGCGCACCTGCGCGCGAGCGGTCTGGACTGGACGATCGTCGCGCCTTCCGCCCTCACGCTCGACCCGCCCGCCGGCCGCGTCGATCTGTCGGCGACCGAGTCGGCTTCGGTCTCGCGGGCCGATGTCGCCGCCGTCATCGCCGCCGCCATCGACGAGCCGTCGGCGATCCGCCGCACCCTGAGGTTCAACACCGGAGACGTCCCGATCGCCGAGGCCTTGCACGGTTGACGCGCTCGCAAGGCTCGGTCCCGAGCTGCGGGCGACTCGCGGCCTGAATCCGACGGCGCGGCCGGTGGCTACTGTGGAAGGCGACCGCCGCACCCGAGGAGCACTGTGTCCATCACCCCCGCCGCCCGCACGCACGCAGACGATCTCGCCGACTTCGTCGCAGCGTCGCCTTCGAGCTACCACGCGGCTGCCGAGGTCGCGCGGCGTCTCACGGAGGCCGGCTTCACGGCGCTCGATGAGAGCGCACCGTGGTCGACCGCTCCCGGCGACAGGCAGTTCGTCGTGCGCGACGGCGCCGTCATCGCGTGGGTGGTCCCGGCCACAGCGAGCGCGACGACGGGCTTCCACGTCTTCGGGGCGCACAGCGACTCGCCTGCCTTCAAGCTGAAGCCGCGGCCGACGACGGGTCGCGCGGGCTGGCTGCAGGCGGGTGTCGAGATCTATGGCGGGCCGCTGCTGACGTCGTGGCTGGACCGGGAGCTGCGGCTCGCGGGCCGCCTCGTGCTCGACGACGGCGCGACGGTGCTCGCGGCGACGGGCCCGCTGCTGCGGCTGCCGCAGCTCGCGATCCACCTCGATCGCGAGGCGAACGACCACCTGGCGCTGCACAAGCAGACCCAGACGCAGCCGGTGTGGGGCCTCGGCGCCCCGGAGTCGGCCGACCTTCTCGCCGAGCTCGCGGCGGCATCCGGTGTCGACGCGGCCCGTGTGCGCGGTTACGACGTCTTCACGGCGGATGCCGCTCGCGGCGCGGTGTTCGGCAGGGACGACGCGTTCTTCGCGAGCGGTCGTCTCGACGACCTCGCGTCGGTGCACGCGGGGCTCGTCGCGTTCGAGCGACTCGGGGTCGACGGCGAGCACATCGCGGTGCTCGCCGTGTTCGACCACGAGGAGGTCGGCTCGGGGACTCGCTCGGGAGCGTCGGGTCCGTTCCTCGCCGACGTGCTCGAGCGCGTGCAGGCGGGGCTCGGCGCCGACCGCGAGGAGCAGCTGCGCGCCCTCGCCGCGTCGTGGTGCGTCTCGAGCGACGTGGGTCATTCCGTGCACCCGAACTATCCCGAGAAGCACGATCCCGTCGTGCAGCCGCTGATGGGGTCGGGCCCGATCCTCAAGATCAACGCGAACCAGCGCTACGCGACGGATGCCGCAGGTGCCGCGGCGTGGCACGGCTGGTGCGAGGCCGCTTCCGTCACGACGCAGGAGTTCGTCTCGAACAACGCGGTGCCCTGCGGGTCGACGATCGGACCGCTGACGGCGACGCGCATCGGCATCCGCACGGTCGACGTCGGCATCCCGATCCTGTCGATGCACTCGGCGCGTGAGCTGGCCGGCACGAGCGATCTGCTCGACCTGTCGCGGGTCGCGGAGGCCTTCTTCCGCGGCTGACGCTGCGACCGCAGACGCAGAACGCCCGCACGGTGAGCGTGCGGGCGTTCGCGCATGTCAGCCGCAGGAAGCGGCTCGGGTCTCAGGCAGTGGCTTCGGCGTCGCGGGCGGGAAGCACCCATCCGGCGCGCGGGAAGTGGCACGTGTACCCGTTGGGGTGCTTGATCAGGTAGTCCTGGTGCTCGGGCTCGGCCTCCCAGAACGGACCCTCGGGCTCGATCGTGGTCACGGCCTTGCCGGGCCACAGGCCGGAGGCGTCGACGTCGGCGATCGTCTCGCGGGCGACGCGCTCCTGCTCGGGGGAGAGCGGGAAGATCGCCGAGCGGTAGCTCGTGCCGATGTCGTTGCCCTGGCGGTTGAGCGTGGTCGGGTCGTGCACCTGGAAGAAGAACGCGAGGATGTCGCGGTACGTGGTCTTCGTCGGGTCGAACACGATCTCGACCGCCTCGGCATGGCCGGGGTGGCTGCGGTAGGTCGCGTGTGCGTTCTCGCCGCCCGTGTAGCCCACGCGCGTCGAGATCACGCCGGGCTGCCGCCGGATGAGGTCTTCCATGCCCCAGAAGCAGCCGCCGGCGAGGATCGCCGTCTCGGTTCCGGGGATGCGGGTGATGCTGCCGTCGTCGGTCATCGCGGACTCCTTCTGTGCTGGTCCAGTCTCGCAGGTCACCGGGCATAACGCGCGGCGGCGCCGGTTTGGTCCCGCGCAGTCTGCGGGTTGGCTGTGAGCGGCATCCGGACTCTGGTGGGCGGGTTGTCGTTCGATGTATCGTTCACTATCGCTGGATATATCGTTGGAGGTTCGCGATGAACGGTTCATTTCCCGGTGGAGGGTTCCCTGGACACGGTTTCGGAGGGTCCGGCGGGCCGAGCGGGGGAAGCGGTGCGAACGACCTCTGGAACACGCTCGGGCAGCTCCGTCAGAGCCTCGAGGACACGTTCGGGCAGACGCTCGGGCAGACCTTCGGCCAGGCATTCGGACAGAAGGTGGGCACGCGTGTCGGCCGCGGCGACGTGCGTGCGGCGATTCTGTCGCTCCTGAGCGAGCAGCCGATGCACGGCTACCAGATCATCCAGCAGATCGAGGAGCGCAGCGGCGGATCCTGGAAGCCGAGCCCCGGCTCGGTCTACCCGACGCTCCAGCTGTTGACCGACGAGGGTTTGATCGACGTCGAGGAGTCATCGGGTCGCAAGACCTACTCGCTCACCGAGGAGGGGCGTGCCGCAGCGGCCGACACCGACCGCCCCTGGCCGAGCCGCGATTCCGCGTCGGAGCATCCGTCGAGCGCCGGTTCGAGCGGGTGGCACGGAGCGCTGCCGAAGGCGGGGGCGAACCTCGCACAGGCGGCGATGCAGGTGGGCCGCACCGGCACGCCGGAACAGGTGCAGGAAGCTGTCGAGGTGATCGACGAAGCCCGTCGCAAGCTCTACGCGATCCTTGCCCAAGGCTGACCGCGGTCCGGGCGGCGACGCCCGCTACCGCCGCATTCTGCGCTTCGCCGCGCGGGCGCTCGTCCAGACGTGGTGGTACGAGATCGCCCTTCCGCGCGTCGGCCTGCAGCGGATCTCCGAATCGACGCGCACGCGCCGAAGTCGGCGCATCGCGCAGCGCTTCCGCGTGCTGGCCGTCGACCTCGGCGGGCTCATGATCAAGGTGGGGCAGTTCCTGTCGTCCCGCCTCGACGTGCTGCCGCCCGAGGTGACGAGCGAACTCGAAGCGCTGCAGGACGAGGTTCCCGCCGTCGATTTCGCCCGCATCCGCGCCCTCGCGGAGGAGGAGCTGGGCGTGCCGATGGAGACCGCGTTCGCCTGGATCGACGAGACGCCGCTCGCCGCGGCCTCTCTCGGTCAGGTGCACCGCGCGACGCTTGCTCCCGGCGATGCGGCGATCACCGGTTTCGAGCCTGTCGTCGTCAAGGTGCAGCGGCCGGGTATCGACGACATCATCGCCGTCGACCTGGCGGCGCTCCGGCGAGTGGCGGGGTGGCTGAGCCGCATTCACTTCGTCGCGTCCCGCGTGGACATGCCGGCCCTCGTCGAGGAGTTCGCCGTCACGAGCCTGGAGGAGATCGACTACCTCCACGAAGCGGTCAACGCGGAGCGGTTCGCGGCGAACATCGCTCCGTCGGCGCGAGTGGCGGCACCCGAGATCGTCTGGGAGCGCACGACCCGTCGCGTGCTGACGCTCGCCGACGTCACCGCGATCAAGGTCAACGACGTCGAGGCGTTGCGCGCCGCGGGGATCGATCCGGCGAGGGTGGCCGACCGGTTCGCGGCGGTCATGTTCGATCAGCTCTTCGGTGACGGCTTCTTCCACGCCGATCCGCACCCGGGGAACATCTTCGTCACGCCGCGCCCGGTTTCGGGCGACGAGCGGACGGGTGATGAGTGGGAGTTCACCTTCGTCGACTTCGGGATGATGGGCCAGGTGCCCGACGGTCTTCGCCGCGGCCTTCGGACTCTCGTGATCGCAGTGGCAGCGCGCGACGGCAAGGGCCTCGTCGCAGCCATCCAGGACGTCGGCATCCTGCTGCCGACCGCCGACACGCGCGAATTGGAGCACGCTCTCACGCAGCTTTTCGCTCGTTTCGGGGGCATGGGCTTCGCCGAGCTGCAGCGGGTCGATCCGCGAGAGTTCCGGAGGTTCGCCGAGGAGTTCGGCGAAGTGGTGCGTTCGCTTCCCTTCCAGTTCCCCGAGGACTTCCTGCTCGTCCTGCGCGCGATATCGCTCACGTCGGGACTGTGCAGTTCGCTCAACCCGGCCTTCAACATCTGGGATGCCGTGGAGCCGTACGCGCAGCGGCTGCTCGCGGAGCAGAGCCGCGGTGTGGTGCGGGATCTGGCGGAACGGGCGGTGGGCTACCTGACCACGGTGGGCAGGCTCCCGCTCCGCGTCGACGCGCAGCTCGAGGAGAGTGAGCGGGCGCGCGAGGCCGAGCGCGCGCGGGCGCTCCGGGCGGACCGACGTGAGCGCGCGTCCGGGCGCGTGGTGTCGGCGGTCGTGTTCGCAGGACTGTTCGTCGGCGGTCTCGTCCTGCGGGGACAGGAGGTCGTGGCAGGCACCATCGTGGCGATCGCCTCGGTCGTTCCGTTCTCGCACGCGCTGCTGTCGGGGCGGCGGCCTCGCCGGCCGCGGACCCCGACCCGGTAGAATGGCTGATCGTGCGCCACATCCGGCGCGCCCAGAGGTGCATCTACCTGCTTTCGGAGAGCAAGGCGGCACGTGACAACGAGCTGACTTTCCGGAGGCCCCACCCATGACGTCGAGTACCGACGACAGATCCCTCGTCCATCACACCGGCCGGGCGTACTTCCCGATCGCCTTCGTCGCGCGGCTTCCGTTCGCGATGATGGTCGTCGGTGTGCTGACCCTCGTCGCCTCGGCGACGCAGTCGGTCGCCCTCGCAGGCCTCACCTCGGCGGCCGTCGGGATCGGCGTCGTCATCGCGGGGCCCGTCATCGGCGACCTCGTCGATCGTCACGGTCAGCGTGCCGTGCTGCTGCCGGTCGGCATCGCGAACGGCGTCCTCCTCGCCCTGTTCCCCCTCATCGTGCTCTCGGGGGCCCCCGCGCCCCTGACCCTGGCGGCGGCCGCGCTGATCGGACTGTCCGCGCCGCAGGCGGCCGCGCTGTCGCGTACCCGCCTCGTGGCCATCACACGCAGCCGGCTGAGCGAGCAGCGACACGAGCGCACGCTGTCGAACGTCATGGCCTACGAGTCGGCGGCCGACGAGACCGCGTTCGTGATCGGTCCCGTCCTCGTCGGACTGCTCGCCGGCTTCGTGGCTCCGTGGGCTCCGATCGCGATCGCGGCGGCTCTCAGCCTCGTCTTCGTCTCGGCGTTCGCCGTGCACCCGTCGGCCGCGGTCGCCGATGCTCCGCACCGGGGCGACGACGAGTCCGGTGCGGCATCCGGATCCCGAGCGTCGGACGATCGCGCGCCGCTGCGCTCTCTGCTGGCGGCTCCCGTACTCGTGCTCGTCGCTGCGACTTTCGCGGTCGGCCTCTTCTTCGGTGCCACCCTCACCTCGCTCACCGCCTTCGTGCAGAGCGAAGGCCACGGTGACATCGCCGGCCTGCTCTATGGCCTCATGGGGGTGGGGTCAGCAGTCCTGGCGCTCGGCGTCATGCTGCTGCCGTCCCGGTTCGCGTTGCGCTGGCGATGGCTCGCGTTCGCGTCGGTACTGCTCGTCGCTGCAGCGGGATATGCTCTCGCCGCCGACCTTCCCGCCGTGACCGTGATGCTCTGCGCCGCGGGAATCGGCGTCGGCCCGACCCTCGTGACCCTCTTCAGCCTGGCGGGGGAGCGCAGTCCGCGCGGGCGATCGGCCACCACGATGACGCTGCTCGGCTCGGCGCTCACGCTCGCTCAGGCCGTCGCGTCCGCGCTCTCGGGGGCGCTCGCCGAGGCGACCTCGCCGCAGACCGCGATGCTGCTGCCGGTGATCGCCGCCGCGCTCGTCGTCGCCCTCGGCGTCGCGAACGTCTTCGTCGGGAGGGCGCCTACGGCAGCGACGGCGGCTCAAACGGAGGCGGAGGCGGGGCCCGGCGAACGCGTCTTCGCGTAGAGCGAGCAGGCGGGCTGGGCGGGCTGGACCACGCGTCCTTCGGCGTCGCTGATACCGTCACGGTGTGTCCGCAGTCCACGCCTCATCCGATGTGTTCGCCACGGCTCGCATGGCGCTCCAGGACGCGCCGGGAACCTGGAGCATCGCCGTGGCGGACGCCATCACGGGCGAGCGCCTCTTCGAGCGTGCACCCAGCATGGTGCTTCCGTCCGCGAGTTCGGCGAAAGTGCTTGCTCTCGTCGCCGCAGCGCTTGCCGTCGAGGCAGGCGCGGCGGATCCGTCGGAGCTGCTGCGGCGAGGCTCAGTGCGCCCCGTGGCCGACTCCGGACTGTGGCAGCACCTGCGCGTCGAGGCCCTGCCCCTCGACGATGTCGCACGCCTCGTCGGAACGGTATCGGACAATCTGGCGACCAACGTCCTCGTGCACAGGCTCGGCGGCGTGGCCGCCGTGAGCCAAGCGACGCAGCGGATGGAGCTCATAGACATCCACCTGCACGACATCGTGCGCGATGTGCGGCGAGCCGAGGATCCGCCCCAGTTCAGTTCCGGAAGTGCGTCGGGCTACCGTTTCTTCTTCACTCGCCTGTGGCGAGGGGAGATCGGCGGGCGCAGCGTCTCCGACCGCGTGCTCGGGTGGCTTCGTGACGGCGTCGATCTCAGCATGGTGGCCGGGGCGTTCGGGCTGGACCCGCTCGCGCACGGCGACGGCGACCGGGGCGTGAAGCTCTGGCACAAGACCGGCACCGATGTCGGCGTGCGGGCCGATTCGGGTGTCGTCGAGCGCGACGGGCGTGGCATCGCGTACTCGGTCCTCGTCCGGTTCGACGACCGCGACCGCGACCGCGACCGCGCACTGCACGTCATGGGTGCGATCGGCGAAGGAATCCGACGGTCGCTGTGACGCGACGGTGCGGGCGGCTCAGCTCACCACGACGACATCGAGGTCGACGGAAGCGCAGCGGTGGCGAGCGTCGACCGTCAGCTGACCCGTGCGCAGGACGTCGCCGGCTGAGTACCGCGCATCGGTCGACACCAGCACCCGGCCCACGCCGTTGACCAGCAGCAACGGGACTCCGAGCGCACGCAGCGCGGGGGTCAGACAGCGTTCCACTGTGTCGACGAGGACATCGAGCCCCGCGACGCCCACGAAGGTGCCTTCGACCACGACGGGCGCAGCGGCGGTCATCGTGTATTCGTCGCTGCAGAGGTAGTCCACGTACGGACCCGCGACGTGCGGAAGGCCGGTGGTGGCGGGTACGCGGAACCACTCGAGGTCGCGGTAGTCGATCGCCTGCTTCACCGACTGCGCGGGGAACACGAGGCGACGCCGGTCGGCACCCTGCCACCACGCCAGGTGGCTGGGAGCGTCGGCGAGCAGGTCTGCCGCCGCGATGAAGCCCGCACCGTAGACCGGTTCGGCGGGGGAGCTGAGCAGGTCGAACGCATGAGGTTCGATGAGGTCGTCGATGCGGGAAGACGTGAGCGTCCGCCGGTCCTGGGCCCCGATGGTCGCGGCCATCGCCGCCGCATGTTCGACGAGGCGCGGCAGGTGCGCGGCGAAGTACGACGCGACGATGTCGGCGCCGCGCAGGGTCGCGTCGTGCGCTGTCAGGGTCTCGGGCGTCGCCGAAGCCACGGTGCCTCCTCGGGAAATGTTCGTTCGGGAAGTGGGGGGCGAACAGTCTCCGCTTCGGGCATCGTACTCACTCTCGGGCCCGGATCAGGACTCGGCCTGCTCCATGTGCACGGCGTCGAGGGCCGTGACCGTCTCGCGGATCGCGCCTTCGATCGCCTTCGTGGCGCGTTCGTCGTCGCCGGAGCCCACCGCGTCCAGCACACCTTCGAACCGCTCGCGCTGCCGCGCGCGCTGGCTCGGGTCGACGTCGAGGAGGCGCAGCAGGGAGGACATCTCCGCCTGCAGTCGCATCTGATCGCGCGTGATGCGCGCGGACTGACTGAGGGCGACGAGCTCAAGCTGAAGGTCATCGAGCGACATGCGCCATGTCGCGGGGTCGTCGGTGTCGAGACGGGCCAGGCGCGAGCGGATCGAGGCGATCTCCGCCTCGGTCGCCCGTTGAGCCGCGAGGCGCACGCCGGCGACCGTGAGCGCTGCGTAGTGGACACCGAGGTCGCGCAAGGCGAGGCGCGACATGCTGCGCAGCGTCTCGCGGGCGAAGGTGAGCGGGTCGGCGTTGTCCGACACGAAGCTGCCGCCGTTGCGGCCCCGTCGGGTCACGACGAGCCCACGAGCGCGCAGTCCCATGAGGGCCTCGCGCACGGTGACGGGGGAGACGCCCATGGTTCGGGCGAGGTCTGCTTCGGACGGAAGCCGGTCGCCCGCTCGCAGATGTCCGCCGGTGATCGCTTCGGCGAGTCGCTTCTCGACCAGTTCGGCGCGGCCGGCGTCGCCGATCGGGGTGAACATCGCGCCCTGCAGGCGGTGCGGTCGGCGCTCGGCGGCCGCGGTCTTGGTGCTCACGCCAGCCATCCTCTCATCGTGCCGGACCAACGGATGCGGGTTCGTGACCCGCGTGTTACACGCTTGAAATATAACCTCTGCTTCTATATGTTTACTGTGCTTCCGCGCACAGCGTCGTCCCGAGGAGTTCTGCATGCCGACTTATTCGCCCACCGATAACGCCGAATCGAATGCGGACGCCTCGGGAGAGGTCGTCCTCACCTCCGTCACGAAGTCGTTCGGCCACATGACGGCGGTCCGCGACCTCGACCTGCGCGTGCAGAGCGGCGAGTTCCTGTCAATGCTCGGCCCATCCGGCTCGGGCAAGACGACGGTGCTCCGCATGATCGCCGGGTTCGAAGACGTCACCGCCGGGAAGATCAGCATCGGGGGAGAGGATGTCACCGGCATCCCCCCGCACCAGCGCCAGGTCAACACCGTCTTCCAGGACTACGCGCTGTTCCCTCACCTCACGATCGCCGAGAACGTCGCCTACGGTCTCCGCGTGCGGGGCCAGGGGAAGGCGGAGCGCCAGCAGGCGGTCGCCGAGGCGATCGCGCAGGTGCGCCTCTCGCACGTCGCCGAACGCCTGCCGCACCAGCTCTCCGGCGGCCAGCGTCAGCGGATCGCCCTCGCCCGCGCCCTCATCCTGCGCCCTCGCGTGCTGCTGCTGGACGAACCGCTCGGCGCCCTCGACAAGCAGCTGCGCGAGGAGATGCAGATCGAGCTCAAGCGCATCCAGCGCGAGGTGGGCATCACCTTCATCTTCGTCACGCACGACCAGGAAGAGGCGCTCACCCTCAGCGACCGGGTCGCGGTGTTCAATGACGGCCGCATCGAGCAGGTCGGCACCGCCCGCGAGGTCTATGAGTATCCGCAGACCGAGTTCGTCGCCCGCTTCCTCGGCCTGTCGAACATCATCCCCGCCGCCGTCTCGGAGCGGCTCACCGGCAAGGCCCAGATCGTCAGCATCCGCCCTGAGCGCGTGCGCCTGATCGATGAGGCCGCCACGCCCGCCACAGGCGACGTCGTCATGTCGGGCACGGTCGCCGAGATCGTCTACACCGGTCCCACGACGCGCGTGCTCATCGACGCCGAAGACGGTGTGCGGCTCATCGCCGAGACCCAGAACACCCATCACCCCGCAGCCGATGTGCGCGTCGAGCGCGGCGACCGCGTGCGCGTGGCCTGGACCGTCGACCACGCCGCTGTCCTCCCCGACAGCGCGGATGCCGCCATCGCGGCCGCGTGACACGCCTCCCCCCGAAGACGCACCACCCTTACCCATCCCGCACACACCCAAGAGATAGAGGAGCGACACATGAAGAGCAGGATCTTCGCCGGCGCCGCCGCACTTGCCGCGGCCGCGCTGGTGCTGTCTGGCTGTTCCAGCAGCGACGAGGCCACCGGCGGCCTCCAGATCGACGTGCCCGACGTGCCCATGCACGAAGAGCTCGGCGACTTCGAAGGCTCGGTCGACATCGTCGCCTGGAGTGGCTTCGTCGAGCCCGCCTGGTCCGACAAGTTCACCGAGGAGACCGGCTGCGTCGTCAACCGCCGCGTCGCCGGCACGAGCGACGAGATGGTCCAGCTCATGCGCACCGGCGACTACGACCTCGTGTCGGCCTCGGGTGACGCGAGCCTCCGTCTCATCGCGGGCGGCGACGTCCAGCCCCTCAACCTCGACCTCATCGAGAACTTCGGCGACGACATCGTCGAGGGCATGAAGGGTCAGCTGTACGACACCATCAACGGCAAGAGCTACGGCATCCCGATCGGCCGCGGCGCCAACATCCTCCAGTACAACAGCGATGTCGTCACCGAGGAGCCCACCAGCTGGGACGTCGCATGGGAGGCTGACAGCCCCTACGCCGGCAAGGTCATCGCGTACGACGCGCCGATCTACATCGCTGACGCGGCTGTCTACCTCATGGCGCACAAGCCTGAGCTCGGCATCAAGAACCCCTACGCGCTCGACCAGGAGCAGCTGGACGCGGCCATCGAGCTGCTCAAGCAGCAGAACGGCATCGTGTCGGAGTACTGGGCAGACCCGGCCGCGCAGATCACGTCGTTCGTCGGTGGCAACACGGTGCTCGGCACCTCGTGGGAGGTCCTGCGCAAGCTGACCGAAGACGACAAGTTCAAGAGTGTGCTGCCCGAAGAGGGCTCGACCGGCTGGTCGGACGCCTGGATGCTGTCGTCGAAGGCCGACGCCCCCAACTGCGCCTACGCGTGGATGGACTACACGAGCTCGCCCGAGGTCAACGGTGCGATCGCGATGAACTTCGGTATGGCCCCGGCCAACGCCGCGTTCTGCGAGACGAGCGACGAGGCCGCTGCTCACTGTGACTACTACAACGCCACCAACGAGGAGTACTTCGAGAAGGTGTGGTTCTGGACCACCCCGATCGAGCAGTGCATCGACGGCCGCAAGGACGTCACCTGCACCAACTTCCAGCAGTGGACTGACGCCTGGCTGACCGTCAAGGGCTGATGATCCACCCGGCGGACGGCATCCGCATCCGACGGATGCCGTCCGCCACCTGCTCCTCGAACGACTGAAGGGAACGCGCATGAAGCGCCGCGCTCAATTGGCGGGCCTGTTGGCAGCACCGCTGCTGTGGCTGGTGGGGATCTACATTTTCTCCCTGGTCATGCTGCTGGTGACCGCCTTCTGGACCACCGACCCGTTCACCTCCAAGGTGAAGCCGGGATTCACCCTCAGGAACTTCGAGCAGCTGCTCGTCAACCCGGCGTACCTCTCGACGGCGTTCCGCACCCTCGCGATCGCGCTCGCCGTCACAGCGTTGAGCATTCTCATCTCGGTGCCGCTCGGCATCTTCATGGCGAAGATCGCCAAGCCCTGGCTCCGCGCTCTGCTGGCCGTCGCCATCACCCTGCCGCTGTGGGCGGGCTACCTCGTGAAGATCCTCGCGATGCGCGTCACCTTCACCGACGAGGGCTTCTTCAACTGGGCACTCGGTCCGCTGGGGATCACGGGCCCCGGCTTCAGCATCACGACCGTCGTCCTGACCCTCACCTACCTGTGGCTGCCCTACATGGCCGTCCCCGTCTACACGGCGATCCGCCAGCTGCCCAACAACCTCTTCGATGCCTCCGCCGACCTCGGCGCCGGCGCGTGGCGCACGATCCGCACCGTCGTCCTGCCGCTCATCAAGCCCGCCATCATCGCCGGCTCGATCTTCACCTTCTCCCTGAGCCTCGGCGACTACATCGCGGCGAAGTTCGTGGGCGGCTCGACGCAGATGATCGGAAGCATCATCGCGTCCAACATCAACCTGAACCCGCCGATCGCCGCCGCCTTCGCGGTCGTGCCGATCGCGTTCGTCGTCATCTACCTGCTCAGCGTGCAGCGCACCGGCGCGCTGGAGAGGATGTAACGCCATGCTGAGACTCTCCCGCGGCGCGAAGATCGGCCTCGGCGTCATCGTCGCCATCGTCCTGATCTTCATGTACGTTCCGCTGTTCCTCGTGATGCTCAACTCGTTCAACGAGGCGCGCATCGCAAGCTGGCCCGTCCGCGGCTTCTCGCTGGAGTGGTGGGGGAAGGCGTTCGTCAGCGAGCCCATCCGTCTGGCCCTCTGGAACTCCGTGCTGGTGGGCCTGGGCGCCATGGTGGTCGCTCTCATCCTCGGCACGCTCGTCGCCTTCGCGCTGCAGCGGTACTCGTTCTTCGGCAAGCAGAGCGTCAACCTGCTGGTCGTCCTGCCGATCGCCCTGCCGGGTGTCGTCACGGGTGTCGCCCTCAACAACACGTACAACCAGCTGCTGGAGCCCATCGGGATCCACGTCGGCTACGCGGGCATGATCATCGCCCACGCGACCTTCTGCATCGTCATGGTCTTCAACAACGTGTTCGCCCGCCTGCGCCGCCTCAACCCGAACGTGGAAGAGGCCTCGCGCGACCTGGGTGCGACGCCGTGGCAGACCTTCCGCCTCATCACCTTCCCGCAGTTCCGGTCGGCGTTCATCGCAGGTGGCATCCTCGCGTTCGCGCTGTCTTTCGACGAGGTCGTCGTCACGATCTTCACGGCACCGCCCGGTGTCGACACGCTGCCGCTGTGGATGATGAACCAGATGGCCCGCCCCAACGAGGCGAGCATGGTCAATGTCGTCGCGACCGTCGTCATCCTCTTCTCACTGCTGCCCGTGTGGGCCTCGCAGCGCCTGGGCCGCGAGATCGGCGACCGCGACTGAACCGTCCACAGCATTCCGGGGCACTGCTAGCGTCGGAGCAGTCGGCTCCGCTGCGAGGGCCGTGAGCGAGGGAGACCCGATTGGCCGAACGCAAGACCTGGGTGCTCGTCGACGGTGAGAACATCGACGCGACGCTCGGCGGATCGATCCTCGGGCGACGACCGCAGCCGGACGAGCGTCCCCGCTGGGACCGCCTGCTGACGTTCGTCGCCGACCGCTGGAACCAGACCGCGCGCGGCCTCTTCTTCCTCAACGCCAGCGAGCATCTGCCGATGTCGTTCGTGCAGGCCCTCCTGGCCCTCGGCTACCGGCCGGTCCCGCTGTCGGGGCCGTCGGATGCCAAGGTCGTCGACATCGCCATTCAGCGCACGCTCGAAGCGCTCGCAGAGCGTGACGCCGACGTGATGCTCGTCAGTCACGACCGTGACTTCGTCGAGGAGGTCGCCGACCTCGCCGACGGCACGCGCCGCCTCGGGGTCATCGGGTTCCAGGAGTTCCGCAGCGCCGAATTCGCCTCGATCGAGGGCGTGGAGTTCTTCGACCTCGAATACGATGCGCAGGTGTTCGATACGCGACTGCCGCGCGTGCGCATCATCCCGATCGAGGAGTTCGACCCGGCGGCGTTCCTCGACTGACCCGCGCGACGGCTCGGCCGGCCAGACGGATCAGCCGAGCAGGCGGACGATCGCGTCGGCGACGATGTCGGTCGCGTGGGAGGCGACGTGGAGGTTGAGCGCCGGCTCGATGAGCTCCGCCTCCAGCAGCACCAGCCCGTGTTCCGCGGAGTCGACCGTGTCGATGCGGGCGTACAGCGGCACGGTATGGCCGGTCACGCCCGCGACGGCCTGCAGCACCTCGTCGGCGAAGGCGCGCTCGGCATCGGTCGCCTCTACCAGCACCGGGTTCTCGACGTACACGCCGCCGCGCAGCCCGCCGCCGTGAGCGAGGAGGGCGCCCTTGGCGATGGCGTGGGTGAAATGCCCGGCGATCGCATACAGCGCCTTCTCGGCCCCGGCCGACAGCTCGGCGACCTCCGGCTGCACCATCGCGACGCCCCCCGACGCGACGATCCGCTCGCCGAGCGCCCGCGCTGCCGGATCGTCGGCATGGAAGAGACCCGTGTCACGCGCGCCGGCCGACACCGCCGGCTTGACCACGATGCTGTCGTCACCGTGACGCATGAGCGCGTCAGCCACGTCCTCGGCCGTGCGGCAGTAGTCGGTCGGCACGACGCGGACGCCTGCCGACTCGAGATCGCGCAGATAGTGCTTGTCGAGGTTCCACCGGATCACGGCGGGGTCGTTGTAGACACGGGTCTGCGCGGCGGCGCGTTCAAGCCAGACGGCGAACTCGTCCGGACGCTCGGGATAGTCCCACGGAGAGCGGATGACGAGCGCGTCGAACCCCGTGAGGTCGTCAGTGCGGTGCCAGACGACCGCTGCGGCATCCACGCCGCGATCACGGAGAGCGTCCAGCAGCAGAGGAGTGTCGTGGTCGGGGTCCTCGACGGAGTAGCTGTCGGTCACGACGATGCCGATTCGAGGCGCGTCGGACGGGCGTGATGCGGGCGAAGTCACGACATCCGAGCGTAGTGGCACGGGCCACGCGATCCGGTCCTTCGCGCCCTCGGCGTCGCGTCGCCTAGGCTTGCAGGTATGGGGAGAACCAGCATCTGGACCGTCATCGGCGTGATCCTCGCCGTCATCATCGCTTGGATCGTGGTCGACGCCCTGTTCAAGCTGCTGTTCTTCTTCGCCAAGCTGATGATCGTCGCCGTCGTCGCGCTCCTGGTCTTCTTCGCGCTGCGCAGCCTCTTCTCCCGCCGCGACTGATCTCGCTCCTCCTTCGCCTTTCGCCGAGAGCACATGTTCTCGCCGAGTGCACACGCAATCTGAGGCCAACGACATGTGCGTTCGTTGAGAGCATGTGCTCTCGGAATCCGCAACCGGTTCCTTCGGGCACGGGGGGTGGCTAGCGTGGCGGTATGACGTCCGAGAACACCGCCGGCGCCTCGTCCGCCGAGCGTGCCCGCACCCTGTCCGCCCTCCACGCCGCCCGAGAGATCCTGCGGGTCGTGAACGTCTGGGACGTCGTGTCGGCCCAGGCGATCCTCTCGCTTCCGGAGACGAAGGCGCTGGCCACCGCGGGGCATTCGATCGCCGCGACGTTCGGTTACGCCGACGGCGAGAACATCCCGCTCGACCTGATGCTCGACATGGTGGGGAGGATCGTGACCGTCGCAGGCGACGTTCCGGTCTCCGCCGACCTCGATGCGGGGTTCGGGAACCCGGGGGAGACGGCGCGGCGCGCCATCGGCGTCGGCGTCGTCGGCGCCAACATGGAGGATCGGCTCAAGCCGCTCGACGAGTCGGTCGCGGCCGTTGAAGCGGTCGTCAAGGCGGGTGAAGCCGAGGGCGTGCCGTTCGCCCTGAACGCGCGCACGGACGCGTTCGTGCGCGCGGGCGACCGTCCGGTAGCTGAGTCGGTCACGGACGCCATCGAGCGCGGGCGAGCCTACCTCGACGCGGGGGCGGATGTCGTCTTCGTCCCCGGCATCCTCGACGCCGAGGTGACGCGGCAGCTGGTCGAGGGGATCGGGGAGCGCAGGGTGTCGGTGATCGGCCTTCCCGGTGCGCTGACGGCGGCAGAGTACGAAGCGCTCGGGGTGGCCCGGATCTCGTACGGGCCGATGACTCAGCGGGTCGCGCTGACCGCTCTGCAGGACGTCGCGAAGAGCCTCTACGCCGACGGGGCCATTCCTCCCATGACGCGCGCGTTGAACTGATCCAGGGCGTCGGAAAGCGCTCGTCGCGCCGCCAGCCTCGTCTGTCCGCCGCTGAGCCGTCGTGATCGTGACGTCTTTGTTTCTGGACTGATCCGTACGGGTCCCGACATGATGTCGACATGGACACCGTCGCCCGCAAGCAGGATCGCACCCTGCTCATCGTCATCGCGACGGTCGTCGCGCTCGTCGTGGTCGCCCTCGTGGTCGTCTTCACGCGAGGCGGCGCTGCGCCCCTCGATGAATCGACCCCGGCGGGCGTCGTCCAGCGCTACACACAGGCGGTCGTCGCCGGCGACCAGGAGACCGCGCGCACCTATCTGACCTCCGAGCGCCAGGAGGAGTGCGAGAGCACCGACTCCGGTTCGGTCGACGGCATCCGGGTGACGCTCGCCTCCACGCAGGAGCGGGAGAGCACCGCCGACGTCGAGGTGACGGTCACGTACACCTCCGGCGGCGGGATCTTCGGCACGCAGGAATACGGATCCGACGAGCGCTTCGAACTCGTGCGGGACGGCTCGCGCTGGGCGATCAAGACAGCGCCGTGGCAGTTCGTGATCTGCATGGAGGACTACCAGTGAGCGGGGCGGACGTCGAGAGCAGCGAGATCCGCGACGGCGGCTCCCGCGGCGGTGCCTCGGTGGCTCCCGCGGCGACCCCGCTGCGCGACGCACCGCGCGGTGCGCAGGGGACGGTACGGCGCATCATCGTCTTCACGATCCTCTTCGTGCTCGTGTGCATCGCCGCCTCCGGGGTGGCGGGTCTCCTCGGCAGGCTGTTCGAGACCCGTCCGGAATTCATCGAGTCGTCCGCGAGTCTCGCCCTGCCGCTCGCGTACACATTGATCGGCGGCCCGCTTGCGGCGCTGCTGTGGTGGTTCCAATGGCGACGGCTCGACGGCCCTGACCGCGAATCGGTCGCGTGGGGCCTGTATCTGTCGGCCGCCCTGACCGTGGCACTGATCATGTTCGTCACCACGGGTCTTGCGGTGATCACCGATCTCATCGGCGGACGGTGGTTCCCCACCACGCTCGGCACCGCGATCGCATGGCTTCTCGTGTGGGTCGCGCACCGCCTCATGTGGGCGAGCGCGCACAGGTCGCCGTTGCGGCTCACCACCGTGCCCGTCGTGCTCGGCGCGGCATATGGTCTGGCGGTCGCTGCGAGCGGTGCGATCAACGCGCTGAAGGCGGTGTTCGACGCCGCGGTGATCACCTCGCCGTGGTCGATCGGCGTGCCGTGGTGGCAGCCGGCCCTGCAGGCCATCGTGTGGACCGTGGGTGGCACACTCGTCTGGGTGTGGCACTGGCATCGTGACGGCACACGGCGTCTGTCGGGCGGATTCGCCGATGTCGCGCTCGTGCTCACGGGTGTGTTGGCGGCGGCTGCCGTCGCTCTGGGGGGACTCGGCACCGCGCTGTACGTGGGGCTGCGCGCGGCGTTCGACCGCGACGAATCGTGGCATCAGCTCCTCTCCCCGTTGGGGCTCGGCGTCGCCGCCGCCGGTGTCGGCGCCGTGATCTGGCGGTACCACCGGGGTGTGGCGACGGAACGCCGTGACGCGACGAGGAACGCCGCGCGGATGGTGGAGGCCGGTGTCGGGCTGATCGGCGCGGCATCCGGAATCGGCGTCATCGTGAACGCGCTCCTGGCGTCGTTCGCCGCGCCGCTCTCGGGCTCCGACGCGCGAACCCTGCTGCTGGGCGGCATCGCATCGCTCGCCGTCGGCGCGCCGGTGTGGTGGTGGGCTTGGCGGCCGCGGCAGGCGTCGGCGGACGCGGGATCGACCGGTCGGCGTGTCTACCTCATCGCCGTTTTCGGCGTGAGTGCCGTCGTGGCGATCGTCGCGCTGCTGATCGTCGGGTACCGGATCTTCGAGTTCGCGCTCGAAGGCGGGAACGGTGGAGTCGTCGAGCGCATCCGGGCCCCGTTCGGGCTGCTGCTGGCTACGGCGCTCGTGGCGGCGTATCACTTCGCCGTGTGGCGACGTGATCGGGAGGCTGTGCCGGCCGCCCCGACGCGCACGCTCGCCCGCGTCGTCCTGGTGGCCGGCGGTGATGGCACCCCCACGGTGCAGGCGGTGCGGGACGCGACGGGCGCGTCGGTCACGGTATGGGGTCGCGCCGACGGTGCCGCCGCGCCCGACCCGCAGGCCGTGACAGCGGCCCTCGCTGCCGTCGAGTGGCCCCGCGTGCTGGTGATCCCCGCCGCCGACGGCACCGTCCAGGTCATACCCCTCACCGACTGATCCGGTCCCTCCCGTTCCCCGAGAGCACATGCTCCTGCCGAGTGCACACCCTATTGGGCAGGATTTGCGTGTGCGTTCGCCGGCAGCATGTGCTCTCGCGACAGGAGGAGGGGAAGGGACGGGGAGGGGAGGGTCAGAGGAAGCGGACCCAGTTGGGGCCGGCGGCGGTCTCGGTGCGGTGGAGGAGGGTGAGAGCGTCGCCGTCGACGGCGTACAGCGCCACGGCGTCCGACTTCTCACCGGCGGCGACGAGGAACGCGCCGTCGGGGCTCACGTCGAAGCCCCGAGGCTGCATCTCGGTCTTGAAGAACCGGGCCGGAGCGAACACCGCTCCGTCGGCTGCGACCGACACCGCGCCGAGCGTGCTCTCGGTGCGCTCCGACGCCCACAGCCGGTCGTCGCGGCTCCAGTGAAGGTCGGCGCCCCAGATGAAGTGGTTCGCTCGGGGGTCGGCGCCGAACTCGCTGTGACCGAGCCCCGCGGTCGGGTCCACCGCGCTGGCGGCGCCCTGCAACGTCAAGGTGCCGGACGAGGTGTCACGGGCGAAATGCAGCACTTCGCCTGAGAACTCGGTCAGCACGTACACGGCATCCTGCGCTCCGTTCAGCACCAGGTGACGTGGTCCGCTGCTGGCAGGCGCGGACACCGTCTCCGGCTCGAGGGGCTGGAGAATCAAGTCGTCTCCCAGGGCGTACTGTGCCACGAGATCGGCTCCCAGCGAGACGAAGTACGCGAAGCGGCCGTCCGCACTCGCAAGCACCGAGTGCAGGTTCGGGAACTCGATGCGCGACACCGGTTCGCTGACGACGCCGTCGGCGATCCCGCAGCTGATGCCGTACCCGCCGCCGTACGACGCCCCGAGCAGTCCGGTGCCATCACGGGTGAGTGCGAGGTAGTTCATGCCGCCGTCGGGCAGGTCGAGACGGGAGCGTGGGGTGAGTTCGCCCGATCCGGGGTTGAACGTCAGTGTGACGATGCCCGCCGGGCCGCCGTCAGCGCCCTTGACGCCCGCGTAGACCAGGCCGTGTGCCGCATCGACGGCGAACGTCGAGCACCCGGTGAGGCCGTCCGTGACCGCGACGGGCTGGAGTTCGGAGCCGGTGAAGCGGAACGTGCTGATGCTTCCGGCGACGGCGTTGGCGACGAGGACGAAGGAGTTCTGAGTCACGGTTCGATGCTAGGGCGTCGCCGACCCGGCGGCGTCGGGGTTGCGCGCGCGGCGGAACCACGCAAGGCCACGACGGTGCCGGCCCCGCGTCGGTGCCGTCGCGTAGCCTGTGGGGATGGCCGAACACCGCGTCACGTCTCCGAAGGGCCCCGGCGGCGGCGCACCCGATGCGGCCGGCGCCCGCGCTCAGCTCGAGCGCCTCGCGCAGCAGGGTGGAGCCGTTTGGCCGCTCGACATCCCGCCGCTGACATTCGAGGCGCGTCCGGCCGCCGTGCTGATCCTCTTCGGAGTCCTCGACGGGCTGCCGAGCGGGTACGACGCCGACGCCGTCTCGAGCGACCTCGACGTCCTGCTGCTCGCGCGCGCCACGACGCTCCGCTCGCACCCCGGCCAGGTGGCGTTCCCCGGCGGCCGTGTCGACCCGGGTGACACCGACGCTGTCGCGGCAGCGCTGCGGGAAGCGCGAGAGGAGACGGGACTCGACCCGGATGGCGTCGATGTGCTCGGCACCCTCGCGGAGATCCCACTGGACTACTCGCACCACCTGGTGACCCCGGTCCTCGGCTGGTGGCGGCATCCTTCGCCGGTCGGCGTGGTCGATGAGGCGGAGTCGACGGCGGTGTTCCGCGCACCCGTGGCCGACCTCCTCGACCCGGCGAATCGCGGGACCACCGTCGTCCGGCGTGACGGCCAGGAGTTCCGCAGCCCCGGCTTCGTCGTGCGGCACCCCACCGGCACACACCTCGTGTGGGGGTTCACAGCCCTCGTCCTCGATGCCCTCTTCACCCGCCTCGGCTGGACCGAACCGTGGGACCGTCGCCGCGAGATCCCGCTGGGCTGACACCTCGCTAGCTGTACCCGGTCAGCACGTTGTTGACAGTCGGGTAGGGAGAAGGCCTCCACGATTGGTGGTGTCTAACGTCACCGAAGTGGAGGCCTTCTCTTGGTCCACCGTAACGCGCGGCTCACT
>Ga0182736_1000754_pt1 | contig 41417 bp, 33 predicted proteins | sample eDN5th30CKraftBY_FD_128882 | JGI IMG/M metagenome (GOLD analysis project Ga0182736, IMG submission 128882) | Enriched backyard soil microbial communities from Emeryville, California, USA - eDNA 5th pass 30_C Kraft BY (version 2) (version 2) | ecosystem: Environmental > Terrestrial > Soil >... | reverse complement strand
GTGATCCCGGACGGACAAGTCCCGTCAAAGGCACGAAGCCAGTCAGTCGTTGGGTCACACCCGAGATCACCAGCCGACAGCCCACCACGACGGGCGAGCTGCTGCCGAGATCCTCACAGTCAGTCGTGGTCGCAGCCGCCGCTGTGGTCGCAGCCGGGTGGGACCGAGCCGGGCTCGCGGAGCTCGGCGAGGGCGGCCCAGAGGTCGGTGGCGGTGGGCTCGCCGACGAAGCTGCGGCGCACCGAGCCGACGGGGTCGACCAGCAGGAGGAGCGGCACGGCGTCGACGCCGTAGCGGTCGTGGAGGTCCCTGCGCTCGAGGTGGTCGACCTCCTGGTAGGCGACCTCGTCGGAGGCGAGGAGCTCGGCCTTGGCCGCGGTCCCCCTGCACGCCAGGCAGGTCGATGACGAGAACAGGACGACCAGCCAAGGAGCGTCGGGGCGGTCGAAGTCGGCCCGGTTCAACAGCTCGGGCACCGTCCAGGAGGCGCCGCGCTCGGGCTCGGGGGCGCTGCGGCGCTGGAGGTACCAGGCCACGGCACCCGCGATCGCACCCACGATCACGACGATGGCCAGCTGCGTCATGGGCTCAGTCTGGCTAGCTGACGGGCGGAAGCGCCACCACGGACTCCGGGAACGGCGACGCGAGCTGCACCGAGATGCCCGGACCCTCGGCGAGGGAGATCGACGAGCCGACGACGACGGGCTTGGTGCTGTGCACGATGACCGTGGCGGCCGAGCCAGCACCCTCGAGGTCGAGCGAGCGCCGGTCGCCGGGGGCGAGGCGGATGCCCGAGCGCAGCACGTCGCGGTCGCCCCCCGAGAGCGTGATGACGGTGATCTGGGCCGAGGAGTCACCGGGGTTCACGACCTGGACGGTGGTGGTGCGGGCCTTGGTGGCCCCGCCCTGGGTGACCATCCAGTCGGTGGCGGCGAGCGGGCTGCCCGCGGTGGCCGTGGCACCGGTGCGCGGGGCGGGATCGTTGAAGAACGAGAGGCGCTCGGCGACGACGGGGACGCCCTCGAGCGAGCGGACGTCGACCCACAGGTCGGTGTCGACCAGCATGCCCGGGACGGCGTCGAGGTCGACGATCGCCTGCTCCCGAGGCCGGATGGTCAGGGCGACCGGTTCGATCGCCGGGTTGAGCTTGGGGTCCTGCGGCGTGAGGACGACGTCGACCTCGGCGGTCTTGGCCCCCGGGTTGTAGACGGCGATCTGGGTGACGACACCTTCGGAGACCCGCGCTGCCGGGATGATCCAGCGGGGCGCCCGGACCGGGCTCGCCGGCGTCGACACGAGGCCCTCGGGCGGGGCGGCCGCCTCGCCGGTGCCGACGGGCTCGCCGCCGCCGTCGTAGGTCTGGACCCGGTCGACGACGACCCGGCCCGACCGGGCCACCACGGTGGTGGCGACCTGGTTGCGGTTGGTGATCGTGTCGTTCAGCTCGATGGTGCGGACCGACCGGCCCGGGATGGCGAGCGCCCGCAGCGACCGCGGGGTCCGGGGACCGGTGTCGGTGGCGAACGAGACCGAGACGCTGGCCGCGTCGGGGAAAGGGTTGAAGATCGACAGGTACTCGGTGGCCCCGCGGGCGGTGGCACCGGAGGCCACGTACCAGTGGTCGCCGGCGGTCGACGAGCAGGGCGCGGCATCGAAGCCCTGGGGACCGGTCACCTCGCGGTCGACCGCGACCCGGCCGCCGCGGACCTCGACCACGGCACCGACCCAGTCGGCTTCGAGGACCTCGGAGGCGGTGACCCGGGCCCGGCCGTTGGCGGGCACGTCGACCTCGGTGGTGGCCTCCTCGCCGTCCTGGCCCATGACCGTGACCTCGGCCGAGGCGCCGCGGGGCGCGTCGTTGGCGAGCACGATGGTCATCTCGGCCACGCCGTCGCCCGTGGCGGTGCCGCCGGCGCAGTACCAGGCGGTGGCGATGGCGTCGTCGAGGTTCACCGACGGCAGGCGGGTCGGGTCGAGCACCGGGTCGACGGCCGACGGCGGCTTGGTCGGCTCCTCGGAGGACACCATGACGGCGCCGACGACGATCGCGATGAGCGCGGCGAACGGGAGCCAGCGCCTCGGGGTGAGGCGGCGGCTGCGGCGGCGGCGGGCGGCACGGCGGGCGGCCATCAGGCATCGACCCCTTCGGGTTCGGCGAGGCGGCCCAGGTCGGGCGCGGCGCGGCGGCGACGGGGCGCGTTGTCTGCCGCCGCCCGTTCGGCGTCGCGGCTCCGGCGACGGACGCGGCGCCAGGCGAGCACGACGAGGATCCAGAGCAGGGCCTCGCCCGCCGCGATGGCCCGGTGGCTGATGGGCGTGTCGAACGAGAGGGTCCCGGCCCCGGTGCGGGTGGCGCCGAACTGGTTGGCCCAGCCGTACGTGGTGGACCGACGCAGCGGCACCCCGTCGACGCGCACGCTCCAGCCGTCGTCGGCGGTGCTGGCGACGAGCAGGTCACCGGTCTCGGGGACCGAGCCGGTGGCGCCGTCGACGCCGTCGGGCTCCTTCAGCGCGGCCACGGCCTCGCTCAGGTCGTCGCGGGAGGCGTCGGTGAACCGGGTGCGGTCGCCCTCGCGCTGGGGCAGCACGGCCCGCGACGGCACCCACGCCAGGTTCTCGTACACCGTGAGGCCGTCGGCCACCGGCACCCGCTCGAGGTCGAGCTGCTCGTCGAGCACGTCCAGGGCCGGAGCGACCGCGGCCTCGCTGGGCGTGGCGTCGTCGGTGGGTGCGAGCTGGCCCTGGACCACCAGGTACCGGACGCCCATGGGGCCGAGGAGGCGGCCGATGCGGCTGGTGCGACGGTCGGCGGCCGCGTCGAGCGCATCGCCCACGAGCGGCGTCGCCCCGGTCTCGGGCACGACGAAGCGGTCGATCATCGTGGGCGAGCCCTCGTCGGACGTGCCGTACGCGAGGTGGTCGTCGTACTGCCACCCGGAGACGGGGAGCACCGCCGGGTCGCCGAGCCAGACGACGCGGAAGGCCCCGTCGCCGGAGTCGTCGAGCAGCTCGCCCAGGCCGTCCTGGTAGCTCGCGGTGGGCGTGCGCCAGCGCCCGTCGATGAGCCCGCTGGCGAGGGGGGCGGCGCCGAGGACGACACCCACGGCCGCGGCGACGGCGAGGATCTGGCGCCACCCGAAGCGGTAGGCCCGCAGGTCGGTCTCGAACGCGGCCAGCCCGAGCGCGGCGGCCAGGCCGAGCGCGGCGGCGACCGGTGCGAGGATCACCTCGGAGCTCGGGATGCCGCCGGGCAGGTGGCCCTGCTGGCTGGCCCACAGGACCGTCCAGCCGCCGAGCACGATCATCCAGGCCCGCACCGCCCACTCCAGGCGCCACGACCGGCCGATGATCACCGGCAGCGCACCGGCGAGGAGGAAGGCCCAGCCGAGGGGCGGAGCACCCCACGGACCGGTCTCGAACCGGAGGATCTCGCCGAGCGTGAGCGGCGTGGTGCTGGCGCTCGAGATGCCGGCGATGGACTCCCACGGCGACGGGCCGGTGACGAGGTCGAGCGCCCACGGCAGGTTGAGGACGATGGCGAGCGCCGACGCCCCGAGGGCGACCAGCAGCATGCGGGCGAGGCCGACGATGCGGAAGCAGAGGATCGAGCCGAGGGTCAGCGCCGCGGCGATGGCGACCGCCAGGACGATGACGAACGGCACGAGCGTGGCCACGACGGCCATGGCCAGACCGAGGCCGAGGATGATCCGCAGCGGCGAGCGCTTGCGCAGGTGGGCGGCGGGCTCGTCGGCGGCCGCACCGGCGGGACCGAAGGGGGCGGCACCGCTGGCCCGGCCGAGCGCGAGGAGCAGCCACGGCGACAGCGCGTAGATGAGCAAGCCGCTCCACGACCCCTCGGCGATGGCGTTGTAGGGGACGGGGATGGCCAGGTAGACGGCGAAGCTGGCGACGCTGGCCCGGGCCGAGCCGATGGGCTTGGCGAGGCGCCAGGCGCCGATGGCACCGACCGGGATCGTGCCGAGGATCAGCACCGTGCGCATGAGGCCGAGCGATCCGAGGAAGACGTACCCGAGGACACCGAGGAGCCCGTCGCCGGTGGGCTGGGCGCCGGGGGACCCGAGCCCGGCGTGGCGCCAGCTGCTCCACCAGGTCTGGAGGAAGTCGGACGGGCTCGCCGGCATGGCGGAGAACTGCCCGATCGCCGGGATGCCGTGGATGATCAGGTCGCGCGAGCTCACGAGGAGCAGCAGGGCGAGGATCGCGGCGAAGGCGGTGGTGAACTGCCGGCCGCCCTCTCGGAGCGACCCGGCGAAGTCGCGCGACGAGCGGGTGACGGTGGTGACCCGGTCGTCGCGGTTGCCGATCTGGCCCCGGACGAACGCGCTCAGGCGGGCGCTCCCCCGCACCTGCAGCTCGCGCACCTCGTGGTCCGACACGGTGCGCATGGCCCGGACCTGCTTGCGCCGGGCGCGGATCTGGCCCATCCGCCGGAGGTTCCAGGGCCAGGCCGAGAAGATGTCGCGGGCCTGGTTCGGGTGGCCGGCGAGCACGGCGTAGACGATCTCCACGAACGCGAACAGCGCCGCCTGCGGGATGACCCGGATGCGGTGCCACCGTCCGTAGTTGACGAGCGACGAGCGCAGGCGGTGCCGCGCCATCTGCCGGCGGCGGTCGTCGACGGGGACCCGCTCGCCGAGCGCTTCGAGGTGGCGGACCCGGGTGACGGGCCCGATCATCACGCGGGCGCCGACGACGTGGGCGCGCCAGCAGAGGTCGAGGTCGTCGCCGAGCCCGGCGATCTGGTCGTCGAAGCCGCCGATGGCGTCGAACAGGTCGGCGCGGATGAGGGTGCAGCCGCCCGGCACGACGAAGACGTCGCGGATGGCGTCGTGCTGCTCCTGGTCGAGCTCGCGCCGCTCGGACACCGGCGCCAGCGCACCGGTCTTGTCGACGGAGGCGCCGACCTGGAGGAGCCGGCGGGGGTCGTTCCAGTCGACGAGCTTGGGGCCGAGGATGCCCGCGTTCGAGCGGAACGCCTCCTCGACCAGGGCGCGGACGGTGTCGGGCTCGAGGGCGATGTCGTCGTGGCAGAGCACGTAGAACGCCGCGCCCTCGACCAGCTGCACCGCCTGGTTCACCGCCGGGCCGAACCCCGGGTTGTCGTCGATGCGGTGGACGTGCGCCGACGGGAGGACCTCGGCCACGAGCGGGGTGGGGTCGACGTCGCTCGCGGCGTCGAGGACCAGCACGGACAGGTCGGCGTAGGTCTGCGCCGCGATGCTCTGGAGGGTCTCGCGGAACCAGTCTCCGGGGTTGTGCGCGACCAGCACGAGCACCACCGGTGGCACCGCAGCAGGCACCTCCTGCGTCGGGTTGGGGGGCGCGCCGTCCGACGGTGTTGCTGCATCCACGATGGGTCGAGGCTACCGCTCGGGGCCGGGTCGGCTGCGTCATGCACTCGTCACCGGACCGTCATGGAGGGCGCGTGCGACATCCGACACAGCGTTCGCGAAGTGCTTGCAACTGTTTAACAAACTGCGTAGTCTTGCGAGCAGCACGGGCGCCCACCACGGCGTCCGCGGACCTCAGTACCCCGTCGACCTCCCCCCACACACAGGAGCGCCACCATGGCCGATCTCACCCTCGACACCGTGACCGACACCGCTCGCGACGCCTTCTACATCACCGTCGGCGCCGGCGTCATCGCCTTCCAGAAGCTGCAGGTGCAGCGCGTGGAGCTGACCAAGGCCATCACCACCCAGCTCGACGACGCCAAGGGCACCGCCAACGACTCGCTGGCCACCGCCAAGGCCCAGCTCGACTCGGCCTCCGGTCTCGTCGACGAGCGCGTGAAGCTGCTCGAGGAGCGCCTCTCGAACCTCGAGGGTCGCCTCGAGGCGCTGCTCAACCAGCTCGAGGGCAAGCTCCCCGAGCAGGCCAAGGACCTGGTCAAGCAGGCCCGCGACCTCGTCGGCCGCGCTGCCTGATCGACGTCTCCGCCGCCGGCTGATGCCGGCGACCAACCGATCCCCCTTGCCACGAGGGACCCGCTCCGGCGGGTCCCTCGTGCGCGTACGGCACCGGGTCCGAACGCGGGGTGGCACTAACGTCGAACCGATGACCGACACGGACCAGGTGCTCACGTTCCTCCACCAGGCCAAGGCACGGGTCGAGGGCGACGGCATCGACCCCACCCCCGGTGCCGACGCCGTGCGCTACACCCGCGACCGCCTCGAGGAGGCGCTCCCCTACGCCCACGCCGGCGGCGAGCTGCCCGAGCAGACCCGCCTGAAGCCGGTCAAGCAGGTCGTGCTGGGCATGAGCCGCCCGGTCACCTCGAACCAGGCCCCGTTCAACCGGGCCGTGCTCCAGGCGCTCGACGGCGCGGCCGCCGCCATCGAGGGCCTGGCCCACAGCGTCGACCTCCACGACCAGCACGCCAACCGGGTCCAGGCCGCGCTGGCCACCACCGAGCTCACGGTCGACGACCTCGTCGACGACGGCCGCACCGTGCGGGCCCAGCTGGCCGAGCTCACCGACGCCGTGGCCGCGCTGCGCGCCGAGGTGGCCGAGGCCCGCTCGGACCTCGCCGTCATCTCGGCCAAGCAGGACCTGGTCTTCCGCACCGCCCGGGAGGGCCTGGCCGAGCAGGGCCTCGACACCGGCAAGCTCACCGAGCTGAGCCGAGAGCTCGCCACCGGCTTCGAGCAGCTCTACGAGGACCTCGAGGACCAGTTCCGCGGCACCCGCGACGAGGTCCAGGCCAAGCTGCAGCCCTACCTGGCCGACATCGCCGCCACCGCCGGCGACGGTCCGGTCATCGACGTCGGCTGCGGCCGGGGCGAGTGGCTGGCCATGCTGGCCGACGCGGGCGTGCCCGCCTACGGCGTCGACTTCAACGCCGTCGTCGTCGAGCGCTGCGCCGCCCAGGGGCTCGACGTCCGGGAGGCCGACGCCCTCGTGCACCTGCGGGAGATCGAGGCCGGGTCGGCCCGGGCCATCACCAGCTTCCACGTGGCCGAGCACCTGTCCCTCGACACGCTGGTCGGCCTGGTCGACGCCGCCCTGGTGGCCCTCCAGCCGGGTGGGGTGCTGATCTTCGAGACCCCGAACCCCACCAACGTGAACGTGGGCGCCGCCTCGTTCTACCTGGACCCGACGCACCTGAAGCCGCTGCACCCGCAGTTCCTCCAGTTCCTCGTGACCCAGCGCGGGTTCGCCTCGGCCGAGGTCCGCTACCTCAACACCGAGGATGGGCCGACCCTCACCGTCGACGACCTGGCGCCGAACGGCGAGCTCGAGCGATCGCAGCAGCTCGTCGACAAGATCAACTGGGCGCTCGCCGGGCCGCTCGACTACGGGATCGTGGCCGTGAAGGCCCCGTCCGCCGACGCCTGATCCGTCCCGCCACCGTGCCCCGCCCCCTCCGCATCGCGTTCCTGAAGCCCGAGTTCGGCGTCACCGGCGGCCTCGAGGCCGTCGTCGGCCAGCTCGAGGCCATCGCCCGCGCCGACGGGCACGAGGTGGCGCGCCTCGGCGTCGACATGCGCCCGCCCCGGGCCGCCGTCGCCGGCCTCGAGATCCCGCGCCCGGTGTGGGACGCCGCGCCGGAGTACTTCCCGTACCTGGCCGGTCGGGCCGAGTTCGACCGGCTCGACGTGCGCCGGTTCGATCTGGTCGTCTCGACGCAGTCCCCGTCGTTCGCGGTGCGCCACCCCCGCCACCTGTCGGTCTTCTACCACCACCACCGCGTGTACTACGACCTCGAGGAGGTGTACCTCCGCGCCGGCTTCGCCCCGGACGAGACGGTCCACCGCGAGGCGGGGAAGCTGGTGCGCGAGCTCGACCAGCCCTGCCTCGAGCAGGTCGGCTGGTTCCTCGCCGGGTCGGGCGCGGTCGCCGAGCGGCTGGTGCGGTTCAACGGCCTGACCAACGCCAGCGTGTTCCACGCCGGGCTGATCGTGGGCGACGAGCGGCCCCCGGCGACCGGGCCCGGCACCGGCGCCGTCCTCAGCGTCGGCCGCCACGAGTTCCCCAAGCGCACCGAGCTGGTCGTCGCCGCCGCCCACCTCCTCCCCGAGGTCGAGGTGGCGCTGGTGGGCACGGGTGGGAGGGAGGCTTGGGCCAACGCGCTCGACCACCGCCTGGCCACGTCCGACGACGACCCCGCCGCCCTCACCGACGAGGAGACGTGGTGCAACACCGGCCAGGGGGCGCCCGCGGTGCCCGACGGCCACCGCTCCAACGTCGAGTTCGCCGGCCGGGTGAGCGACGCCGAGCTGGCCCAGCGCTTCGCCGACGCCCCGTGCGTCGTGGCCCCGGCGTTCCAGGAGGACTACGGGCTCACGGCCATCGAGGCCATGGCCCAGGGCAAGCCGGTCATCGTCTGCACCGACGGCGGCGGGCTCACCGAGCTGGTCGAGCACGAGCGCACCGGCCTCGTGGTCGAGCCCACGCCGGCGGCCATCGCCGCGGCGATCGAGCGGCTGACGTCGGACCGGGACCTGGCCGCCGAGCTCGGCGCCAACGGGGTCCGACGGGCCGCGGAGCTGTCGTGGGAGGCCGCCGCCGACGAGTGGCGCGCCGGGATGGAGCAGGTGCTCGCATGAAGATCGCCGTCGTCGCCCCCTCGCCCGTGCCGTTCACCCGCGGCGGTGCCGAGCGCGCCCTGTGGGGCATCCAGCAGGCCATCAACGACCTCACCCACCACGAGGCCGAGATGATCAAGATCCCGGTCGACGAGTCCACGCTCCCGGCCGTCATCAACAGCTACCAGCTGTTCTCCGAGCTGGATCTGGACCACTTCGACCGGATCATCACCACCAAGTACCCGGCGTGGATGGTCGACCACGACCACAAGACGATCCTGATGATGCACGTCCTGCGGGGCGTGTACGACACGTACCAGTACCACCACCAGCCGCTCACGGTGCCGAACCCGTCGGACCACGTGTTCGCCATGTTGCACCTCATGCGCACCAACCCCGGGCACCGGGGCGCGCTGCCCGAGTTCTTCGAGCGGTGGACCAACGCCCTCGCTGCGCTCGGCCCCGACCACCCGGACTTCGTGTTCCCCGGCCCGTTCGCCCGCCTCGCCATCCGCTGGCTCGACGGCATCGGCATGGCTCCCGGCGCGGTGAAGCAGTACCTGTCGCAGTCCAAGACCGTCGCCCTGCGCGAGGGGTACTTCCCCACCACGGTCACACCGAAGATCGTCAACCTGCCGGGCCACCTGCCTCCGGCGCCGCACAACGACGAGTACGGCAGCTACCTGTTCACCGCATCGCGGCTCGACGGCCCGAAGCGGCTCGACCTGCTGATCGACGCCATGCAGTACGTGCCCGGCGACATCGAGCTGCGCATCGCCGGCACCGGGTCGCTGCGCCCGCAGCTCGAGGCCCAGGCCGCCGACGACCCCCGCATCCGCTTCCTCGGCTTCACCCGCAACGACCTGCTCCCCGAGCTCTACGCCAACGCGCTCGCCGTGCCGTTCATCCCGGCCGACGAAGACCTCGGCCTCATCACGCTCGAGGCGTTCTCGCAGGGCACCGCGGTCGTCACCTGCACCGACTCCGGCGGCCCCACCGAGTTCATCAAGGACGGAGCCACCGGCCTGGTCGCCGAGCCCAACCCGGCCGCCATCGGCGCCAAGCTCGCCAGCCTCGTCGCCGACCCCGACCTCGCCCACCAGCTGGGCCAAGCCGGCAAGGAGCGCGGCGAGCGCATCACCTGGGACCTGGTGGTCGAGGCGCTGCTCGGCGACGAGCGGTTCACGCCCGAGGAGCTGGCCGCCCGCGGGGCAGAGGGCGGCGACGCCACCGAGGCGGCCCGACCGCGCAGCCGCCGGCGCGTGGTGGTGCTCACCACGTTCCCGATCAACGACCCCGGCCACGGCGGCCAGCTGCGGGCCCGCAACCTGTACGGCGCGCTGGCCGCGGTCCGCCCCGTCGAGGTCGTCGCGCTGGTCGACTTCGGCCACCAGCCCTCGGTCCAGAACCTCGCCCCGCACCTCTCGCAGGTCGTCATCCCCCGCTCGGCCGCCCACCACCTGAAGGGCGAAGAGCTGAGCGCCGAGGCCCGGATGCCGGTCACCGACGTCGTCGCCGGCAGCCACATCGAGCTGACCCCGGCGTACCTCGAGGCCGTCGCCGAGGCCGCCGACGGCGCCAGCGCGATCATCCTCGCCGAGCCGTACCTGCTGCCGGTCGTGGAGCAGCTCGACCTCGACGTCCCGGTCATCTACGACGCCTACAACGTGGAGGCGTCGCTCAAGGCCGGGGTGTTCCCGGACTCCGCCCTCGGCGCCGAGCTGCTCGCCCAGGTGGTCGCGGTGGAACGCCGGGCCGTCGTGCGCTCGGCCCGCACCACCACCTGCTCGGAGCCCGATGCCGTCGCCCTCGCCGCCGACGCCGAGGTCGGCCCCGAGCACTTCACGGTGATCCCGAACGGCACCACCATCCCGGCCGAGGTCATCTCGGCCGAGGACCGCGCCGCCCAGGGGGCCCGGTGGCGGCGCCGCTACTGGACGGCCGGCAGCACCGGCGCGGAGCCCGAGCACCTCGCCGTGTTCTTCGGTTCGTGGCACCCGCCGAACCTCGACGCCGTGGAGCTGCTGATCGAGGTGGCTGCCGAGCTGCCCGAGACGCTGATCCTCTCGGTCGGCTTCCACGGCCAGGCGTTCCTCAACCGCATCGTCCCGGACAACCTCGTGTTCCCGGGCATGGTCACCACGCGCACCAAGGACCGCCTCCTGCGCGCGGCCGACGTCGCCCTCAACCCGATGCGCCTCGGATCCGGCACCAACCTCAAGCTCCTCGAGTACCTGGCGGTGGGTACCCCGGTGGTGTCGACGCCGTTCGGCGCGCGGGGCATCGACGTGGTCGACGGCGAGCACCTGCGCTTCGCCGAGCCGGACCGCTTCGCCGCCGTCCTGGCCGAGGTGCTGGCCGACCCTGCCGGCGCCCAGGTGCGGGCCGAAGCGGCCCGGGCCCTGGTCAGCGAGCGCTACAGCTGGGATCGGCTCGGCCGGTCCCTGGCCGATGTCGTCTCCGACATCGTGCCGGCCGAAGCCCGCCGGTAGCCTCGTTCCGCTGTGTCCACGTCGATCGATCCCCCACCCGCGCACCACGAGGCGATGATCCCGGACCGGGTCCAGGTCTCGCCGGCGCTCGAGGTCTCCAAGCGGCCGAACCCGTTCCAGCGGGTCGGGCACCTCTGGCAGTACCGCGAGCTGGTCGCCAACCTCACGCGCAAGGAACTGAAGGTCAAGTACAAGAACAGCGTCCTGGGCTTCGTCTGGTCGCTGCTCAACCCGCTGATGTACCTGATCGTGTTCTCGCTGGTGTTCAACATCATCAGCGGCACGGACGTCCCGTACTACGGGATCTTCTTCCTCTCGGGCCTGCTGGCGTGGAACCTGTTCAGCACCGCGCTCGGTGCCGGCACCTCGTCGATCGTCCAGAACGCCCAGCTCGTCACGAAGGTGTGGTTCCCGCGGGAGGCGCTGGTGCTGGCGTCGGTCTTCACTGCGCTCGTGCACTTCTTCCTGCAGGCCACGATCCTGCTGGCGGCGCTGGTCGTCTTCCAGCGCATGCCCGACCTCGCCTTCACCCCGACGCTGGTGATGGCGCTGGCCGTCACGCTCGTGTTCGCCACCGCCCTCGCCATCGGGCTGAGCGCGGTGAACGTGTACCTGCGGGATACGCAGCACCTGCTCGAGGTGGCGCTGCTCGCCTGGTTCTGGGCATCCGCCATCGCCTACCCGTACGGCCTGATCGTCCACAAGATGAACGAGACCCGGTTGGCCGGCAAGGAGTGGATCCTCGCCCTCAACCCGATGCTCACCGTGGTGATCAGCTTCCAGAAGATGATCTACAACCCGTCGCCGCCCACGGCGAAGCAGCTGGCGGACCCGAACTACATCCCCGTGCTGCCCGAGCACCCGCAGAGCTGGTACCTCACCCACCTGAGCATCGCCCTGGCGGTGTCGCTCGCGCTCCTGTTCGGCGCCCTCTGGTTGTTCAGCAAGCTCGAGGACAACTTCGCGGAGGAGATCTGATGACCGATCTCGCCATCGAGGTCGCCAACGTCACCAAGTCGTTCAAGGTGTACCAGGAGGGCGGCCAGTCCGCGAAGGAGCGGCTGATCCGGGCCGGGCGCAACCCGCACATCGTCTTCAAGGCGCTCGACGACGTGTCGTTCGAGGTCAAGCAGGGCGAGACGTTCGCCATCCTCGGCCACAACGGCTCGGGCAAGTCCACGATGCTCAAGTGCATCGCCGGCACCCTCCGCCCCACCACCGGCCGGGTCGTCACCCGCGGCCGCCTGGCCGCCCTGCTCGAGCTGGGCGCCGGCTTCCACCCAGACCTCACGGGCCGAGAGAACATCTACCTGAACGGGTCGATCCTCGGCTTCTCCAAGGCCCAGATCGACGTGATCTTCGACGACGTCGTGGAGTTCGCCGAGCTCAGCGACTTCATCGACCAGCAGGTCAAGCACTACTCGTCGGGCATGTACGCCCGGCTCGGGTTCTCGGTCGCCATCAACGTCGAGCCGGAGATCCTGCTCGTCGACGAGGTGCTGTCGGTGGGCGACGAGTCGTTCCAGCGCAAGTGCATCGACCGGGTCCGCCAGCTCCAGGCCGACGGCCGCACGATCCTGCTCGTGTCCCACGCGGCCGAGCTGGTCCGCCAGATCGCCGATCGCGCCGCTGTGCTCGACCACGGGCACCTCGTCGACATCGCCGAGCCCGGTGAGGCCATCCGCACCCTCCGCGAGACGCTCGCCCGCCGCGGCATCGCCCTGCTGGCCGAGGACGAGGACGTCACCGAGCCGCCGCCCGCACCCAAGTACGCCGATCCGCCGTCGCTCACCGTGCCGGTGGTCAACGTCGACAAGGAGCTGACCATCACCAAGGTGGTGGCCGAATACCCCGACCCCGAGGCCAAGTTCCTCCTGCCGAACCAGCCCATGCGCCTGCGCATCGACTACTTCGCTCCCCAGCGGGTCACCGACATCTGCATGGCGTTCGAGTTCCAGGACCTCCACGGCAACGTCATCTTCGGCGACGACACCCAGACCATGGAGCAGCCGATCCACGCGTGCGACGGCGTCGGCGCGGTGTGCTTCGACCTCCCCCGCGTGCCGCTGCTCGACGGCGCCTACCTGATCTCGGTCACCGCCACCACCCGCAACGGCGGTCAGGTCTACGACCGCCGGGACCTCCAGGACCGCTTCGAGGTCATGCAGCCGGGGCGCCAGCGGGGCTCGGTGGCGCTCGAGCCCAAGGTCGTCCACTTCTTCCACGAGCCGTCGGCGGGCGAGGACGCGGCCGGGGCCGAGGGGACGGACGCGCCCGCCGATCCCGGCGTCACCGCGTCGAGTTGAGCGCCACCCAGACCGAGGAGGCCCCGGCGCGACCGGCCGCCGCGCCCGCGTTCGAGTACCGACCGGGCCTGACCCACCTCCGGGCCCTCTCGGTGGTGCTCGTCCTGCTGTTCCACGCCGAGGTCGTCAAGAGCGGCTACATCGGCGTCGATGTCTTCTTCGTCCTGTCCGGGTTCCTGATCTCCAACATCCTCTGGGAGAAGCTCTCCGGCGACGACCCCACCCACAAGGTGCTCGGCAGCTTCTACGCCCGGCGCTGCCTGCGGATCCTGCCGCTCTCGCTGCTGGTCCTCGCGGTCACCGCGCTGGCCTCGCACTTCTTCTTCGAGACGCTCATCGACAACTGGACCACGGCCGGCCGGGCCGCGCTGGTGTGGTCGGAGAACTGGTTCCTCATCCGCGAGTCGAACGACTACTTCGCCCCGCAGGGCACCAACCCGTTCCAGCAGTACTGGTCGCTCGGCGTCGAGGAGCAGTTCTACGTCGTCCTCCCGCTGCTGATGATGTTCCTGCTGTTCGTGCTCCGGGGCTTCAACCGCCGGGCCCGGCTGATCGGCCTGGCCGTCGCCGCCGGCGTCGGCGTGGTGGCGGCGCTGGCCAGCTCGCACCTGCTGGAGATGTCCGAGTCCGAGGCGTACTACTCCTCGTTCGTCCGCTCGTACCAGCTGCTCGCCGGCGTGCTGATCATGGCGGCGGTGCGGGTGCTGGGCCTGCGCGACGACCGGCGGTGGCTGTTCGCCCTCGGCGTCGTCGGCCTCATCGTCGTGGGCGGCTTCCTCGACCTGTCCACGACCACCAGCGGGCTCATCGCCACGGTGTGCGCCGGGCTCTGCGTGCTGTCGTCGAAGGCGGTGCTGGTCGACAGCAAGTGGCTCGAGCGGCTCGGCCTGTGGTCCTACGGGATGTACCTGTGGCACTTCCCGATCAGCGCCTACCTGACGAACGAGACCAAGGACACCAGCCCGTGGCTCGTGTTCGCCATCGTGTTCGTCACCGCCACCGCGCTGGCCGCCTTCACCTTCCGGTTCTTCGAGAACCCGGTCCGCCACCTGAAGATCCCCACCGGCGTCACGTTCGCCGGGACCGGCATCACCATCGCCTGCCTGTGGGTCGCGCTCGGCCTGCTGGCCACACCCGCGCCGCCCACCGTCTACGCCAGCCAGGACCCCACGGTCGCCGGCTCCGACGCCTACCCGGTGAAGCCCGACGGCACCCTCGACCTCGGTGCCAGCGCGCCGACGGGCCGGGTGCGAGCGGCCGACGTCGAGCGGGTCGAGGGCTGGATGCCGCTCGACGGCACGGCCGTGGCCGGTTGCGGGCTGCGCGACGTGACGAGCTCGTGCATCGACCTCGAGGGCACCCCCAAGGTGATGCTCCTGGGCGACTCGTTCGCCAACCGCATCTACCAGGGCCTCCGGCCGCTCGCAGAGGACAACGGCTGGGGCCTCTCGGCGTACGTGCGGCCCGGCTGCCCCTGGATGGACGACGTCTACAACAACGTCAAGAACGACATCTCGGACCGCTGCGCCAGCGACAAGCACCTCCAGCAGGAGGTCATCGAGTCGGTCGACCCCGACATCGTCGTGATCCACAGCTACCCGTACCGCGAGGCGAACAACAAGCTCACCCGCATCTCCACCGGCGAGGTGCTGAGCCAGGAGCAGGTCGCCCAGGCGGCGAACGACACCATCGACCGCATCGAGGCCACCGGCGCCAAGGTCGTGTTCGTGGAGCCCACCCCCTTCGCCGAGGACAGCAGCAACGTCGACGACTGCCTCAAGCTGTCGACCTGGGCCGACGAGTGCGACTTCCAGCCGATCGACGTGAACTCACCCATCGACCAGGCGATGCGCGACCGGGCCGAGACCGACCCGGAGATGTGGTTCTCGTCGATCAACGACCTGTTCTGCGACGAGCAGACCTGCCGCTCGGTCATCGGCTCGATGACGGTCATGGGCGACGAGACCCACGTGTCCGGGGGCCTCTGGGTCCGCCTCCGCAACGTGATCGCCCAGCCGATCCAAGAGGCGATCGACACCCTCTGAGCCGGTCCGTCAGGCCGTCGCCTTGCGGTAGAGGGCGACGATGCCGTCGACGGTGGCGGTCCACGAGTAGCGCCCGACGCGCGCCTCACCGGCGTCGGCGAGGTCCTGCGCGAGGGCCTCGTCGCCGAGCACCTGGCCGATCGCCTGGGCCAGCGCATCGGTGTCGCCCACCGGCACGACCAGCGCCGCGTCGCCCACGACCTCGGGGATCGCGCCGGCGTCCGTGGTCACGACCGGCGTGCCCACGGCCATGGCCTCGAGCGGCACCAGGCCGAAGCCCTCGTACCGGCTCGGGTACGCCACGACGGTGGCGCCGCGGAGCAGGGCGAGGCGCTGGTTCTCGGGCACGGTGCCGAGGCGGACGATCCGGCGTTGGAGCGAGGACGCGGCGATGGCCCGCTCGAGGTCCTCGCTGCCCAGCCCGTCGGCGCCGGCGATCACCAGGCGCAGGTCGGGGTCGCGGGCCCCCACCGCGGTGAAGCCGGCGACGAGCGACGGCAGGTCCTTGCGGGGGTCGATCGTGCCCACGGCGAGGACGTAGCGGTAGCCGCCCGCGAGGAAGCGGCCGGCCGCGGCGTCGCTGGTGGCGTCGGGCGGATCGGGCAGGCGGATCCCGTTGGGCACGGCCACGACCCGGTCGGCCGCCGCCGGGAACGCCTCGCGCACCTCGGCGGCCACGAACTCGCTGACCGTGTGGATCCAGGCGCCGCGGGCCACCGCCCGACGGGCGAGGTGGGGCCACTCGAGCACGTCGGGCGTGCACATCTCAGGGTGGTGCAGGGCGGTGAGGTCGTGGATGGTGACCACCTCGGCCGCGCCCCCGCCGGGGGGCACGACGAAGTTGGGGCCGTGGACCACGTCGACCCGTCCGACCAGCTGGCGGGCACTCGGCAGATCGGTCCGCGCCCAGGCCGACCGGGCGATCCGGGCCGGCACCGGGCGTGCGTGGATGCGGGTCCCGGCGGGCGCGGCAGCGGCCAGCCCGGCCCGGCCCCGCCACGAGACCGCGAACACCGACAGGTCGATGTCGGGGCGTGCGGCGAGCCCGTCGACCAGCTCGCGGGTGAACACGCCGACGCCCGTCATCGTGTGCAGCAGCGACGTGATGTCTACGCTGACCGTGAGCAACGAGCTCGGAGCGTGGTGGCGGGACACAGCACCTCTGACCTGAAGAAACCGGCCCTGGTGCCGATCAGTTCCATGCTGGCATCCCGCAACGATCAGGAGTGGTTCGTGTCCGAACCCAGCGCCCATCCCTCGCCTGCACTGCGCCGTCGCAAGCGCCGCCTCCTCGCCTCGCTCCCCCTCGGAGCGGTCGCGTGGGTGGGCCTGACCGGCCTCCCGTCGGCCCCGGCCGCCCCCACGCCGGGGACGATGCACACCGAGATCATCACCCTCAGCGGGGCCCAGGCCGATCCCACGCCCGGGCTCACCTCCTCGGCGCTCCGCAGCGCTCCCCCGGTCGCGGGACCCGGGTGGGCCGCCGCGATCGACGTCGAGGACGGCACCCAGTCGGTGGCGTCGAGCTGGACCGGCGCCCCGGACGGCATCGTGTCCGTGCGCGGCAACGGCCCCGACGGCTGGACCGAGTGGGTCGACCTGGAGTCCGAGGCCGACGACGTGCCCGACGGCAGCACCCGCAACAGCGGCGGCATGGCCTGGTTCGGCTCGGAGGGCGTCGACGAGATCGAGGTCAAGGTGCTGGCCGGCCAGCTCTCGGACCTCGAGGTCCAGCCGATGCGGTACGAGGCGCCTTCGGGCGGCTCGGGCCTCACGACCCAGGGCGCCGGCGCCGCCACCGCCCAACCCGAGATCCTCCCCCGTTCGAGCTACACCTCGAAGGGCTGGGCGTACAGCAACTCCGGGTGCTCCGGCGGCCCCACCACGGCCTCGGGCGGCGTGAAGTACGCGGTGGTGCACCACACCACCAACTCGAACACCTACGCCGCCTCCGACGTGCCCGCCATGCTCGCCTCGATCTACACGTACCACACGGGTACGAACGGCTGGTGCGACACCGGGTACAACTTCATCATCGACCGGTTCGGCCGGATCTGGGAGGGCCGCTCGGGCGGCATCGCCAAGGCGATCGTGGGCGGGCACGCCCAGGGCTTCAACACCGGAAGCGTCGGCGTGTCGTTCCTCGGCCAGTACGAGCCGGGCGCGTCGCCCACCGCCGCGCTGCCCAGCGACGCCGCCCTCGCCGCCGCCTCCCGCGTCATCGGGTGGAAGCTGAGCCTCAACGGCATCGACCCCACCGGCACCGTGTCGGTCACCAGCGGCGGGTCCAACAAGTACCCGGCCGGCACCGTCGTGACCCTGAACCGGGTGATCGGCCACCGCGACGTCGGCCAGACCGCCTGCCCGGGCGCCAGCCTCTACAGCAAGCTGCCGAGCATCCGCACCGCGGCCAAGGGGTACCAGGGCAACGGCACCACCACGACCACCACCGCCCCGCCCAACCCGGCCTACGCGCCCTTCGCCACCGCCCAGCAGCTCGTCGCCCAGCAGTACCGCGACGTCCTCCGCCGCGAGCCCTCGGCCGACGACCTCAGCTACTGGTCGTCCCGCGTGGGCAACACGTGGAGCCCCGGCCAGTTCGTCGCCCAGCTGGAGACGTCGAGCGAAGCGGACAACCGGGTCCACGCCGTCACCCGGCTCTACAAGGCCTACTTCGACCGCAACCCAGACCACTCGGGCTTCACGTACTGGCTGGCCCGCCGCGGCGAGGGTCGCACCCTGGCGAAGATCTCGCAGTCCTTCGCCACGTCGTCGGAGTTCATCCGCAAGTACGGGTCGCTCTCCAACGCCGGGTTCGTCGACCGGGTGTACCGCAACGTCCTCGGCCGCCCGGGCGACGCCGGCGGCTCGGCCTACTGGAAGGCCAAGCTCGACCAGGGCACGCCGCGCGGCCAGGTCATGGCGAACTTCTCGCAGTCCGGCGAGTACATCCGCAAGACCAACAACGGCGTCTACGTCGTCGGCATCCACGAGGCCCTGCTCCAGCGGGCCGCCGCCTCCAACGTCTGGACGCTCTACGAAGCCGCCCTCACGAACGGGTCGACCTCGCTCACCGCGCTCTCGAACACCCTGTTCGACAGCACCGAGTACGCCAACCGCTTCAAGTAGGGGCGGCGCCGTCCGCCGGGCCGTCAGCGCTGGCGCTGGGCGGCGGTGAGGGCGGCGAGCTCCTCGTGGACCGCCGCCAGCTCGGCCTGGTGCTCGGCGCGCTGGCGCACCAGCTCGGCGCGCAGCTCGGCGACCTCGGCCCGCAGCGCGAGCTGGTCGTCGGCGGTGGCCTTGACGACCTCCTGGCGGGCCTTGGCCACGACCGGGGCGGCGAGCCGCTTGGCGCGGGCCTTCAGGCTCGCGGCGCCGGTGGGGTCCTGGTCCGGGTCGGTCACGCCGACGATCCTCCACCATCGGCGGTGAGCACCGCCAGCGCGTCGGCCACGCGGGCCCGCGTCGGCGACCCGGCCGGGGTGGAGAGCTCGACGAGGCGGTCCTCGACGCGGGCGAGCGCGCCCTGGGGCGTGGGGGCGAGCCCGAGCCGGCGCGCGACCTCGCGGGCGGGACGGCCGAGGTCCAGGTGGTCCTCGGCGCAGCGGCGGGCGTGGCGCGACAGCGACGCTGCCCGGGCGTCGTCGCGGGCGATCTCCTCGGCCAGCTCCAGGGCTGCGTCGGGCCCGCTCGCGACCTCGGCGTCGCGACCGGCGCGCAGGCCCAGGCGCCGGGCGGTGTCGGTGCTGGTGACGACGGGCGTGCCCAGGGCGAGGGCGAGCAGCGTGGCCGGTCCGCTGACCACCACGGCCGAGGCCATGGCCAGCTCCTGCTCCCCGCCCAACGGCTCGACTCCCCCCTCGACCTTGAGCACGTGGACCGCCGGCAGTCCGGCCGCCTCGCGCCGGCGGGCGCGCACGAGCGGCGCCACGGCCGGCCAGCGGTCGACCTCGATGGCCACCGGCGGCACGAGCAGCGCACCGCGGGCGACGAGGTCGGGGTTCGCGGTGAGGAGCAGCGCGGCACCGTCGTCGACGGCCCGGTCGACCTGCTCGTGGTGCTTGACCCACACGGCGGCCGGTGCCGGCGGAGCGGTGGCGAGGGAGCGAAGCGAGTCGACCGACGTGACCAGCACGCCGTCGGGCACGAGGTCGCCGCGCCGGTGCCACGACACCACCCGGGCGTGGACCCCGAGCAGCCCGAGGAGCGGGATCGCCCGCCCCGAGGTGCCCGGCGCGGCCAGCAGGGCGACGACCGGGCGGTCGGCGTCGGCCTCCAGCGCCGGGGTGGGCCGCGACTCGACGAGCGTCACCGCGGGGCACCGCCGAGCAGCGTGGCCACGACCTGCTCCCACCGGAGCTCCTTCACCCGGTCCCGGCCGGCGGCGCCGAGCCGCTGCGCCAGCTCCGGCTCGCGGACGAGCCGGTCGAGCGCCGCGCCCATGGCATCGGGCGTGCCGTCGGTGACCAGCCCGGTGACCTCGTGCTCGACCCACTCGAGGACGCCGCCGCTGTCGTCGGTGGTGACGACCGGGACACCGGCGAGGAACGCTTGCAGGGTGACGAACCCGTAGTCCTCGTCGTAGGGGGCGTAGACGACGGCGGTGGCCTGCCGGAACAGCTCGACGAGGTCGTCGTCGGAGACGAAGCCGGGCAGCGTCACCCGCGAGGACAGGCCGAGCCGGTCGGCGCTGGCAGCCAGCTCGTCGGACAGCGACCCCTTGCCGGCGAGCACGCCGTCGACCGCCTCCTCCATCGAGGCCATGGCGTCGAGGAACAGGCCGGGTCGCTTGTTGGCCTCGAGGCGGGTCGGGCACAGGATGTGGCTGCCGACCCCGCCGGTGCGCGGCTTCAGCTGATCGGCGAGCGGCGGCGGCTGGTAGAGCGGCGTGGCCCGCAGGCCGTTGTACCGCTGCATGCGCTCGGCGACCACGCCCGAGATCGTGAACCGCGACAGGCACTCCCCCAGCACGCGGGTGTCCCAGTCGACGACCTGGCGGTGCACGTCGAGGCTGGCGTCGGACAGGTCGAGGTCGCTCCACGGCTGGCCGAGCCCGTCGTACGCGGCCCGGTGCTGGTGGGCGAGCCACAGCACCTTGCGGGGGTGACGGGCGTAGTACGCGGGGAAGTTGACCGGGATGACGACGTCCGCGTCGAGCGGCACCATCCGCCAGGCGGTGGCCGCGTCGAGCAGGCGGTCGCGGTCCCATGCGGCGGGGATCTGGACGGCCTCAGCCCGGTGCCCGGCATCGCGCAGGGCCCCGACCAGGTTCTCGACCATCATCTCCAGCCCGCCCCGCATGAACGGGACCTGGGTCGCGCAGACCAGCACATCCATGGGCCGAGTCTCGCAGCCCCGACGGGCCGGGGCGGGCATGCCGGACGTCCGTCCGAAGGTCTGATCGGCGCGCCGGAGCGCGCCGCGGGATCAGGCGGGCGGGGGCTGGAGGGGCAGCGGGGCGCAGGCGCCCTCGAGGTCGGCCACCGTGATGCGGTCGCGGTTGGCGTAGGTGACCTCGTTGGTGGGGTCGACCTGGACCTTGTACTCCCGGAAGCTCTGCTCCATGGAGTCGTACGCCAGGAGGCGGCCACGCAGGGGCTCACCGAGGTCGAGCAGCAGCTTGATGGTCTCGATGGCCTGGATGCTGCCCACGATGCCGGGCAGCACGCCGAGCACACCGGCCTCGGCGCAGCTCGGGGCCATGTCGGCTGGGGGCGGCTCGGGGACCATGTCGCGGTAGGTCGGGCCGTTCTGCGGATCGAAGACCGTGACCATGCCCTCGAAGCGGAAGATCGAGCCGTGCACCACCGGGATGCCGAGCTTCACCGAGGCGTCGTTCACGAGGAAGCGGGTCGGGAAGTTGTCGGTGCCGTCGACCACGGCGTCGTAGCCGGCGAGGATGTCCATGACGTTGCTGGCGTCGAGCCGCACGTCGTAGGTGACCACGTTGACGTCGGGGTTGAGCGCGGTGAGCGTCTTCTTGGCCGAGTCGACCTTCCGGTCGCCGATGCGGTCCATGTTGTGGAGGATCTGACGCTGCAGGTTGGACTCGTCGACGACGTCCATGTCGATGATGCCCAGCGTGCCCACGCCGGCGGCGGCGAGGTACAGGGCGGCGGGCGAGCCGAGGCCGCCGGCGCCGAGGAGCAGCACCTTCGAGTCGAGGAGCTGGGCCTGACCGGTCTCCCCCACCTCGGGCAGGAGCAGGTGGCGCTTGTAGCGGTTGCGCTGGTCGGCGGAGAGCGAGGCGGGGATCTTCCAGTCCCGGCCCTCGTCCTTCCACTGGTTGAAGCCGCCGATCACCGAGACGACGTCGTCGTAGCCGAGCTGGCCGAGCGTCTGGGCGGCGAACGCCGAGCGGGTGCCGCCGGCGCAGATGACCACGAGCGGGGTGCTGTGGTCCGGGACCCGCATCTCGATGTTGGTCTCGAGGGTGCCCCGCGGGATGTGCAGGGAGCCGACGATGGCGCCCTGCTCGTACTCGTCGGGCTCGCGCACGTCCAAGACGACGGCGTTGTCGGCCTGGCGCAGCTCGTCGGCCTCGGCGGTGGTGACCTCGCGGATGCCGGCCTTGGTGGCGGCGAGGAGATCTCGGAAGCTGGACATGTCGGGTCCTCTGGTCATCTCGAACGGTCGGAAAAGCCTACCGGTGGGGTCAACAATCGTTCCAGGCCGCGGATTCCCGCCGCCCGAGGAGCGGGACCAGGCGGTCACCCGGTGAGCGGGTGCTCACCCACCCCTGTGACGGAGTGCACAGATTTCTGCTCAAGGTTCCCGCGCGTCCTGCCGAGAAGGCCAGCAGACACCGATCACCCAGGACCGTAGTGATGGAGCTTCGCACCAGGCGGACGAAGGCACCCGGGCGACCCTTCATCCGAGACGTGGCTCCTCACCCCGATCCGACCCGGGAGGGAGAACCACCATGGCGAGACCGAGCACGAAACGTGCGAACGTGCTGCTCACAGCCGGAGCTGCGCTGCTGATCGTGGGGATCGCGGTCGCCGCGTCCGTCGGGCGCTCGGACGACGGCAACGATGCCGAGCCGACCGTCCCGGTGGTCGTCGCCCGCGCCGACATCGAAGCCGGGTCCACGGGCGAGGACCTGGTGACCGCCGGCAAGGTCGGCGTCGACCAGGTGCCCGAGTCCGAGGCGCCGCCGGACGCGCTGAGCTCGACGAGCGCACTGGCCGGATCCGTCGTGACCGAGGCGGTGGCGAAGGGCGAGGACGTCACCACCGAGGCGATCGGGCCGTCGACGCTGCGGGCCGGGTCCATCACCATCCCGAAGGGCAAGCAGGCCGTCGCCATCACCGTGGACACCACGGCCGGCGGCGGCGGGTACGCCGGTGCAGGTGACCACGTCGACCTGTTCGCCGTGGTCCAGCCCGGTGCTCCAGGGGCGCCGACGTCGCCGATGACGAAGCTGCTGCTCAGCAACGTCGAGGTGCTCGACGTCTCCAACGAGATCGCACCCCGCCGCCAGACCGCCTCCACCACCACCGAGGAGGGCACGCCGACCACCGTCGCCCCCCGGTCCACGGACGGCCAGATCACGCTGCTGCTGGCCCTCACCCCGGCGCAGGCGGAGCAGGCGATCTTCGCGGCCAGCTTCAACCGGGTCTGGGTGACCGTCCTCCCCAAGGACGCACCGGCCAGCACCACCGACGGCGTGACCTACGAGGACGGCTACCTGGAGGTCGGACGGTGACCGCGGTGAACGGCACGAGCGCTCCCGCCGACGACGAGCAGGCGGGCCTCGCCGCCGCCCCGACGGCGACCGTCCACACGGCACCCGTGGTGCTCGTCCACGACCAGCGCGGCGCGCTGTGGTCCAAGGTCGACAGCGCGGCGGCGGCCATGACGCCGCGGCCGGTGGTGCTGCGCAGCGCCGACCTCGGGGAGCTGGGCCGGGTGCTCACCGACCAGCACGTCGACGTCCTCGTGGCCGGCCCCGGGCTGGACAACCGATCCGGGTTCGAGCGGCTGCGCATCATCCGCGACGAGCTGCCGCGGCTCGTGACCGTGCTCGCGGTGGAGCGCATCGACCACCACGAGGCCAGCTCGGTGGTGCGGGCCGGAGCCGTCGACCTGATCTCCGCGTCGGCCGAGCAGGACCACCTCGCCGCCACGCTGAGCCGGGCGTCCTCCCTCGCCCTGCGCATCATCGACCCGACCCCCCGCCCCGCCGAGCTCCTGCCGGCGCCGCCCCCGGAGCGCCCCCAGCGGGTCATCACCGTGGCCTCGGCATCGGGCGGCTGCGGCAAGACGTTCCTCGCCACGAACCTGGCGTGGTTCCTCACGCACAAGGGCGGCCGCCGGGTCTGCATCCTGGACCTCGACCTCCAGTTCGGCGAGGTCACGGCGGCGCTGCAGCTCCGGCCCCGCTACACGATCACCGACCTGATCCAGCACGGCGACGAGCCGCAGTCCGAGCTCGACGCCCACATCGAGGAGTTCTGCGACCAGGACGAGACCGGCGTCTGGGTCCTGGCCGCACCCCGGGATCCCACCGAGGCGGCGATGATCCAGCCCGAGGACATCGGCCGGGTCATCGACGCGGCGGCCCGCCACTTCGACGACGTGATCATCGACACGCCGCCGATGCTGGGCGACGCCGTGCTCACCGCCTTCCACCGGTCCGACGAGCTGTTCGTGCTGGCCACGCTCGACATCCCGAGCGTCCGCAACATGCGGGTGTTCCTCGACACGCTCGACCGGCTCAACGTGCCCACCGATGCCGTCCGCCTCTTCCTCAACAAGGCCGAGGACGACGCCGGCATGGACGTCCGCCAGATCGACGACCTGTTCCCCCGCGGGTTCGACGGCACGCTCCCCTACTCGCGAGACGTCCAGCGCTCGCTCAACGCCGGCCTGCCGGTCATGGCGCACCGGCCGGACTCGGCGATCAGCCACCGGCTCGGCGATGCGACCAAGCGCCTGCTCGAGCCGAGCCAGCGCGAGACCTACGAGGCCGAGCGAGCCGAGCCGCGGTCGGGCGGACGGTGGTGGCGCAGCCGCAACCACGAGGCGGCAGCGTCGTGAACCTGGCCGACCGCCTCGCCGCGGTCCCCGAGGACGCACCGGGCGACACCGGGGCCCGACGCCGGCCGGCCCCCGGCGGCAACGACCAGTGGACCGCGACCAAGCGCGCGGTGCGGGCCATGGTGCTCGAGGAGGTCGCGCCCATCGCGTCGGACCTGGGCCCCGACGACCTGAACGCCGCGGTGCGCTCGGCGCTGGACCTGATCCTCCAGCGCGAGGACGTCACGGTCTCGCCGATGGAGCGGCGGGCGTTCGTCAACGAGGTGATCGCCGACACCCTCGGCTACGGGCCGCTCGACCCGCTCCTCCAGGACGAGTCGGTCACCGAGATCATGTGCAACGGGTACGACGAGGTCTGGGTCGAGCGGTCGGGCCGGATCGAGGAGGCCGGCGTCTCGTTCAGCGACGAGAGCCAGTACCGCAAGGTCATCGAGCGCATCGTGCTGGCGGTCGGCCGCCGCGTCGACGAGTCGTCGCCCATGGTCGACGCCCGGCTCCCCGACGGCTCCCGCGTGAACGCGGTGATCCCGCCGCTCGCGATCCACGGCCCCGTGCTCACGATCCGGAAGTTCGCCGCCGACCCGCTGACCGCGATGGACCTGATCGCCTCGGGCACCTACACGTCGGACCTGGTCACGGTGCTCGACGCCTGCGTGCGGGGCCGGATGAACATCCTGGTCGCCGGCGGCACCGGCACCGGCAAGACCACGAACCTGAACGTCATGTCCTCGTTCGTCCCGGCGTCGGAGCGCATCATCACGATCGAGGACTCGGCCGAGCTCCAGCTCCAGCAGCGTCACGTGGTCAGCCTCGAGGCCCGGCCGGCCAACGCCGAGGGCCAAGGCGAGATCGTCATCCGCGACCTGGTGCGCAACGCCCTGCGCATGCGACCGGACCGCATCATCATCGGCGAGTGCCGGTCGGCCGAGGCGCTCGACATGCTCCAGGCCATGAACACGGGCCACGAGGGCTCGATGACGACGGTCCACGCCAACAGCCCGAGAGACGCGATGAGCCGCCTCGAGATGATGGTGCTGATGGCCGGGTTCGACCTGCCCACCCGGGTCGTCCGGGAGCAGATCACCGCGGCGATCGACGTCGTGGTCCAGTGCGAGCGGCTCCCCAACGGCCGCCGGCTCGTCACCTCCCTGTCGGAGATCACCGGGCTCGAGGGCGAGGCGATCCTCATGCAGGAGGTGTTCCGCTTCGAGTCGAACGGCCCCGACGACGTGGGCCACCTCGTCCCGACCGGCCTCCGCCCCGCGTTCGCCGACCGGCTGGCCGCCAAGAACATCCCGCTCCCGGCCAGCGTGTTCCGACCGAGCGAGCCGGCCGTGGCCCCGCCGCCCCGCCGTGCCGTCGACATCCCCGACGCCACCACCCTCGCCGCCCGCACGATCGGCGCCGAGCGGTGAACACCACCGTGCTGGTCGGCGCCCTCGGGCTGGCCGGCCTCGGGCTCCTCGGTGCCGGCTGGATGACCCGGGTGCGGTCGCGCGAGGTGCGCCTCGCCGAGCTGCTGCAGCTCCCCTACGGCGAGCAGGACGTCGACGTCGCCCGCGTCGCCGCCGAGTACGGCACCGTCGTGACCGGAACGCTCGGCCTGGCCGAGCGGGCGATCAAGCAGGCCGGTTCCGCCACCTCGCTGCGGACCCGCATCGAGCGCGCCGACCTGTCGGTGCGGCCCTCCGAGCTGGTCGTCATCGCTGCGTGCCTGGGCTTCGCCGTGGGCCTGGCCGCCACCGCCTGGACCGGGCGCTGGTGGGCGGTCGTGCTCGTCGTCCTCATCACGCCGGCGGCGACGTCGAAGCTGCTCGACCTGCTGGCCAGCCGGCGCAACAAGCGGTTCGCCCAGCAGCTGCCCGAGGCGCTCGTCCTCATCTCGTCGTCGCTCAGCGCCGGCCACACGTTCCTCCGGTCCATCCAGCTGCTGGCCACCGAGGCCGAGTCGCCCCTGTCCGACGAGCTCCGCCGGGTCGTCAGCGAGACGCAGCTCGGCACGTCGCTCGTGGACTCCCTGGAGCACCTGTCGACGCGGGTCCGCAACCGCGACCTCGAGTGGATGGTCCAGGCCATCCGCATCCAGCAGCAGACCGGCGGCCACCTGACCGACCTGATGGCGACGCTCGCCGAGGTCATCCGGGGCCGGGAGGAGGTCCGGCGGGAGATCTCGGTGCTCACCGCGGAGGGGCGCATCTCGGCGTGGATCCTGGGGCTGATGCCGGTCGCGCTGTTCCTGGTGGTCGAGTCGGTGAACCCGGGCTACCTCGACCCGATGCTCCAGGGCTGGGGCCTCGTGTTCCTCGCCCTCACCGCCCTGTCCATGGCGGCCGGCGTCGCCATCATCTTGAAGCTCGTCCGGAGCGTGGAGCTCTGATGGACGCACCGATGCTCGCCGCCCTCGCCCTCGGCGCGTCCGGTGCCGCCGTGATCGGCGCCGGGCTGCTCCAAGCCCGCACCGAGCGGGACGCGGACCGCGGCGTCGCCTACCTCCGCGAGTCGACGGGTGCCGGACGCCAGGGTCGCCGCCAGACCACCCCGGTCGGCACCGTGCTGGACCCCGAGCGCCCCCACGCTGCCCAGCAGGACGACTTCTCCCGGCGGCTGTCCGAGCCGTTCCGGCGACGGGTGCTGCGCCCCAACCTGGACCGCCTGGCCGCCGCCGGCTCCGCCTTCCTCCCGGCGGACCACCGGGCCCGCATCCGAGCCCAGCTCGCCGCCGCCGGCCTCGACGGCCGCCGCCGGCCCGAGGAGATCATCGCCGCCCAGGTGGCCGGGGCGATCGTCGGCATCGTGCTCGGAGCGATCGTCATCCTCAACGGCGGGCTGTCGCTGCTGGCCGGCGTCCTGTGCGCCCTCGTCCTCACGATCATCGGCGTCGCCATCCCCCAGGTGTGGCTGTCGCACCAGGTCGACGCCCGCAAGGAGGCGATCCGCCGGGACCTGCCCGACACCCTGGACCTGCTGGCCATCTCGGTCGAGGCGGGCGTGGGGCTCGAGGGCGCCATGGCCGTCGTGACCGAGCGCATGGACACCCCGCTCGCCGACGAGCTGGACCGGACCCTCCAGGAGATGGGCCTCGGCCTCTCCCGCCACGATGCGCTCACGAACCTGAAGCACCGGTCCGAGGTGCCCGAGCTCACCTCGTTCATCGGGGCCCTGCTCCAGGCCGACGTGCTGGGCATGCCGATCGGCCGGGTGCTGAAGATCCAGGCCTCCGAGATGCGCTCGAAGCGACGGCAGTGGTCCCGGGAGCGGGCGGCCAAGCTGCCGGTCAAGATGCTGTTCCCGCTGGTGGCGTGCATCTTCCCCGCCGTCCTGGTCGTCGTGCTCGGTCCGGCGGTCGCCACGACCATCGAGGCGTTGAAGTGACCGGGCCGCGGGCACGGCTGCGGGCCCGGGCGGCCGGCGAGCGCGGCGTGGCCATGGTCGAGATGGCGGTCGTCGTCGGCCTCCTCGCCGTGCTCCTGTTCGGCATCATCACGATGGGGGTCACGCTCGGCTTCCGGCAGTCCATGACCCAGGCCACCGACGACGCGGCCCGGGCGGCGGCGGTGGCGCCCTACGAGCTCGCAGCCGAGCGGGCCGAGGCGGCGGCCAACCGCTCGGCGAGCGCGTGGGGCGAGCGCTGCAACGAGGGCGGGCTCACGTGCTCCTTCCCCATCGAGGACTGCGCCGAGGGCGGCGGCCAGTGCATGTCGATCGAGCTCACCTTCGACCTCAAGAACCACCCGCGGGTCGCCAGCGCCGGGTTGCTCAACGGCATCCTCCCGGACGAGATGGTGACCCGGGCGGTCGTCGAGGTGGACGAGCCGTGAGGCGGGACGAGCGGTGACCCTCGCCCACCGCCGCGGGACCGTCGTGGCGGCCCGGCGCGGCGAGTCCGGCGCCGTGCTGGTGCTGGTGGCGCTGTCGCTCTCGGTGCTGGTGACCGCCACCGCGTTCACGGTGGACCTCGGGCGCATCTCGACCGAGCGGCGCAACCTCCAGAAGATCGCCGACGTCACCGCGCTCGACCTCTCCCGCCGGCTCGACGGCCGGACCGCGTCCCAGATCGTGGCCGACCCGGCCTGGCAGGCGGCCGTCGACAACTCGCTGGACCGCAACGGGTTCGACGAGGCGACCGGGACCGAGACGGTCGCGCTCGGGTTCTGGAACGTGGCGACGGAGGTCTTCACACCGGCCACCAGCGACCAGGTGCCGACCGCCGTCCGGGTCGAGCTCACCACCTCGATCGACTATGCGTTCGCCCCGGGAGGCGCCTCGCCGTCGCGCCACGCGGTGGCCGGCCAGACCGCGGCCGAGGGCCACCAGGTGGGCAGCTTCGCGGCCCGCCTGGACTCGGGGCAGTCGTCGCTGCTCGGCGCCCTCGTCGGCGACGCCCTCGGCGTGACCGTGGCCGGCTACGACGGGCTCGTGGGGGCCCAGGTGTCGCTCCCGCTCCTGCTCGACGAGCTCGACCTGTCCCTCGGCGACGTCGATGAGGTCCTCGCCGCCGACGTGACCGTCGCCGAGCTGATCCAGGCCGAGGCGGACGTCCTGCGCCGCCAGGGCGACCTGGCCCGCGCCGACCTGCTCGACGGCCTGGTGCTCGCCCTGCCGGACCCCGACGAGATCATCCGCCTGGACGAGCTGCTGACCATCGTCCCCGGCGGCGAGGAGGCGGCCGCCCTCGCCAGCATCGACGCGCAGGACCTGCTCAACGCGACCGCGCTGGTGGCCAACGGCACCAACCTGCTGGACGTGCCCGCGGCGAACCTCGACGTGGGCGGCCAGGCGGTCTCGGTCACCACGTCCGTCCAGGTCATCGAGGAGCCGCGGTGGGCGTTCGGCCCGGTCGGCACCACGGCCCGCACGGCCCAGGCGACGATCACGCTCGAGGTCCGCGTCGAGGTGCCCGAGGTGTCCGACACCGAGATCACCGTGACGCTGCAGGCGGCCTCGGCCGAGGCGGCGTCCACCGCCATCGGGTGCCGCACGCCCCAGACCCTCGACCTCGACGTGACGACCGGGCTGCTCAGCACCCGAGCGGACATCAGCACCCGGCTCTCGCTGCTCGGCGTGCCGGTCGCGGACGTCGCCCTGCACGCCTCGACCTCCGCGCCGCCCACGGGCACGCCGGTCCTGTTCGACCTGCCGCCCGACCTGTTCGGCGTCCCCCGCCAGGCGCCCACCCCGGCGACGTCGATCGGCACCGCATCGGTCGTGACCGACGAGGTCGACCTCCTCGGCCTGCCGATCGACGGTGGCCTCGACCCCCTCGTCGACGCCCTCACCACCACGGTGCTCGGGCCGGTCCTCACCCAGGTCGAGGCGATGGTGCTGCGGCCCCTCGCCGAGGTGCTGGGGCTCACGGTCGCGGGCGCCGACGTGGCGCCCCTCGCCATCGCCTGCACCGGGCCGAAGCTCATCGGCTGAGCCCGATCGTCGGGCCCGCCCCGTGGCGGTGGGATGATGGCGGCGTGGCGACCGACCAGCACCTGCACGGCCAGAAGCGCCACGTCGTCGCCCTGAGCGACGTCCACCTCGGCACCCTCGCGCCCACCGTCTGGTACCAGCCGCACCTGCACGAGCCCTACCTCGTCCACCTCCTCGACTGGGTGGTCGACCAGGCCGAGCACATCCGCGAGCTGGTCCTGCTCGGCGACATCGTGGACTTCTGGACCTATCCGGCCGACGTGCGCCCGCCCACCTTCGCCGACATCGCCGCCTGCCACCCGGCGGTCTTCGGCCTCGACGGTGCGCTGGCCCGGGTGCTCGACGCCCTCGACGGCCAGGTCACCTACATCCCGGGCAACCACGACCAGGGCGTCACCGCCGACGAGGTCGCCAGCATCCGGAGCCGGTCCGGCCACCAGGTCCGCCTGGTCGAGGAGGTCCCCTACCAGCCGGTCCCCGGCCTGGCGATGGCCCACGGCCACCACGACACCCTGTTCAACGCCCCCGCTGCGTCGGGCCCGTTCGCCCCGCTCCCGCTCGGCTACTTCGTGACCCGGGCGGTGGCCACCCGTTGGACCCAGGGCCTCGACGACGGCCAGACCGTCGCCGAGCTGGCCGGGCAGGGCGCGCCCAACGGCATCGACCTGCGGTCCCTCATCGGCGCGGCGTCGGGGGTCGGGGCCCGCTCGGTGGCGGCCACCGTCTTGGACTTCGTCGCCGCCGCCACCGCGATGAGCCCGCTGACCGACATCGTGCTGCCCGACGGCTCCACCGCCACGCTCCTCGACGCCCGCGCCGCGTACGAGAGCACGTGGACCGAGTGGGCCGACGCGAACGGCGGCGGCGTCATCGGCCAGTCGGCCGCCGGACGGGCCACCCTGGCCGACTTCGACGGCACGTACCTCGGGTGGTTCGCGCAGCGCATGGCGTTCGAGCACGACTGCGACCTGGTGGTGATGGGCCACACCCACGTGCCGATCGGCGGGCTCGACGACTCGCTCGTCAACTACGTCAACACCGGGTTCGACTGCCCGTCGCAGCCGGACCTGTCACGCGAGCTGTCGCCCCAGCACGTGACCTTCGCGGTGATCGACACCCGCCGCACCGACGACGACCCCGGCGCCGCGCCGTTCGACCCGGAGATCTGGGCGGTCTCCGCCGAGGACGACGGCCTGCAGTGCCACCCGATCGAGGCACCCACCACCTCCATCGTGAGCGGCGCCACCCGCGACTACTCCTGCTACGTGGTCGTCGACAACCAGTTCGGTGCGAGCGAGCTCGAGCTGGTGGAGGCCACCGCCGCCTACGGGACGTTCGTGGTGCCGCCGCCGGCCCGCATCGCTGCCGGGGCCGAGGGGCGGTTCTGGCTCCAGGACCTGCTGGGCGCCGCCGGCTCCGACGGACGGGCCACCTACCGGCGCGTCGACGACCCCGACGCCGAGCCGATCGAGCTGTGGTTCACCTGCCCCACGGTCGGCACCAACGCCTGCTCGGGTCCGGGCTCGTTCGCCACCCGTTCCGGGAGCGACGAGTGGCGCGAGGAGCGGGTGGCGCGCTGGGGGCACCCGTTCTTCGTGGAGTTCGAGATCACCTGACGCCGTGCGGCGCCTGATGCGCAGCATCCCTTGCCACCGGATCCACGACACATGAGAGTGCACGAAACGCAACTCATGGAGGTCGCCGTGTCCCGCCCGAAGCTCCCGTTCTCGCTCCCGATCGAGCACCTGCGCATCTCGCGCTGGGACGATCCCGTGGTCGACGCGGTCGGCCACGACCCCCGCTCGTCGTACGTCGAACGGTTCTGGCTGGCCCTCCTCGGGCCGTCCACCACGTTCCTGGTCCGACGCATCGCCGCCGAGCTCGAAGCCCACCCGGACGGGTTCGACCTGCCGCTCGAGGAGACCGCCCACGCCATCGGGCTCGGGGTGCGGGGCGGGATGTCGGGGCCCTTCTACCGGGCCCTCGCCCGCACCGGGCAGTTCCACATCACCAAGGCCAACGGGCCGTCCGAGCTGGCCGTCCGCACCAAGCTCCAGACCCTGACCCGCCACCAGGTCGACCGGCTCCCGCCGTCGCTGCGCGACGAGCACGCCGAGTGGCTCGCATCCACCACCGCGACCCCCACCGCCGAGGAGCGCCGGACCCGGGCCCGGCACCTCGCCCTCAGCCTGCTCGAGCTGGGCGAACCGCCCGATGCCGTCGAGCTCCAGCTGCACCGCTGGCGCGTCCACCCGGGCATGGCCCACGAGGCGCTCCGCTGGGCCACCGCCCGCCGCAACGGCACCAACCCCACCCCCGCGCTCACCGCCGCCGCCACGGCTGCTCCCGTGCCTCCGCCCCGCCCGCCGCGCCGCATCTACGACCCCGCCGACGACGCCAACGACGCGGCCTGATCCCGGACGCGGCGGAGCGCCGGGCACGTGCCCGGCGCTCCACCTCTCACCCCCGTGAACGGGTCACTTCGGGTAGCCGAGGGTCGGCATGAGGAGCATCGCCAGCGAGCCCATCGAACCGCCGCCCTGGATGTGCGGGGCGTAGTAGGTGAGCAGGCCGTTGTTGGTCGGCACGCCCTTCATGACGGCCATCCAGAGGTCGGACGCCTCGACCCGGCCGGTGCTCTTGCCGGGCTGGCCGTTCGAGCCCTTGTACTCGTTGCTCTCGGAGAAGCCGACCATGACCTGGCCGCGGGTGGCCTTCTTGTCGTCGAGCTTCTTGGTCCAGTAGGCGAGGCCGCTGGGGTCGGGCTGGCGGTCGAAGACGTTGACGAAGATCTGCTTCACGAAGTCCTGGTTCGAGAGGCTCCCGTACTTCGTCTTGAACTCGTTCGAGGCGGCGAAGGTCGAGGCGATCTGGTTCAGGTTGGTGCCCGCCTTGCGCTTGGCGATCCAGTAGTTGGCGCCGGACACGTCGGGCGACCGCTTGAAGAAGGCGAAGTAGAGGCGGATGACCGGGTGGCGCTCGGCGACCCGGGCCGGGTTCTTCGCCAGGCTGTCGGTGAAGGCGGCGGTGTCGTGGGCGTCGATGTGGGCCTTGCCCGCCGCCAGCTCCTGGGCGTTCGGCTGGCGGCCGAGCAGGTCCTGGTACTGGCGCTTCACGAACACATCGGCGTTCTCGAAGGGGGCCAGGGCGCTGCGGAACGGCTTGGGCTGCACCGCCTCCTTGGCGCTCCACGGGCTGGCCCCGTCCTGGTTCCACGCCTGGATGCGGTACCGGTAGGTCGTGTTGTTGGTGAGGCCGGTGTCCACCAGCCACATCTGCTTGCCGCCGGTCACGTAGGTCTTCTGCGGCTGGGCCTCGTCGCCGAGGTACCGCTCGACCCTGTACTGGGTGGCCGGCTTGCCGCCCGGATCCGGGACGGACCAGGCGACCAGCGCCGCCTTGTCCCAGCCGATGGGGCCGAGGACCCGGGGCGAGCCCGGCGTGAGGGCGCTGGCGGAGCCGGCGGCGAGGTTGAGGCCCGATCCGAAGACCAGGGCGGCGATCACGAGCATCAGGACCTTGCGGGCGATGCCGTGGGTTGCGGGGTGGGTGGGGGTGGTGTGCATGGGGTGGCGCTCCTGGCGTCGTCGGGGTGTCGACGAGGGAGAGCGACCGACCCGCAGGAACCGCACACCTTTTCCCCGATCTTTTTCGAAGATCGCCCGGGAACCCGCGAAACCGCAGGTCAGCCGGGGCAGGGGTCGACGCCGACCGAGGCGCTCGGCGAGGTCGCGGTGACGCCATCGGTGTCGGTGGCCACCGCCCGGTAGGTGACCGACCCCGGGTTGGCGAAGGGCCCGAGCGTGGCCGTCCACGTGCTCCCGGAGCGGCTCATCGCCAGCTGGCCGGTCCCGCCGCCGGCCTGGGTCCAGCGCAGGACCACCTGCGCCACCCCTCGATCGTCGGACGCGGTCACCGTGATCGTCCGCGTGTCGTTGGCCGGGTTGCACGAGGTCTGCATCGCGCCCGCCGGGCTCCGGCTGGTGCCCCCGATCACCGGGGGCTGGTTCGGTGCCGTGGGCGCCGCGGTCGGCGGCGACAGCGTCACCGGCGGGCCGGCGATGGACGGCGGCACGGTCTGCGGCGCGCCGTCGGCCGGGTCCACGGGGTCGACGACCTGGCCGGGCACCGTGGTCGAACCGGCCTGGTTCGGGGACGTGACCGCCGTCGACGTGGTCGCCGTGCCCGACGACGTCGAGGTCGTGCGGTCCGAGGTCGTGGTCGTCCGACGGCCAGCGGCCGTGGTGGTGGTCTGCGCCGGCGGATCGTCGGTCCGGAGGGCCTGCCCCTCCTCCTCTGACCGGGTCGCGGCCACGCCGATGACCAGGGCGAGCACCAGGAGCACCGCGGCCGCGGCGGCCAGGACCCGGCGCTTGCCGCCTCCTGCACCGACGGGTGCCGCCCCCACCGCCCGCTGGTCGAACGCGGCGAGCACCTCGTCGCGGACGCCGTCGAGCGCACCCTCGGGCAGGGTGAAGGTCACGAGCGCCGGGCCCACGGCCAGCGCGCCGAACGGCGCCACCAGGGCAGTCCGCCGCTCGTCGCAGAGCTCGCAGCCGTCGATGTGCCGGGCCACCCGCTTCCGGGTGAGCACGGTGTAGGTGCCGTCCCAGTCGGCCAGCACGACCTGGAGGCCGGGGCAGTCCGCCCGCCCCTTCCGGGCGATCAGCAGCGCGCCGACCGAGCGGGCGACGCGCTCGCGCATGCGGCCCGTCGCCATCGAGATCTGGCCGGGAGCGACGCCGGCGGCCTCGGCCAGCTCCGCGCCTTCCAACCCGTGGCGGACGTGCAGCTCGAGCAGGACCCGGTCGCCCTCGTCGAGACCCGCCGCTGCCTCCCAGAGGATCCCGCCCGCCTCCGAGGCGGCAGCCGCGGCCGCCGGTTCGTCGGCGCCGAGGTCCTCGGCGGTCTCACCCGCCATCACCGAGTCCTCCGTGGGCACCGCACGCGCCCGGGCGCGTCCGTGGCGCGTGCACTCGTTGCGGGCGATGGCGTACAGCCAGGCCCGCAGCGCGGACGGGTCCCGCAGCTGGTCGAGGCGCTGCGCGGCCGTGACGAAGGTGTCCTGGGTCGCGTCGGACGCGGTGTGCGGCTCGTTGAGCAGCCGCGTGCAGAACCCGTGGACCCGCGGCGCGTACCGGTCGAAGATCGCCGCGAACGCGTCTCGATCGCCGGCCCTCGCCGCCTCCACCAGCTGTGCGTCGTCAGCCCCCGCATGGACCACGAGGGCACCGTACCTCTGCCATGTCCCCCTCCGGGGTCGTCCGAGTCCTCGCTCACACCCCCGGAGAGGCACCACCCACCCCGATCCGCACAGGTTTTCCCGCTGTCGATGGATCCTGCCCGTCGGTCCGGCTCCCGTCGGCGCCGTCATCTGCCGCCCGTCCCGCTCACGGGTCGCTGGAACCGAGGCGCCACCGTTCTTGTCGTCAAACAGCACCCTCACGGTGTCGAACGACGACAAGAACCGACGCCACCCCCGAGAGGGGGGCCTCGACGACCGGTCAGGCGGGCGGGAGCTTGGTCCAGGTGGCGAGGAGGTTGACGAGGGTGCGGACGGCGAAGCCGGTGCCGCCGCGGGTGTTCTCGTCCCAAGCCGACGTGGTGTCGGCCGGGCCGGCGATGTCGAGGTGGACCCACGGGACGTCGCCCACGAACTCGCGGAGGAACAGCGCGGCGGTGAGCGCACCGCCGTAGGGGCCGGCACCGATGTTGCGCAGGTCGGCGACCTCGCTGTCGAGGCCCTTGCGGAGGTGGTCGGGCAGCGGCAGCGGCCACATCGCCTCGCCCGCGGCGTCGGCGGCATCGAGGACCCGCTCGCGCAGGCCGTCGTGGTTGGTCATGGCGCCTGCGGTCCGCTCACCCAGGGCCACGATCACCGCACCGGTCAGGGTGGCGAGGTCGATGATGGCGTCGGGCTCGTCCTCGACGGCGAGGCACAGGGCGTCGGCGAGGATGAGCCGACCCTCGGCATCGGTGTTGAGCACCTCGATGGTCTTGCCGTTGCGGGCGGTGAGGACGTCGCCGACGCGGGTGGCGTCGGGGCCGAGCATGTTGTCGGTGAGCGGCAGGTAGGCGGTGACCTCGAGCTTGGGGGCCACCGTCGGCACGAGGCTCATGGCGCCGAGGACGGTGGCAGCGCCGGCCATGTCGGTCTTCATCCACTCCATGCCGGTGGCGGTCTTGATGCTGAGGCCGCCGGCGTCGAACGTGACGCCCTTGCCCACGAGCGCCACCTTGCCCTTGGCCCGACCCTCGGGCCGGTGGGTCACCTTCACGAACCGGGGCTCCTGCGCCGAGCCCCGGTTGACACCGAGGAGGCCGCCGAGCTTCGCCTTGCGGATGGCGGCCTTGTCGAGCACCTCGATCTCGAGCCCGGCACCCGTGGCGACCTTGGTGGCCTCGGCGGCGAACGCCTTCGGGGTCAGGTCGCCGCCGGGCGTGTTGACGAGGTCGCGCACGAGGACCATGGCGGTGGCGATGGCGACGCCGCGCTCGACGGCGGCGGCCACCCGGGCGCCGCCCTTGCCGAGCAGCGTGATGGCGCCGAGCGTCGTGCCCTCGGGCGCGGGCTTGTAGGCGCCGAACCGGTAGGTGCCCAGAACGAGGCCGGTGGCCAGCGCCTCGGCCGCCGCGACGCGCTCGGCGCCCTCGAACGACGCCAGCAGGTCGACGACGAGTGCTTCGTGCGAGCCGGCCTTGCGGGCGACGGCGGCGCCGATCCGGCGGTACGCGGTGGGATCGGGCTCGCCGCCGACCCCGACCAGCAGGCGGGCGCCGGCATCGGTGGCGGCCACGTGCAGCTGGCCGGTCTTGCCCTCGAACCCGCCGAGCTTCGCCAGGTCCACGTCGACGCCGGGCGCGTCCTCGGTGAGGTGGCCGGACCGCACGGCGACGGCCACGACCACGTCGTCGGGGAGGGTGTCGGGCAGGACGGCGGCGTGGGTCAGCGTGACGGCGACAGGCATGGGCCGCAGCGTAGGACCCGTGCCCGCCGGTGGCTCACCCGATGCGCTGCAGCAGCTGGCTCTGCGCGGACCCCGGTACGAAGAGGTCGCCGGCCTCGTCGATCTTGCCGAGGTAGCTGCTGTCGCCGGCGATGGCGGCCTGGGCGGCGTCGACCTCGTCGAGCGAGGAGGCGAGGCTGATCCACCCCAGGGTGGCCCACGGCCCGTACATGCCGCGGCCGAACAGGCCGTCGGAGCCGGTCACCTTGCCGACCTGGTTGAAGATCTCCAGCCCCCAGGTCATGGCCGCGCCGACCTGCCCGCCGGCGCACTGCGCCGTCACGACGTCGGCGATGCTCCCGGTCTGGCCGCCCTCGCCGACCGTGGCCAGGACCTCGACGAGCGCATCGGTCGGCGCGCCCTCGAACATCTCGGCGGCTTCGGGGATGCGGGCGGCGAAGCCCGGATCGGCGGCGAGCTTCTCGCCCGCCGCGCCCATCTCGGCGTGCGAGTCGACCCGGCAGCTCCAGGTGACCGTGTTGAGCGATGCGCCGTAGATCACCGCCCAGGTCCGGACGTCGAGCCCGGTGATGGTGCCGACCTGGGCGGCGATGTCGATGGACCAGGCAGCGGCATCGGCCGACCGCTCCGGCTTGAACGTGGTGGTCCTGCTGAACAGGTACATGAGAACGCCCCCTTGGCGACGCGCCCGACCGCGCGCGGGCGACCCCGCCATCATCCTCAGGGCCCGTTGCACCTGCGCTTCACCTGAGGCCCGGGGCGGCGTCCGGGAGGGGGAGGTAGGGTTCCCCCTGCGCCGTACGTCGAGCTCGTGGGAGGGCTCCGATGGACTTCATGGTGCTGGGAACGTTGCAGCTCCAGCGTCGACAGGGCGACCGCGTCCGCCTCCCCAGCGACGCCCAACGCCGGCTCGTGAGCCTGCTCGTGCTCCACGCCGAGGCGGTCGTCCGGGCCGAGGAGCTCGGCGACCGGTTGGGCCTGTCGGCCAGCGCGCTGCGGACGTCGGTCTGCCGGCTGCGGCGGCGGTTGGGTGCCGACGTCGTGACCACGGAGCCGCCGGGCTACGCGCTCCACTGCGACCACCTCGACGTCACCGGCTTCGAGCGGGGCCTCCGAGCGGCCCGATCGGGTTCCGACGACCCCGCCTGCCGGCGGGCGTTCCTGGAGCAGGCGCTGCGGTTGTGGCGGGGCGAGCCCTACGCCGAGTTCGCCCACGAAGCGTGGGTGGAGGGCGAGGTCCGGCGGCTCACCGAGCTCCACTGCGGAGCGGTCGAGGACCTCGTCGAGCTCGAGATCCGCGCCGGCGAGTGGTCACCGGCGATCGCCCGCCTCCAGCCGCTCATCGACGACCAGCCGTTCCGCGACCGGCCGCGCGGCTTGCTGATGCAGGCCCTCGCCAGCGGCGGCCGCCAGGCCGATGCCCTGCGCGCCTTCCAGGACTACCGGGACCTGCTGCGCGACGAGGTGGGCACCGAACCGTCCGCGCCCCTGGTCGACCTCGACCGGGCGATCTCGCGGGGGGTGCTCAGCGCACCGCCCGGTCAGACGGAGCGGGTCTCGACCGACGTGCCCTCGGTCCAGCGGGCCAGGGTCCAGACCAGGTCGGAGAGCCGGTTCAGGTAGGGCACGACCTGCGAGCCCTCGGCCACCACCGCCATCGACCGCCGCTCGGCGCGGCGGATGACCGTGCGGGCGACGTCGAGGCGGGCGGCCAGCTCGGTCTCCCCGGGCACGACGAACTCGGTGGGCTGTTCGAAGCGGCCGGTGATCTCATCGATCTTGACCTCGAGCGCCGCCACCATCTCGGGGGTGACCCGGCTGGCGCCGTCGACGAGCTTGTGGGCGTTCTCGTGCTCGGTGGCCAGCTCGGCCATCAGCACCCAGAGGTCCCGCTCGAGGTGGACGAGCAGCTCGTCGAGCTCGCCCTCGGACGCCGCCCGGGCCAGGCCCAGGGCGGCCTGGGCCTCGTCGACCGTGCCGTACGCCTCGGGGGCGGACGAGTCCTTGGGCACCCGGCCGCCGCCGTAGAGGCCGGTGGTGCCGTCGTCGCCCTTGCGCGTGTAGATCTTCATGCGCTGCCGACACTACCGGCGGCCCGCGTGTATGGACCCGGGGAGGACCGGGCAGTGGCCCACCAGGGTGACCAGGTCCGCAGGGGAGGTTGGCCGCCCGAGCAGGAGGATCACGTGGGAGCTGGCTCCGCAGCAGACGGGACGTCGCCGCCCTTCGACGATGCCCCGGACGGGTTCTTCGCGCCCGAGGCCGGCAGGGACGAAGCCGAGTTCTGGACCGAGGCCGACGCGGCACGCCACGCGTCGAAGGGGCGCGCCCGACGCCACCGAGCCGCCGGTGCGAGCGCGCACGCCGACCGAGGCATCCGCCACCGCATCGCCGCCGCTTGGGCGGCCGAGACGTCGGCGCGCCGGGCCCTGCGGGGCAAGGCCGGGGGCGACAGCGGCCCGCCATCGCACCACAAGCGCCGGATCGCCGCGGGCGTCGTGGGCGGCCTGGCGCTGCTGGCCGTCGCCGTGGCCGTGACCGAAGCGGCGCTGAACGACGGGACGACGTCCGATCGAGCTGAAGCCGAGAGCAGCCCGACCGGCTCCGGGTCCGGGTCGGGGTCGAGCGACGGCCTCGCCTCCACCAGAGGGGCCGACACCGGGAGCGGGGAGCAGGCCGCCGTCGAGTCCGAGATCGTCGACGCACCGTCCACCGGGCGGCCCGGCACGAAGCGCCCGCCGAGCAAGCCGGCCCCGACCACCACGGCGCCGAAGGCCGTGACCGAGGCCGCCGATCCCTCGCTGCCCACGCCCGGCAGCAGCGGCCCGTCACCCAGCCCGGCCTCGCCCGCGCCGGCCACGCCCGTGCCCAGCACGGTCGCCCCGACCCCGACCACCGCCCCGCCGACGCCCACCACCGCCGCCCCCAAGCCCCCGGCCGCACCCACCATCCAGACGTTCACCGCCAAGGCAGCCAGCTCGGCCGGCGGCGCTTGCCCGCCGCTGCAGTGGGCCATGACCTTCACCTGGGCGACCTCCCACGCGACCTCGGTCACCATCACCGGCCTGCTGGAGCAGACCCTGGGCAACCTGCCCGGCGACGGCAGCCGCGTCGTGTGCCGGCTCCTGCCGACGCCGCCGCTCGGCGGCTGGACCCTGACCGCCGCGGGCGCAGGCGGCTCCGCAACCGCGAAGGGCTGATCCCCGCCGCGACCGAGGCGGACGGAGCGCCGTCGGTACCCTGGCCCGATGGCGAGGGGCAGGGACACGGCGGCAGGCGAGCACGGCGACGGGCACCGGCGGTTCGACCGGCAGTTCACCGCCGGCCTGGTCGCCGTCGTCGCGCTCCTCGGGATCGGCTCCTACGCGCTCGTGCAGCGCGCCCACGCCCAGGAGGCCAAGCGCAGCCGCCCCGGCGACGCCTGCCCGGTGCGCGGGTCCGACCGCCCGGGGAGCGACTCGGCGCTCGACGGGGTCGTCGCCTTCGACCGCGAGACCGGTGCGGTGCGCTGGACGAACGTCGTGCCCTACGGCAGCGAGCTCGGCCACCGCAGCGACGAGCTGCTCGTCGTCGACGGGGCCGGGGCCACCGAGCGGGTCGTCGCCCCGGACACCGGCGCCGTCACCAGCTGCGGCGGCGTCCCCGACGACGTCGTGCTCGCCGAAACGGGCGGACCGCGGTTCGACCTGGGGGCCATCACCATCGAGGCGGTCGGCGACGGCGCCCACGTCCGGGCCCTCGGCCCCGACGGATCCGAGCTGTGGGCGAGCGATGCAGGCAACCCGGCCGCCGGCGGCCGGGCGACCGTCGAGTCCCCCGTCCACGCCGCCGCCCTCACCCCCGACGGGCGGACCGTGGTGGTCCTCACCGGTGCGACCCTCGAGGACGTCGACTGACCGGCGTTCGGACTTAGGCCGGGTTGGGGCGCGCCGGTAGCGTGGCCCCGTGACTTCTTCGCCCTTCCTGGACCTCGTGGCCGAGCGGGTCGTCGTGTACGACGGCGCGACGGGAACCTGGCTGCAGACCCAAGACCTGAGCCTCGACGACTACGGCGGCGAGGCGTTCGAGGGGTGCACCGACATCCTGGGCGTCACCCGCCCCGACGTCATCGCCGCCCTCCACACCGCCTACTTCGAGGTGGGCGCGGACGTGGTCGAGACCAACACGTTCGGCGCGTTCGGCGTGCCGCTCGGCGAGTACGACATCCCCGAGCGGGCCCACGAGCTGTGCGTGGCCAACGCCCGCATCGCCCGCGAGGTCGCCGACGGCTTCTCCACGCCCGACCGCAAGCGCTACGTCGCGGGCTCGCTCGGCCCCGGCACCAAGTCGCCCTCGCTCAGCCAGATCCGCTTCGCCGAGCTGCGCGACCACTACCAAGTCGCCGCCGAGGGCCTGCTCGAGGGCGGGGTCGACCTGTTCATCCTCGAGACCCACTTCGACCTGCTCGCGGTCAAGGCCTCGGTCATCGGCGTCCGCCGGGCCATGGCCAAGGTCGGCCGCCAGGTGCCGATCCAGGCCCAGGTCACGATGGAGCTCACGGGCCGCATGCTCGTCGGCACCGAGATCAGCGCCGCCCTCGCCTCGATCGACCCGCTGG
>Ga0182736_1000752_pt1 | contig 41525 bp, 46 predicted proteins | sample eDN5th30CKraftBY_FD_128882 | JGI IMG/M metagenome (GOLD analysis project Ga0182736, IMG submission 128882) | Enriched backyard soil microbial communities from Emeryville, California, USA - eDNA 5th pass 30_C Kraft BY (version 2) (version 2) | ecosystem: Environmental > Terrestrial > Soil >... | reverse complement strand
TCGTCGAGCGCGACGACGCGAAAGCGCTCGGCCATCGTCAGCCGCGACGGGGGACCGGCCGCGTGCGTCCGCGCAGCCACGACGCGGCGTTCACCACCCAGCGCAGGAGCCACGCGAACGCCGCCAGGCCGAACGCGGCAGCGGCGAACGCGGCGCTGCCGGTGACGGCCTCGAGGGCCAGCGCCACGCCCAGGAGCAGCACGACGCCCGCGTTGACGATCGCGGCCCGCGGCGACAGCAGACGCGCGAGCACGATCCACGCCGCGACGGCGATGCCGATGGCGAGCGCGACCGCCACCGTGACTCGGCTACGCGGCCGCCGCCAGGTCGGTGAGCGCCTTGAGCACCTCGTCGTCATGCGTCTTGGGCGACACCTTGGGGATGACGTGGGCGACGGCGCCGTCGGCGTCGATGATGAACGTGGCGCGCTGGGCGCCCCAGTACGTCTTGCCGTACATCGACTTCTCGCCCCAGACGCCGTACGCGTCGCAGACCGCGTGATCCTCGTCGGCGAGCAGCGTGAAGTTCAGCGCCTGCTCGCCGTGGAACTTCTTGACCGCCTTGACCGGGTCGGGCGAGACGCCGAGCACGCGCACGCCGGCCGACGTGTAGTCCGGCAGGTGGTCGCGGACGCCGCAGGCCTGGGTCGTGCAGCCGGGCGTGTTCGCCTTGGGGTAAAAGTAGAGGACGACGGTCTGGCCGCGCAGCGCGGACAGCGACACGTCTTCGCCGTCCTGGTCGGGGAGCGTGAAGTCGGGTGCCTTGGTGCCGGTCTCGAGCATGCGGTTCATCGTTGCATGCGAGCCGGGAGGATCGGGCAGGCCCTTCATATGGAACCCATCTGGATCATCTCCGCGATCGCGATCATCATCGTCGCCATCATCGCCTGGCGGGAGTTCGAGCGGCGCTGAACCCATCAGACCGCACGACGGGCCAGATCACTTGAGCAGCCGCGAGAGGCGGCGGTCCTTGAGGATCCGCCCCTCGGTCTGGCAGTGCGGGCAGTACGTCATCACGTAGTCCTCGTAGAAGACCGCTTCCAGCACCGTCTCGCAGCGCGGGCACGGCTCGCCCTGGTGGGCGTGCACCCGCGTCGGCTTCGGGAACTTCTCCGGCAGCGGGAGCGCGACCTTCTCCTCGTAGACGTCGAGCACCCGCCCCAGCTCGCTCACCATCGCCGACCGCAGCGCCTCCGCCTCGCCGTCGGAGAGGTCGTCCCCGCGCTTGAACGGCGACAGCCGCGCCGCGTGCAGGATCTCGTCCACCCACGTGCGCCCGATCCCCGCGATCACCTGCTGGTCGCGCAGCAGCGAGTGCAGCGGCCGCGGCGACGCCAGCAGCTCGCGCAGCGGCGGCGGCGACGGCCACGCCTCCGGTCCCAGCGAGCGAAGCGCGGGCTCCTCCGAAAGCCCCTCGACCGTCAGCAGCTTCACCCACGCCGCCTGCCGCGTCCCGAACTCGCGCAGCCGGAGCTCTCGGTCGCCGGGCAACCGGATCAGCACCCGCGACGTCTTGTCCCGCAGCGACCCGCGCTTGTCGTAGAGCATCATCCGCCCCGCCGACATCAGGTGCACCAGCAGCGTCAAAGGGCCGACTTCGAGCAGCAGCAGCTTGCCGCGCCGCCGCACGCCCGTGAACGCGGCGCCGTCCAACGCGGACAGCGGCGGATCGAACGTCTTGAGCACGTTGATCCCCGGCGTCAGCACCGACTCGATCGTCTCGCCGGGCAGGACCGCGGCCAGCCGGCGGGCCGTGATCTCCATCTCCGGCAGCTCGGGCACGATCGTGCACGTTAGCCTGCCTGCGGTGGATCCGTGGATCAGGGAGGCGGCGGCCGAGATCGCCCGGCGCGCGCCGCGTGAGCTGGAAGCGCTGGTGGCGGTGTCGTCGCCGAGCGGCGACGTGCACGGCGCGGACGAGTGCGCGTCGGTCTGCGCGGCGCTCGCGCCCGACGCGGCGACGATCGAGCGCGTGCCGTGCTCGAGCCCCGGCCACGCACAGGACCTGATCCTCCGCCTCGCCGGCACGGGCACCCGCAGGGCGCTGCTGGTCGGCCACCTGGACACGGTCGTCGCGCATCCCGAGCACCGGCCGCTCACCCGCCAGGGCGAGCAGCTCGTCGGCTCCGGCAGCGTCGACATGAAGGGCGGGGACATCCTCGCGATCGGCGCGCTGCGCGCGCTCGTCACGCGCCCCGAGCTCTACGCCGAGGTCGCGCTGCTGCTGGTCTGCGACGAGGAGTGGCGGACGGCGGACTTCGGCCACGTCGAGCGCTTCGCCGGCTTCGACGCGTGCCTGTGCTTCGAGGCCGGCGAGCTCAGCGGCGAGGACGAGGGCGTGGTCGTGCGGCGCAAGGCGGCGGGGACGATCCGGATCGAAGCCCGCGGCCGCAGCGCGCACTCCGGCTCCGCCCCGGATCGCGGCCGCAACGCGCTGCTCGCGCTCGCCCAGGCCGCGCAGGCCGTGGCCGCGCGCCACGACCCGCAGGGCCCGGCCCACCTGTCCGCTGTCCCGACCGTGCTGCGCTCCGGCGACGCGTTCAACGTCGTCCCCGGCAGCGGCGAGCTGTTCTGCGACGTGCGTGCGGACGACCTCGACGCGATCGAGGCGATCCTGCCGCACATCCCCGCCGAGGTCGGTGGCGCGACCCTGCACCCCGAGCTGATCCGGCGCTGGCCCGGGATGCACGCCGAGCCGGCGGCGGTGCTCCAGCGCGCGAGCGCGCTGCTCGGCAGGCCCATCCGTCCCTCCGCCCGCGGCGGCGCGTCCGACGCCAGCCACTTCGCCGCGTCCATCCCGGTCACGATCGACGGTCTCGGCCCGCGCGGCGGCAAGGCGCACAACCCGGAGGAGTTCGTGCTCGAAGCGTCGCTGCGGCCGCGCGCGGAGGTCGCGCTGGCCGTGATCCTGGCCGCGCTCAGCGCATAGCGCGCAGCTCGCGCGGCCGCAGCAGCGCGATCAGGTGCCCGTGGGTGTGCGGCGAGTCGATCGCCGCCACGCCGCCCTTCTTGAAGTCCACCCGCGCGCCGGTGCAGTCGTGCACGACCTGGGAGAACGACGGCTCGTGCCCGACGACGAGCACGTGCGCGTCCGCCTCGTGGGCCTCCAGCAGCGCGAGCGCGTCGACGCGGCTGAACCCGTTCGCCAGCGACGTTTCGACCACGGGCTCGAGGTCGAGGTGCACGCAGGCGAGCGCCGCGGTCTCGACCGCCCGCACCTTGGGGCTCGTGTAGCAGGCCGCGAACGTCTCCCCGAGCGCCGCCAGCGCGACGCCGGCGGCGTCGGCCTGACGCCGGCCGCGCTCGGTGAGCTCACGGTCGGCGTCAGGCTTGATGCCGTGCGGAACCGCCTCCGCGTGCCGCAGCAGCCACAGTTGGTGCGCCATCTCGGCGCACCAGCTTACGCGGCCGCGTAGAACGCGTCGGGCTCGGCGAAGCGCCAGTAGCTGCGCGCGCGGTACGGATCCTCCGCCGCGTGGCGGCTGTGGCTCAGCCGCGGCGAGTCCTCCACCTGCCAGGCCGAGAACGGGGTGCGCAGGAAGAAGCCGTCGGACCACAGGTCCTCCACGGCCAGCATCCGCTTCCCGCCGAACGGCCCGTTCATCCGGACGACGACGAGCTCCACGTCGCCGCCGTCGAACGGCCAGGTGTCGACGATCTTGCCGATCGAGACGCCCGTCCCGTCGATGACCTCGTGCCCCAGTACGCCCCACCGTGTCCATCGCTTCCGCATGTAGAGAGGATCGGAGCGAACGGCGCGGCGCCGTACCCGGTCGGGACCCTAATAACCCTGGATCGCGGGGCCGGTGTACGTCTGGCCGTCCGGCGCCGTCCACTTGACGCGGTACTGCTGGCCCTTGTGGTGTGAGGTCTTGAGCCCGTACACGCCGGTCGCGGTCGTGGTCAGCGTGCGCAGCGTGCGCCAGCTCTTGCCCTTGGGCTTGCGCTCGATCGTGACCTGCGTCGCCGACCGCTGCGGCCGCACCAGGCCCCAGAGCACGTCGTCGTTGCCGTAGACCTCGACCGCGAGCGGCAGCCGGAAGCCCTCGTAGGCCGGCTTGGCCTTGCCGGAGGAGGTCCGCAGCCCGCTCTCGAACCCGCCGTACTTGTAGCCCTCCGACCGCGGCGGGTCGTCGCTCATCAGGTACTGCGAGAACGCGACCACGCGCGGGTTGACGTACGCGATGTGCTCGGACAGGGCCAGGTACGCGGCCTGGCGCGCGAGCGAGACGCCCGCGATCTTGTCCGGCGTCGACTGGATGCCGAACTCGGTCAGGTGGATCGGCAGGTGCTTGGGGATCGCGCGCGCTCGGGCCGCCTTGTCGAGCGCGCTGACCAGGCGCGAGAGCACGCCGATCGTCACGTCGTCCTTGCTCGGCGGCTTGAAGCGCGGGCCCTGGCTGGTCGTGTACGCGTGGTGCGCGTAGCCGTCGGCGTCGAGCTTCCCGCACGACTTGGCCTTGCGGTACTTGGAGTCCAGGCACAGCATGCCGCGCAGGAACGCGAGCGGGTGGACGACGTTCTGGTTGCCGCGCGGCGAGGTCTCGCCGATCAGGATCGCGTCGGTCGGGTTGGTCGCGCGCAGCGCCTTATAGGCGGCCTGGTAGAGCTTGCGGTAGAGCTTCGGCGAGACCGGCTTGCCCTTCTTGTACTGCGGCTTGAGGAACTGCGGCTGGTTGGGCTCGTTCCAGATCGACCACGTGTCCACGTCGGCCGCGTAGCGGCGCGACACCGCGGTGACGAACTGGCCGAACTGCTTCGGGTCCGGGTCGGTCAGGTTGTCCTTCTTGGCCTTGGTCGCCCACTTCGGGACCGGCCCGGTGAGCGTCATCATCACCGTGATCCCGCGCGCCTTGGCCGCGGCGACCAGCGCGTCGAGGTTGTCCCACGTCCCGGGCGGGTACGCGTCCGGGTTGCTGGCGTCGAAGTCCGGGCGCGTGCGGCTGTCGGGGTCAGGCGCGTAGCTGCGCCAGTAGACGAGCTGGCGCACGCGGTTGACGCCGAACGACGCGATCTGGTCGAGCGTGCTGTCGCGGTCGGCCGCGGACAGCAGCTCGCGCGGCGCCTCGAAGGTGACCGTCTGGCGCGGCGACGCCTGGGCGGCCGCGGGGAAGCACAAGAGCAGGAGGATGAGCGGGAGAATTCGACGCACGGTCTAGTCCAAACGCGCCGAAGACCCCGATGTCGCGCCGGTTAATCACACTTTAGGCCGTGCCCGACGTCGTCGACACGCCCGCGCAGGCCGCCGCGCTCGCCCGCCCGCCGTTGCTGGTCCGCCGTCCGCTGGAGGCGTTCCTGGACGCGCACGGCCTCGGTGCGGGCGAGCTGCAGGCGGAGCCGATCGGCGATGGCCACTCGAACGTCACGTTCCTGATCCGGCGCGGGACGGACGAGTGGGTGCTGCGCCGCCCGCCGCGCCCGCCGCTGCCGCCGTCCGCCCACGACGTGCTGCGCGAGGCGCGGCTGCTGCGGGCGCTGCGCGGCGTGCGCGTGCCGGCCGTGGTCGCAACGTGCGACGACGAGCGCGTGCTCGGCGTGCCGTTCTACGTGATGGAGCGCGTGCACGGCGTCGTGCTGTCCGACACGCTGCCGGAGGGCCTGACCCCCGACCGCGTCGCGGACGAGCTGATCGACGCGCTGGTCGAGGTCCACGCGGTCGACTGGCTGGAGGGGTTCGGCAGGCCCACCGGCTACCTGGAGCGCCAGCTGCGGCGCTTCGCCGGGCTCTGGGAGCACAACGCCACGCGGGAGATCCCGGACCTGGACGCGGTCACGCGCTGGCTCGCCGAGCACCGCCCGGAGTCCGGGACGGCGACGCTCGTGCACGGCGACTACCGGCTCGGCAACGTGATGTTCACGGGCGACCGGCTGAGCGCGATCTTCGACTGGGAGCTCGCGACCACCGGCGACCCGCTGGCCGACGTCGGCTACCTGCTGGCCACCTGGTCGCAGCACGGCGACCCGGACACGGCGGTCGCGTCGCTGACCACGGTCACGCGTCGGCCGGGCTTCCCGACGCGGGACGCGCTGGTCGAGCGCTACGAGGCCCGCTCGGGCCGCTCGGTGCGAGACGTGCGCTGGTACACGACGCTCGCGCTGTGGAAGTCGGCGATCTTCCTCGAAGGTTCGTATAGGCGTCGGCTGGCCGGTTCCACCGACGATCCGTTCTTCGATCGACTGAAGGACGGTGTGCCCGAGATCGCCGCCCGGGCGCGACGCACCGCTTTCGAGCAGTAGGGCTCTGGACGCATGTCGGACTTCAGTTCTCCGCCCGGCGGTGGGAGGCTTGCGCAGCCCCGTCAAGGACGGCGGGGAAACACGGACAGAGGGCAGGGTTGCTCATCTCTCAAGGAATGGGACAGGTGGCGGTTCGCCGGGCGGCGGACCGTCTAGAGGCGACGGCGGCGCGGTCCGGATACCGCCGCCGCCGTCAACTCGTCCACCCGGAGGCGCTCGTCGCCGCGGCGGTCGAGCACGCCCGCCGGGGCGACGACGACGCCCTGCGCCTGCTGTACCTGCTCTACGCGGACAACGTCTATGGCTACGTGCTGGCCATCGTCCGCGACGAGCACGACGCCGAGGACATCACCAGTGAGGTGTTCTCGCGCCTCCCGCGCGCGCTCTCGCACTACCGCCCGAGCGCTGCGCCCTTCGCCGCGTGGCTGTTGAGGGTCGCCCGCAACGCCGCGCTCGATCACCTGCGAGCGCAGCGTTCGGTGCCACTGGCGGAGGTTCGCGCCCGCGGAGCCGTCGTCGAGCTCGCTTCGAGGGAGCGGTTCGACGACCTCCGCGCGGCGCTGGAGGCCCTGCCCGACGATCAGCGGCAGGTCCTGCTGCTGCGGCTGGTCGCGGGCCTGTCGCCGGCCGAGGTCGCCGAGCGGCTGGACCGCTCGGTGGACTCGGTCCACGCGCTGCTGCACCGGGCGCGGCGGCGGCTGCGCGGCGAGCTCGCCGGCTGGGCGCCGGTCAGCGCCCCCAGAGCAGCTTGATGCCGCGGGTCAGCGCGTTGGTCACGCGGGCGCTGTAGGGGAAGTAGTGGATCTCGCGCTTGGGAGCGAAGCGTGTCACCAGCAGCGCCTGCTGGCGCGTGTACTTGCGCAGGCCCGCCGGGCCGTGACGGACGCCCAGGCCCGAGTCCTTCCAGCCGCCCATCGGCAGCTCCAGCACCATGTAGTTGAGCGCCGCGTCGTTGACGCAGACCGCGCCGGCGTCGATCCGGCGCGCGAGCCGCTCGCCGCGCGCCAGGTCCTTCGTGAAGACCGCGGCCCCCAGGCCGTACGGCGAGTCGTTGGCCTGGCGGATCGCCTCCTCGGCGTCGGCGACCTTCATCACCGGCAGCGTCGGGCCGAACGTCTCCTCCGTCATCGCCGTCATCGAGTGGTCGACGTCCGCGATCACGGTGGGCTCGTAGAAGCGACCGGCCCCCGCGCGTGGATGGCCGCCGGTCGTTACGCGTGCGCCTGCGTCCCGGGCCTGCTGCACGTGCTTTTCGACGATCTCCAGCTGCGGCGGGAACGTGACCGCGCCGACGTCGACGGACCCGGTGCCGTCGGGCGCGCCCTGGCGCAGCTTGGCGGCCTTCTCGGTGACCTTGGCCACGAAGTCGTCGTAGACCGGCGCTTCCACGTAGACGCGCTCGATCGAGATGCAGGTCTGCCCGCCGTTCTGCATCGAGTAGTAGACGGCCGCGTTGGCCGCGCGCTCGAGGTCCGCGTCCGCCAGCACGATCATCGGGTCCTTGCCGCCCAGCTCCAGCGACACGGGCGTGAGCGTCTTGGCCGCGCGCTCCATCACCTTGCGGCCCGTGCGCGTCGACCCGGTGAACATCACCATGTCGACCTCGTCGATCAGCTGCGCGCCGGTCTCACCGGTCCCGATCGCGGTCTGGAAGACGCCGTCGGGGAGGCCGCACTCGGTGAGCGCGCGCTCGAACAGCAGCGCGGTCAGCGGCGTCACCTCGGATGGCTTGACGATGACGGCGTTCCCCGCGGCGAGCGCTGGGATGGCGTCCCCGACCGAGTTGACCAGCGGGTAGTTCCACGGGCCGATCACGCCCACGACGCCGACCGGGCGGTAGCGCACCACCAGCTTGCGGCCGAGCACGAACGGGTTGAGCGTCCGGACCCGCTCGTCCTTGAGCCACTTGGGGGCCTTGCGGGGCCAGAAGCCGAGCGCGTTGGCGCCGTAGGCGACCTCCACCAGCAGGGCGTCCTCGCGCGTCTTGCCCGTCTCGGCGCAGATCGTGTCCGCGACCTCGTCCGCGTGCTCGATCAGCCACTTCTGCGCGCGTTTGAGGATCCGCCCGCGGCCTTCGTAGCCGAGCGCCTCCCAGCCCGGCTGCGCTGAGCGGGCTCTGGCCACGACCGCCTGGACGTCGTCCGTCGTCGGAACCTCGCGGACGATTTCGCCGGTGGCCGGGTTCTCGACGGCGATCGTGGCCATGGTCGCGTCAGTCCGTGATCGTGAGCTTCTCGATCTTGGCGTCTTCGCGGGGCTTGTCGCGGCCGTCGGTCGGCAGACCCTCGAGCTTGTCGACCACGTCCATGCCGGTCGTCACCTGGCCGAAGTTCGTGTGCTTGCCGTCCAGCCAGGGCGTCTCCTGGAGGGTGACGATGAAGAACTGCGAGCCGTTGGTGTTCGGGCCGGCGTTGGCCATCGCGAGTGAGCCGCGGACCAGCTTGTGGTCGTTGATCTCGTCCTCGAACGTGTAGCCGGGGCCGCCCGTGCCGGTGCCGTTCGGGCACCCGCCCTGGATCATGAAGTCCTTGATGATGCGGTGGAACGAGAGGCCGTCGTAGAAGCCCTTGGCGGCCAGGTCCTTGAAGTTCTGGACCGTCTTCGGGGCGTCGTCGTCGAACAGCTCGATGGTGATGTCACCGAGGTTGGTGGTCATCGTCGCCGTGGACATCGGCATGGCCTCCCTTAGTTGCGAATGGGTTCGAGGGCCACGGGCTTGCCGTGGACCTCTTTCACGCGCTCGACGATCTGCTCCACGGCGCCGGCCGGGATCTCGACCAGCGCGAAGCGCTCGAGCACGCGGACGTTGCGGATCGCTTCGCCGTCGAGGCCGCCCGCGGTCATCGCGGCGATCAGGTCCGCGGCCTCGACGCCCTCGTGGCGGCCGGCGGTCGCGATCAGCTTCGTGTACGTGCCGTCGCCGTTGGTCGCGATCGTGATCGGGTCGTGCGGCTTGCGATGGCGGCGCGGGCGGGGCTCCGACGCGCGCTCGGGCGCGATCCGGGCGCCCTCGACCCACGGGGCGATCTTGGTCGACGCGTGGTTCTCGATCGCTTCCAGCTCGCGGCGCTGGCGCGGCTCCACGAACGTGATCGCGCGGCCGCTGCGGCCGACGCGGCCGGTGCGGCCGATCCGGTGCACGTAGACGTCCGGGGAGGTCGGGACGTCGAAGTTGACGACGTGCGTGACCGTGGAGATGTCCAGGCCGCGGGCGGCGACGTCGGTGGCGACGAGGATCGGCACGCGGCCGCCCTTGAAGGAGATCATCACGCCGTCGCGGGCGCCCTGGCTCATGTCGCCGTGCAGCGCCTTGACGTTCATGCCCTTGTCGCGCAGCGTGCGGAACAGCTGCTCGCAGCGGACCTTTGTGCGGGTGAAGACGATCGCCTGCTTGGGCCGCTCGGCCTGCAGGACGCGGACGAGCGCGTCGATCTTCTCCTGCGGCTTCGTCTCCAGGTAGAACTGCTCGACCGTGTCGATCGTCAGCGTCGCGGCCTTGACCTTGACCGTGATCGGGTCGTACAGGTGGCGCTCGGCGAGGCGGCGGATCTCGGTCGGCATCGTGGCGCTGAAGAGCGCGGTCTGGCGGCTGCCGGGCGCGAGGCCGAGGATCTTCTCGACGTCCTCCAGGAAGCCCAGGTCGAGCATCTCGTCGGCCTCGTCGAGCACGATGTAGCGCGTCGAGTGCAGGATCAGCGAGTGGCGGCTGATGAGGTCCAGCACGCGGCCGACGGTGCCGACGACGACCTGCCCGCCCTGGCGCAGCTGCGCCTGCTGACTGCGGATCGGCGCGCCGCCGAAGACCGCGACCGGGTCGATGCCCTTGCGGGCGCCGTACGCGCGCAGCGCCTGCGTCACCTGGATGCACAGCTCGCGCGTCGGCGTGAGCACGAGCGCCTGCACCTCGTCCTCGGACGGGTCCACGAACTCCATCAACGGGAGCCCGAACGCGGCGGTCTTGCCGGTCCCGGTCTGCGCCTGGCCGATGACGTCGCGGCCCTGCAGGAGCGGCGGGATCGCCTGTTCCTGGATCGGGCTCGGCGACTCATAGCCGACGTCTTGAAGGGCCTGCAGGATCGGCTCGGACAGCCCAAGGTCGGCAAACGTGGTCATGTGCGCCTACGCAGGCTAGCGCTCAGGCGCGTCGCTACTCTCTCGCGCCGTGTCCCTCACCGTTGTCGGTTCCATCGCTTTTGACGCTGTCGAGACCGAGGCCGGGAAGCGCGACCGGCTGCTCGGCGGCGCGGCCGTGCACTTCTCGCTCGCGTCGTCCTTTTTGACCGAGACCCGCGTGGTCGGGCCCGTGGGCGACGATTTCGGCGAGGCCGAGTACGCCGTGCTGCACGATCGCGGCGTCGTCACCGACGACGTCGAGCACGTGCCGGGCGGCAAGACGTTCTTCTGGGCCGGCCGCTACGAGCGCGACGTGAACATCCGCCACACGCTGCAGACGGACCTCAACGTCTTCGAGCACTTCGAGCCGAAGCTCTCGGACGCGTCGCGCGCCGCCGAGACGCTGTTCCTCGCGAACATCCAGCCGGACCTGCAGCGCGCGGTGCGCGAGCAGTGCGACCAGGCCCGGTTCACGGCGCTGGACACGATGAACCTCTGGATCGACATCGCGCACGACTCGCTGGTCAAGACGATCGGGATGGTCGACTGCCTGATCGTCAACGACTCCGAGGTCAAGCAGCTCACCGACGAGCCGAACCTGGTCCGCGCCGCGCGCGCGGTGATGGAGCTCGGCCCGCGCGTGGTCGTGGTCAAGCAGGGCGAGTACGGCAGCGCGATGTACACGGGCGACGGCGCGTTCGGCCTGCCGTCCTACCCGACCGCCGACGTCATCGATCCGACCGGCGCGGGGGACACGTTCGCGGGCGGGTTCATGGGCTACGTCGCCGCCCACGCGGACGAGCCGATCACCGACGAGCTGCTGCGCCGCGCGATGGCGTACGGCACCGCGCTGGCCTCGTTCAACGTCGAGGCGTTCGGCACCGAGCGCATGCAGACGCTGACGTCCGCGGAAGTGCACGAGCGCGTCGCGGAGCTGCAGCGGGTCACGGTGTTCGATGCCACACCGGTTCCCCTGCGAATCTGATCTCAGCGGCGTAGCATTTCGCCCGTGGGCTGGGCGATGCTGTACCTCTTCCTGTTCCTGAAGCTGCCGCTTCTGGCGCTGTGCTGGCTGGTCTGGTGGGCGATCCACCAGACCGACGACCCGGCCACCGACGTCCCGGCCGACGGCGGCCCGAAGCTGCCGCGCCGCCCGCATCCCCGCCGGCCGCTCCCGCGGCCCCCGCGGCGCGGCGGCCCGACGTGCGGCGCGCGCCTGGCCCCGCCGCCGCGCATCCGGTCCGTGACCGCCGCCGGCCGCGCCCGCGAGCTGCATCAGTAGCCTTCCCGCCCGTGCCTGCCTCCGTGCTGTCGGACGGGACGATCCGCCGCCTCGTCGACGAGGGCCGGATCGTCATCAAACCCTGGGACCCGGACCTCGTCCAGCCGGCCTCCGTGGACCTGCGCCTCGGCGACTCGTTCCGCGTGTTCTCCAACCACAAGATCCCGGCGATCGACCTGCGCGACGGCACGCCGCCCGGCCTGACCGAGGAGGTCAAGACGTCGCCGGTCGACGGCTTCGTCATCCACCCGGGCGAGTTCTGCCTCGGCCGCACCGAGGAATGGGTCGAGCTGCCCGGCGACGTCGTCGCCCGCATCGAGGGCAAGTCCAGCCTCGGCCGCCTGGGCCTGATCGTGCACGCCACCGCCGGCTTCATCGACCCGGGCTGGAAGGGCACGCTGACGCTCGAGCTCAACAACCTCACGCGCGTGCCGATCCGCCTCTATCCGGGGCAGCTGATCGCGCAGCTGTCGTTCATGGGGCTCGACCGTCCGGCGGAGCGCCCGTACGGGTCCAAGGAGCTCGGCTCGCACTACCAGGGGCAGGTCGCGGCGACCGAGAGCCGCTACATGCGGTAGCTTCCCGCGCGCCATGTTCGCCCTGCTGCTGCTCGCCGCCGAAGAGGGCGCCGAGCCCTCCAAGACGCCGTTCTACATCTTCGCCGCCGCCCTGGTCGCGTTCGCGGTGATCCTGGCGGTGGTGGGCACCGCGCGCCACGAGACCTTCCCGCCGACGAAGGCGCTTCAGCGGGTCCTGATGCTGGTCGGCGCGGTGCTCGTCGCGGGCACCATGGTGACCGCGGTCGTCACGGCGTAGGCCACCCCGCCACAATGGGAGGGAGACTTGACCTCCCCCTCTAGAGGAGCCAAATGGGAACCGAGGAACTGAGCGAGCACGGCGGCGGTCTGGCCACGGCGTCGGATTCACTGACGATCACGGACAACCGCACGGGCAAGACGTACGAGGTGCCGATCGAGGACGGCACCGTACGCGCGACCGCGCTGCGCAACATCAAGGTCTCCGACGAGGACTTCGGGGTCATGGCGTATGACCCCGCGTTCATGAACACGGCGTCGTGCCGGTCGGCGATCACGTACCTCGACGGCGAGGCCGGCGTCCTGGAGTACCGCGGCTACCCGATCGAGCAGCTGGCCGAGCACTCGACCTACCTCGAGGTCGCGTATCTGCTCGTGCACGGCGAGCTTCCGAATCAGAAACAGCTCGACGAGTGGACGCACCAGATCACGATCCACACGTTCGTCCACGAGAACGTCAAGAGCTTCATCCAGGGCTTCCGCTACGACGCGCACCCGATGGGGATGCTGCTGGCGTCGGTCGGCGCGCTGTCGACCTTCTACCCGGACGCGAACCAGATCAAGGACCCGGAGACCCGGTACCTGCAGATCATCCGGTTGATCGCGAAGATGCCGACGCTGGCGGCGTTCGCCTATCGGCACAACATGGGGCAGCCGTACGTCTATCCGGACAACGACCTGGCCTATCCGGGCAACTTCCTGTCGATGCTGTTCAAGATGACCGAGCTCAAGTACGAGCCGGATCCACGGCTCGAGCGGGCGCTGGACATCCTCTTCATCCTCCACGCCGACCACGAGCAGAACTGCTCGACGAACGCGGTGCGCGCGGTCGGCTCGTCGCAGGTCGACCCGTACTCCGCGGTGGCGGCGGGCATCGCCGCGCTCTACGGCCCGCTGCACGGCGGCGCCAACGAGCAGGTGCTGCGGATGCTGCGCCGGATCGAGCGCAAGGAGAACGTCCCTGACTTCATCGCGGGCGTGAAGGAGGGCAAGGAGCGCCTGATGGGCTTCGGGCACCGGGTCTACAAGAACTACGACCCGCGCGCTCGGATCATCAAGTCGGCCGCCGAGGACGTCTTCGAGGTCACGGGCACCAACCCGCTGCTGGACATCGCGCTCGAGCTCGAGAAGATCGCGCTCGAGGACGAGTACTTCGTCAAGCGCCGCCTGTACCCGAACGTCGACTTCTACAGCGGCCTGATCTACGAGGCGCTGCAGATGCCGGTCGGCATGTTCACGGTGCTGTTCGCGATTCCGCGTACCAGCGGCTGGATCTCCCAGTGGCTGGAGATGATCGACGACCCGGAGCAGAAGATCGCGCGCCCGCGCCAGATCTACACGGGCGAGCGCGGCCGGGACTACGTGCCGGTCGAGAAGCGGTAGAGCCAGCCGTACTGACAGCGAGGGGCATGGGTTGCATGATGCAACGCCATGCTCCTGTCGCTGTCCGACGGCACCGCGGTGCACGTCCGGCCGATCGCTCCGGAGGACAAGCCGCTGCTCGTCGCGGGGCTGCGGACCTGCAGCCCGCAGACGATCCACCGCCGCTTCCTCGCGCCCAAGACGCGCTTCAGCGCCGCTGAGCTGCGCTACCTGACCGAGGTCGACGGCCACGACCACATCGCCTACGTCGCCCTGCACGACGGCGCGCTGGTCGCGGTCGCGCGGCTGGTCAAGACCGGACCCGACTTCGCGGACGTCGCGATCGTGGTCTGCGACGCCTGGCAGGGGCGCGGGCTCGGGCAGCAGCTCACGGCGCTGCTCGCCCGGCGCGGCGCGCAGGAGGGCGTGCGGTGGATCGGCGCCACGATGCTGGTCGACAACCGGCCCGCGCTGCGGGTCATGCGCGGGCTCGGCGACTTCGTGCGCGACCACACGTCGCACGGCGTGCGCGAGGTCGTCGCACTTCTGGCCGCCTGACCGGCGCGTTCCTCAAGCGCGTGTCGGGCCCCGTCGATCAACGGGGAGTGAGCCGCCTTCGCAGTCTCAGTGCGCTGCTCGTCGACGTGCCGGCCGGGCAGGCGACGCTGCTGTCGCGCGCGCTCGAGCAGGCGGGCTGGGGCGTGCGCGCCGTGCCCGTCCACGGGCCCGAGGCGCTGTCGGCGGCGCTGCACCGGCGCGGCTGGGACGCGGTGCTCTACGGCGGCGACGGGCCGCTGGCGGTGCCGTCGCGCAAGGCGCTCGAGCTGGTCCGGATGGCGGACCCGCACCTGCCGTTCGTTGCCGTCTCCCCGCGGTTGCGGCCGGGCGCGCTGTCCGCGGTCCTGCGCGGGCTGCCGCCGGGCGTGCCCTGCGTCCCGGACCTGGGGCAGCTGCCGGGCGTGCTGACGCGTGAGCTCGAGCAGGCGCGGATGCGCCGGCGGGTCGGCGGGGCGCACAAGCTGCTGGGCGCGCAGCAGGCGATCGCGGATCATCTGGCCGCGGGGCTGGAGCCGGGCGCGCTGTGCGACCGCGTGCTGGCGACGCTCGGTGAGGCGCTCGGGTGGTCCTTCGGCGCGCTCTGGCGGCCGGACGGGTCGGTTCTGCGGTGCGTGTCGCTGTGGACCGCGGCGGGCGCCCGTGGGCCGGTGATCGAGCTGGCGGGCGCCACGCACGTGCGGGTCTATGCCGCCGGCCAGGGGCTCCCGGGGCGCGTGTGGGCGTTCCGGCGCCCGGTCTGGCTCGCGGACCTCCCGGCCGAGGCGGTGCGCGCGGGGCTGGTCACCGCCGCGGCGTTCCCGATCGCGCTGGGGGACGAGTGCGTGGGCGTGATCGAGCTCTACGCCGGCGACGCCCGGGAGCCGAACGCCGAGGTGTCGGCGCTGTTCGCGACCGTGGGCGGGCAGGTGGCGGCGTACTTCGCCCGCCGCCGCGTGCGCGCCCGGGCGCGGCGGAGCTTCGACGGCGCCGGCGCGCTGGTCGTCTCGCTCGACGTGCACGGGCGCGTCGAGATCGCCAACGGCACCGCCTGTGCCGCGTTCGGCTTCGAGTCCGACGACCTGGTCGGGCGCGACTGGTTCGCCGTCGCGCTGCCCGAGGACGAGCGGGAGCCCGCGCGCGCCGCCTACGCCGCGCTGCTCGCCGGGGACGGCGGCGAGCGGTTGGTGAGCGACGGCGGCGACCTGGCCCGGACGCCCGGCTACGCCTGGCGCTGGTCGCCGGCCCACGACGCCGACGGCACGCCAATCGGCGCGCTCGGCTGGGGCGAGCCCCAAACTTAAACAAAACCTAAACGGGCCTGGCCCCTTTAGGTTTCGTGAAGCCGACGGAACACCGATCGACGCGCTCGTTTGGCGCGAGCTGCGCGCTTTCGGGGGTCAATCCGGACCTAAAGCGAACCTAAGGGGGCCTGGCACCTTTAGGTGCGCGTAAGCTGAGTCTCATGCGCTGCCTACTGATCGCCGGGACGGTACTGTTGCTCGCGGGCTGTGGGTCCGACGAGGCCGCGTCGGGCGGTCTCGCTGCGCTGACGGTGAGGGTGGACGACGGCGCGGGTGCGCCGCGCGAGCTGCAGCTGGAGTGCGCGCAGCCGACGGACAGCTCGGCCTGCGGCGCGGCCGCGGGCGTGTCCGCCGCGGACCTGGCACCGACGCCGGAGGACACGATGTGCACGCAGATCTACGGCGGGCCGGAGAAGGCGACGATCAAGGGGACGCTGCGCGGCGAGACGATCGACGCCGCGTTCAACCGCACGAACGGTTGCGAGATCGACCGCTGGGAGCGCGTGCAGCCGCTGCTCGACGAGGTGCGGTGAGCGTGGAGGGTGGCGACGCGGCACCGGCGCGCCCGGGGAGCGACTCGGACGCGAAGCCCCCGCGGGTCGGCGCGTATCGCCTCACGGTCCGGCGCGGGCCGCACGTCGAACGCGAGCGCTGCGACACGCTCGAGGCGGCGATCGCGCTGGCCGCGGACCACGTGCGGCGCGCACCCGGCCGCGCGCCGGTGGAAGCGTTCAATCGCCGCTACGAGCCGGGCGAGCAGATCGCGCTGCGGATCGAGCTCAAGGGGCCGGGCGGCAGCGGCGGGCTCGACGTGCTCGGCGACGGCGCGGTGATCGCGTTCACCGGTCGCTTCCGGCGCGAGCAGCTCGAGGGTGCGGACCCGTACGCGGCGCTACGCGCCGCGCTTCAGGACGCCCGGACGGGCTGATCGTCCGGGCGGGTGGGCGCGCCGGTCGGGCGGGCGCGCCGGTCGGGCGGGCGCGCCGGTCGGGCGGGCGCGCCGGTCAGGACGGGCGCGCCGGTCAGGACGGGCGCGCCGGTCAGGACGGGCGCGCCGGTCAGGACGGGCGTGCCGGTCAGGACGGGCGCGCCGGTCAGGACGGGCGTGTCGATCAGGACGGACGCGCCGGTCGCACCGCGGCCCGGCACGCACGCCGACCCGAGCCGGACCGTAGAGCCGCGAGGACGGCGGACCACTGGCCGAACGGGCAGCGCGGTCCACGAACGCCCGCCGCCCGCTGTAGGGTGCTCTCCGGTCAGGATTCGAGATCACGGAGGGTCGGGATGGTCGTGCTCAGGAAGGCCGTAGCCGCCGTGGTCGCCGCCGCGTTCACGCTTGCGGCCGGCGCGGTGCCGGCGCGCGCCGCGGGCTGGGTCCCGGCGACGCTGCAGGACGCCGACCGTTACTCGGGCGCGCCGGACGTCGCGGTCGCAGCGGACGGCTTCGCAGTCGAGGTCTGGGACGCCTACGACGAGGTGCGTGCGTCGGTGCGAGCCGCGGGCGGCGGCTGGAGCCCGCCGGTGACGCTCGGGCCCGGCGTGACGGTGGCCAGCCCGGCGATCCCGGCGAGCGGACCGCAGGTCGTCATCGGCGCTGACGGCACCGCGACCGTGATCTGGGTCGGGAACGTTGGCGGAAAATTCACGCTGCTGGTGGCGTCCAAGGCGCCGGGGCAGGCCTGGAGCGCAGCGACGCCGCTGGACACGACCGAGGTGAGCCTGTTCCCGGATCTCGCGATCGCGGCGGACGGCACGCTGATCGCCGCCTGGCCGCGGCGGACCGAGACGACGGCGGCGCTCTGGACCGCGTCCAAGGCCCCCGGACAGCCCTGGACGAGCCCGCAGCGGCTCTCGCGCACGGTCACCGACGGCACGAGCGTGGGGTCGCCGCAACTGACCGCGGGAGACGGCGGCGCGGTGCTGGCCGCGTGGCAGACCGTCGCGGGCCCGGAGTACGCGTCGCGCGCGGCGAACGGCACGTGGTCGGCGCCGATGACGTTCCCCCCGTCCGTGCGCTACGGCGCGAGGCTGCTGCCCGACGGCTCGGGTGGGCTGACGGCGTTCTGGACCCAGACCGACCAGGACACGGCGATCTCCTCGCTGTGGTGGGCGTCCCGGCCGGCGGGCGGCGCGTGGAGCGCGCCGGTGGCGCTGGTGAGCGCGCCCGCGGGGGCCTACGTCAATGGGTTCGACGTCGCTCGCGACGGCTCGAGCGCGCTCACCTTGGTGTGGGTCGTGCGGGGCGACGCGTCGCTCGGGACCGTGAGCGCGGCGACGCGCCCGGCGGGCGGCGCGTGGAGCGCGCCGGCCGATCTGTCGACCGGCGTCGGCAACGGCGCCCCGCGGGTCGCGGTCACCGGCACCGGCGCGGCCGCGGTGATCTGGCCGCAGGACGGCCGCACCAGCGAGGATCGGCTCGGGCAGCGGGTGCTGGCGGTCACGCGCGCGTCGGCGAGCGCGGCGTGGAGCGCGCCGATGCAGGTCGCGGGCGTCGCCGAGCACGGACTGAATTCGCTGGCGCTGGTCGCGAACGCCGCCGGGGTCGCGGTCGCCGCCTGGAACCTGGGTACGGGGTTCGATCTGTCGGCGGCCGCGATGGCAGCGGTCAACGACGACATCATGGCCGGCGTACCGCCCGCGCCGGTGGACACGACCGCGCCGACGATCACGGTGACCAGCCCGACCGAAGGGCAGGTGTTCACGGTCGGGCAGGCGGTCTCCCCGGTGTTCAGCTGCGCCGACGAGCCCGGCGGGTCGGGCCTCGCGGCCTGTGAGGGGCCGTCGACGCTCGACACGTCCTCAGCGGGCGTCGGGAGCCTCACGATCTCGGCCGAGGACCGGGCGGGGAACCGTGCGAGCGTGACGGTGCGCTTCACGATCCGCGCGGCGGACACGCCGTCGCCTGACGGCGGCCAGGCACCGCCCGGCACGCCGATCCCGGCGACCCAGGCGCCTCGCGTCCAGACCATCGGAGCCCAGGCCAAGCCGCCGAAGGTGAGCCTGCGCTCCGCGGTCTCGCGATCACGGTCGCTGTCGCTGTCGTTCGCCAACGTCGCCGACGGCGCGAAGGTGACCGTCACCTTCCGGCCGAAGAAGGGCGCCAAGACCGTGCGCTCCGCCAAGGTCAAGCGCGGCAAGGCGACCGTGAAGCCGCCCGCGCGGAAGGGCACCTACAGCGTGACGGTGAGCGTCGCGGGCCGGAAGGTCGCGACCCGCACCGTCCGGGTGACTTGAAGGGCCCCGGCGGTGCCGGGTCAAAGCGTGAGCGTGGAGCCGTAGCGGCGCAGCCACGCCGCGTGCTCGCGCCAGCCCGGCGAGCGCGACGCCAGCAGGCGCCAGAACCGCGGCGAGTGGTCCATCACCTCGATGTGCGCGACCTCGTGCTCGACCACGTAGTCGAGGATCTCCGGCGGCGCCAGCAGCAGCCGCCAGTTGAACGACATCCCGCCCGACGACGAGCGCGACGCCCAGCGCGTGCGCTGCCCGCGGATCGTCAGCGTCGTGTAGGTCGTCCCGGCGCGCGCGGTCGCCGCGTCCAGCCGCGGCCCGATCTCGAGCTTCGCCCGGCGCCGGTACCAGCGCTCCAGCGCCGGCCGCGCGTCGCCCTCCGGGACGAGCAGCTCGTCGCCGCGGCGGTGCACGCGCTCCCGCCCCGGCTCCGGCACGAGCCGCAGCGTCTCGCCCAGGTACGGCACGGTGCCGGGCTCGCGGGCGCGCTCGCGGGCGGCGACCGCCACGGCGCGGCGGCGGCGCTCGATCCACGCCGCGAGCTCGCGCACCGCCTGCTCGGCGTGGCGCTCCGGCGAGCGCCGCGGCAGCACGACCTCGACGCCGCCCTCGTTGTCGACGCTGACGCGGATGCGCCGCGCCCGGTCGGAGCGGCGGATGCGGTACGGCACGGACACGGCGGCGTGAGGGTAGACCGCGGCGCGGATGCCATGATGCCGCGCACGATGTCCCGCGTTCCCTTGCCGCCCGGCGTCAGCGAGCCGTTCACGGTCTACGTCAACGGCGTCCGTCAGGAGCTCGGCCCCGACTACCGCGTCGCCGGCGGCGCGCTGGTGTTCGAGCGCGAGCTGGTCCAGGAGGGCAAGCTCGGGTTCTGGCGGTGGTTCCTCGGCGCCTGGGGGATCGGCACGTACAAGCGCAACGACCAGGTCGACGTGGCCTGGGAGCGTGACGGTCAGCCGCAGGTGGCGCACGCGCTCGCGATCGAGCCGACGCACCGGGCCGCCTCCGCCCCGTAAGACCCGCGGGCCGCTCATGCGCGGGTCGCCGACGGCCGATGCACACCAGCGAATGGCCCGTACGCTCGATACCCGCGTCCACGACGCGCTGCGCCGGATCGGCCCGCTGCCGGTCCTGAGCGGGACGGTCGCCACGGTCCGCGCGGTCGCCGCCGACCCGGAGGGCTCGACCGGCGCGCTGGTCGCGGCGATCGAGGCCGACGAGGCGTTCGCGGCGAACCTGCTGCGCTACGCGAACTCGGCCGCCCACGCGCGTCCGATCCGCGCCCGCACGATCCGCCAGGCGGTCACGCTGCTCGGCCGGCGCGCGCTCGCGCGGATGGCGCTCGAGTCCGCCACCTACCGCTTCCTCGAGCGCTTCCCGGGCGGCGCGCACCTGAGCCGCGGGCAGCTGCACGTGCACGCCGTCTCGGTCGCGGCGTACGCGTGCACGTGCGCGGAGCTGACCGGCGCGCACGCGGACACCGCGCACCTGGCGGGACTGCTGCACGACGTCGGGAAGCTGCTGATGCCGGCGGCGTTCGGCGTCGCCGCGCTGGAGGAGATCACCGCGGCCGAGCCCGCGGGCGCCGCCCGCGCGGCGCTCGAGCGCAAGCGGTTGGGGATCGACCACGCCACGGCCGGCGCACTGCTCGTCGGCCTGTCGGCGTGCGAGGACGAGGTCACGCGCGCGATCGCCTACCACCACGGCGGCGCGACCGGCCGGGCGGCGCCGACGCCCGAGGCGGCCGCGGTCCAGGTCGCGGACGCGCTCGCGCACCTGCTGGCCGGCGGCGAGACCGACCGCGCGCTGCTGCGCGTCGCGCTCGACCGGCTCGACGCCGACCTCGACCTGCTCGACGAGGTCGCCGAGCGCGCGGGCGTACCGCGCCCGGAGCTCGCCGCGGGCACCGACGACCTCACCGGCCTGCCCGGCCGCGACGCGTGGCTCGACCCGGTCACCCGCTCGCTCGACGCCACCGTGCTCGTCTGCGCGGTGGACGGGCTCGCCGCCCACGGCGTCCGCGCGGGCGACGCGGTCCTGACCGAGGTCGCCCGCGTGCTCGCGCGCCACGGCGTCGCCGGCCGGCTCGGCGACGACACGTTCGGCCTGCTCGTGTCCGGCGACCCGCGGGAGGCCGCGGCCGCCATCGAGGCGGCGCTGGACCCGGCGCTCGGCGTCTCGCTCGCGATCGAGCTAGTCGACGATCGTCTCGCAGCCCGTGACGGCCGCGGGGTGTGACCCGGAGAGGTACAGCACGTCCTGGCCCCGGCCGCAGTCGACCACGGTCGCCGGATCGCTGGCCGGGTCGAGCACGATGACGTCGTCGCCCGGGCCGCCGCTCAACCAGTCCGCGCCCCCGCCGCTGGCCTCGAGCCGATCGTTGCCGGCGCCGCCGTAGAGGGCGTCGGGACCGGCGTTGCCGCGCAGCGTGTCGTCGCCCGCGCCGCCGTTGATCCGGAACTGCCGCTTCTGCTGATGCGCGGTCGCGCCGCCCGCGGGCTGGGGGGACACGAGCAGCTGCCGGTTGACCGCGGTCGGCGACGAGACCTCGATCGAGTCGTTGCCCGGGCCGCCGTTGACCGTCAGCGTGTGGTTGCGGTACCAGCAGCGGATGTGTCCCTGGCACGCTTCGCGGATCGGCGCCGGTGCGTGCGGCCAGTCGACCGTGATCCGATCGGCCCCTGCACCGCCGGAGATCGCGGCGCGCAGCCGCGCCGACCCGCCGTGGACGACGATCGTGTCGTCGCCGGCCTGGCCGTCGACGAGCCCACGGGTGTCGAGCCCGGTCGCGCCGAACGAGACCGCGATGCGATCGTCGCCCGCGCCGAGGTACCCGGAGAACGCGGTGCGCGGGAACCCGAGCGTGGGCGAGGTGACCGAGCGCGACGACGCCGGGGCCGTGATCGTCTTCGCGTCCCGCCGCGCGCACGTGCGTTCGCGCGCGCCGGGCCTGCCGATCCGCACGGTCGCCGCGGCGTCCGTGAGGTTCCAGCCGCCGTCCTGCCGGCCGACGACCGTCAGGTGGTTGATCTCGGCTCCGGGAGCGGAGAAGCGCAGCCAACCGCGGCTGTTGGCCTGGCGGTTGCCGGCGTCGGTGTCGACGTCGAAGGTCGAGAACGCGAGACAGCGGACCGTGCCCGCGGCAGCGGGGTCGGCGTGCGCCGCGAGCCCGAGCGCGAACCCGCCGGCGACCGCCATGCGCAGGAGCCCTGGACGCATTCGCGCAGGCTACGCGGCGACCGCGCGGCGCCAGGGTGCCAGGGCGCGCAGCGCGCTCAGGATCGCGCGCGTCGAGGGCGAGCGGTTGAGCGTGTAGAAGTGGATCCCGGGCGCGCCGTTGGCGAGCAGGTCCGCGCACTGCATCGTCGCGTACGCGACGCCAAAGTCCGCGACCGCCTCCGGCTGGTCCGCGCGCAGCTCGAGCTCGCGCAGCAGGCCCGGCGGGATCGACGCGCCGCACATCTGGGTGAAGCGGCGGATCTGGGCGGCGTTGGTGATCGGCATGATGCCCGGGATGATCGGGACGTCGATGCCGGCCTCGCGGGCCCGGGCGACGAAGTCGTAGTAGAGCTGGTTGTCGAAGAACAGCTGCGTGACCAGAAAGCGCGCGCCGGCGTCGACCTTCTCCCGCGTGTAGCGCAGGTCGGCCTCCGCGGACTCGGCCGCCAGGTGCACCTCCGGGAAGCACGCGGCGCCGACCACGAAGTCGTAGTCCGCGCGGATCAGCTCGATCAGCTCGCGGCTGTAGCGCAGGCCGCCGTCGGCGGCGGCCCAGTCGCGCGCCTCGACGCCCGCGGGCGGATCGCCGCGCAGCGCGAGCACGTTCTCGATCCCGGCGTCGCGCATGCGGTCCAGCGTCGCGCGCAGCTCGGTGACCGACGCGCCGACGCACGTGAAGTGCGCCATCGCCTCCAGGCCGTGGTCGGCCTTGATCCGTGACACGATGTCGATCGTCTTCCCGCGCTGGGCGGGCGTGCCGCCGGCGCCGTAGGTGACCGAGACGAACGCCGGCTCCAGCCGCGCCAGCTCGTGCAGTGCGGCGGCCAGGTTCGCCTCGCCGTCCTCGGTTTTAGGCGGGAAGAACTCGAACGAGAACGCCGGCTCGGCGCCGCTCGCGATCCGCTCGTCGATGCGCATCGGGCGAGTGTACCGAACCCTGACACAACCGTGTCAAGGTTCCAGTAGGGCCCAGTGGTCCGCCGGCGTGCCGGGGATCCGTGCGACCTCCCCGCGCGCCTCGAGGTGCGTCAGCCACGCGCGCGTCATCGCCAGCTGCCAGGCCGCGAGCTCCTCGGTGAAGTGCTCGCCGACCACGGCGCGGGTGATCGCGTACGCCGTCTGCTCGCCGGTGCGCAGCTGCGCGCGCACGGCGTCCAGGTTGCGGGCGAGCAGCGTGCGGTTGGCCTCGACGTGGCCGTGCAGGTCCGTGAACGGCCGCGCGTGGCCGGCGAGCGCCAGCCGGGCGTCGAGCGCATCGACCTTGTCCAGCGAGTCCAGGAACTCACCCACCGGGTCCGGCGTGAAGCCGACGTCGAAGTACTGCGACACGCGCCCGAGCAGGTGATCGCCGCTGATCAGCAGGCGCTGCTCGGGCTGGTGCAGGCAGACGTGCGACGGCGCGTGGCCGGGCGTCTCGATCACCTGCCACGTCCCGGCGTCGGTCTCGATCGTCACGCCCGGGAGCAGGTCGCGGTCGGCGTACAGCGTCCCGGCCTGGCCGCTGCCGAGGCCCCGCCTTCGCTCGGCCCAGCGCTGCAGCGGCGCCTCCGGGACCCCGCTCTGGAGCGCGACCTCGATCGTCTCGTCGAGGTCCGGCGCGTCCCGCGCGTGCAGCTTCCAGCCCGGGTGCATCCAGACCTCGCAGCCGGCGCGCTCGGCCAGCGGCGGCGCCTGGCCGCAGTGGTCGATGTGCGCGTGCGTGATCACGATCAGGCGGATGTCGTCGACGCTGTGGCCGGTCTTCTGCAGCGCGGTCTCGAAGTGCGTCATCGAGCCGCGGTCGTGCATGCCGGTGTCCACCAGCACGATTCCGTCGCCGGCCTGCAGCGCCCAGGCGTTGCAGTGCGGGACCGCGGGCAGGTCGAGCGGCAGCCGGAGCCGCCAGACGCCGGGCAGGATCCGCTCGCCGCGGCCGATCTCGCGCGTCCGGGTGGGCTTGCGCATGAGCCCGCACGCTACCGTCCTGGCGATGGCGAAGAAGGCTCGCCGCGAACGCCTGCGGGCGCCGGAGTCGTCCTACACGGACGACCACGGGTCGCTGCTCGTCCTGCGCGGGGCGCTGACCCCGGCGACGCGGCTGCAGTACCGCGACGTGCTCGCGGGGAACGTGCTGTCGCAGGAGGACGCGTGGCAGCGGGCGGTCGAGTTCCTGTTCGAGCGGCTCGTCGTGCGCTGGGAGATCGCGGGCGCGGAGCCGCTGACGCGCCAGAAGGAGCTGCTGGGGCGCTACCGGTTCGCGACGGCCGACGAGCGGCGCTGGATCCGCGACGTCCTGCGCGAGCACCTGGCCGAGCACTTCCCGGACCTGCAGGCGCCGTGAACGCCGACGCCTTCGCCGCGCTGCTGACCGACTACTGCCTCGAGGTGCGGCCGGGGCAGCAGATCGCCGTCTCCTCCACGACGCTGGCGGCGCCGCTGCTGCTGGCGCTGCAGCGACGGATCCTGGAGCGCGAGGCCTGGCCGCTGCTCGACGTGGCGCTGCCCGGGCAGAGCGAGGAGTTCTGGGACGCGGTGCGCGACGCGCAGCTGGACGGCGTCGCGTCGGCGTCGGTGGCGTTCGCGCGCGAAGTGGACGCGACGCTGCGGATCGACGCGACGGCGAACGCGAACGCGCTGGCGGGCGTCGATCCCGCGCGGCTGGCGCGGTTCGCGGTCGCGCAGGCGCCGCTGCGCGAGCTGCGGGCGTCCAAGCGCTGGTCGATCACGCTGTGGCCGACGCCCGCCGCCGCCCAGCAGGCGGGGATGGGGACGCGCGAGCTCGAGGCGTTCGTCACCCGCGCGCTGTTCTTGGATCGCGACGATCCGGTGGCGGCGTGGGGCGAGCTGCGGGCGTTCCAGGCGGAGCTGATCGGGCGGCTGTCCGGCGCGCGGACGATCCGGATCGAGGGTCCCGGCACCGACCTGACGCTGAGCGTCGCCGGGCGCGACTGGGTCAACTCGGACGGGCGGCGCAACATGCCGTCCGGGGAGGTCTTCACCGGGCCGGTCGAGGACTCGGCCGAGGGCGTGATCCGGTTCACGATCCCGACCGCGCCGCGCGGCGTCGTCGTCTCCGACGTCGAGCTGGAGCTCCGGGCCGGGCGCGTGGTGCGCGCGCGGGCGGAGCGCGGCGACGCGTACCTGCAGGCGGCGCTGGAGACCGACGCGGGCGCGCGGTTCCTCGGCGAGCTCGGGATCGGCACCAACTTCGGCATCGACCGCCCGATCGGCGCGATCCTGTTCGACGAGAAGATCGGCGGGACCGTCCATCTGGCGCTCGGCCGCTCGTATCCGGAGACCGGAGGGACGAACGTCAGCGCGCTGCACTGGGACCTGATCTGCGATCTGCGTGCCGGCGGCACGCTGTCCGCGGACGGCGAGGTCCTGCTGCGCGACGGCGTGTTCACCTGACGGGAGATCTCGTGCAGGGGCCCGGATCGGGCTCCCGTACGTCAGCCTGGAACGGACGCGATGCCGGAGCGTCGGACGGACACGAAGAGACGCCAGCAGGTGCGCAGGCGCCGCGCCGTCGCGGCTGCCGTGCTCGCGCTCACGCTGCTGCTCGTCGTCGTCACGATGACCCGCGGCAGTCACGACGAGACGGCGCCAGCGACCCTGAACCCGTTCGCGGCGGCCACCCGGATCTTCCCGCCCGCGCACCTGCCGTACGTCGCGGTCGCGGGCCGCAAGCACCGCGAGGTCGCGCTGACGTTCGACGACGGGCCGGGCCCGTACACGGCCACGCTCGTGCGCACGCTGCGGCGGCTGCACGCGCCCGGCACGTTCTTCCAGGTCGGTGTCACCGAGCACTACTTCACCGACGCCGAGGAGCTGCAGCGCAAGGACCCGCTGGTGACGGTCGGAGGGCACACGGTCAACCACCGCCGCATGGACCGCCTCAGCCGCGCCGAGCAGGCGGCGGAGATCGACGGCGTGACCGACATCCTCACGGCCGCCGGCCAGCCGGCGCCGACGCTGTTCCGGCCGCCGTACGGCGCGTTCAACCAGACGACGCTCGACCTGCTGCGCGACCGGGGGATGACGATGGTGCTGTGGAGCGTCGACAGCCACGACTACCTGCGGCCGGGCGTCGACGCGATCGTCGCCAACGTGCTCGACAACGTCAAGCCGGGCGGGATCGTGCTGATGCACGACGCCGGCGGCGAGCGCAGTCAGACGATCGAGGCGCTGCCGCGGATCGTGCACGCGCTGCGCGCCCGCGGCTACACGCTGGTGAGCGTCCCGCAGCTGCTGCACGACGCCCCGCCGCCGCGCAAGCAACCGAAGCTCGGCGTGGGCGTTGGCTGACGTTCACGAGTTCGGCGCCATATGTCGAAACCCGGGCGTCTATAACGTGCGGCGCTGATGCAGCGCCGCACAAAGATCGTCGCCACCATCGGACCCGCGTCGCGGGACCCCGAGGTGCTCGCCCGCATGGTCGAGGCCGGGATGGACGTCGCCCGGTTGAATTTCTCCCACGGCAGCGCGGACGAGCACGCGGAGACCGCCCGCCTCGTCCGTGAAGCCGCCGGTCGCGCCGGCCGCCAGGTCGCGATCCTGCAGGACCTTCCGGGACCGAAGCTCCGGATCGGCAAGCTCCGCGGCGACGTCGTGGAGTTCAAGCCCGGTGACGAGACCACGTTCGTCTGCGGCAACAACGGCGGCGAGGGTGACGCGTCGCGGCTGTTCATCACGTACGCGGGGCTGGCGTCCTCGGTCGATCGCGACGAGCTGATCTACCTGGCCGACGGGTCCGTGCGGCTGCGCGTGAACGCCGTGCGCCCCGAGTCGGGGGAGATCGACGCGGTCGTGGAGATCGGCGGCGCGGTCGCGTCGCGTCAGGGCCTGAACATCCCGGGCGAGACCGCGGCGCTGCCCGCCGTGCCCGACGAGGACCTCGAGCACGTGCGCACCGGCGAGCGGATCGGGGTCGACATCGTCGCGCTCAGCTTCGTCCGCCGGGCCGAGGAGATCCACCAGCTGCGCCAGCACACGCGGCTGCCGCTGGTGGCGAAGATCGAGAAGCCGCAGGCCGTGCAGCGCGCCGAGGAGATCGTGCGCGCGGCGGACTGCGTGATGGTCGCGCGCGGCGACCTCGGGATCGAGCTGCAGATCGAGGAGGTCCCGATCGTGCAGAAGCAGATCATCGGCCTCTCGGGCGCGCTCGCCCGGCCGGTGATCACCGCGACCCAGATGCTGGACTCGATGGTCGCCTCCTCGCGCCCGACGCGCGCCGAGGTGACCGACGTCGCCAACGCGATCCTGGACGGGACCGACGCCGTGATGCTCTCGCAGGAGAGCGCGGTCGGCGCGTGGCCGGTCGAGTCGGTCGCGATGCTGGCGACGATCGCCAAGCGCACCGAGCAGACCGCCCCGTACCGGGAGTGGAACGAGCGGCGCGTGCGGCGCGATCGCCGTGACCCGGCGTACACGGTGGCGTACACGGCGACGCGCGCGGCGCACGAGCTCAACCTGGCCGCGCTCGTCTGTCCGACGCTGTCGGGCCGGTCGGCCCGGCTGATCTCCGCGCACCGCCCGACCGTGCCGATCATGGCGCTGTCGCCGGGGCGCGAGACCGTGCGCCGCTGCGGGCTGATGTGGGGCGTGCAGGCGGCGTCGATGCCGCGCTACGAGGTCACCGAGGAGCTGATCCGGGCGGCTGCGGCGCGCGTGGTCGAGCTCGGCTGGCTCAAGCCCGGCGACCGGGTCGGGATCACCGCCGGGCTGCCGTCCGGCAAGCCCGGGACGACGTCGCTGCTGCAGATCCAAGAGGTGTAGGGGGCCGGGGCGGCGTGCGCTTCCGTCCGCGCGACCTGGAGGGGATCGCGGCCGGGCGAGTCACGCTCGCGTTCCGGCGCTGGGAGCGGCCGCGGATGAAGGCCGGGTCGCGGCAGGTGACCTCGATCGGGGTGATCGAGGTCACGTCGGTGGCGCGGGTCGACGTGCCGGATGAGGCGGACGCGCGGGCGGCGGGGTACGCGTCCGGGGAGGCGGTGCTGCGCGCGTTCGCGGGGCGGCCGGGTGACCTCTACCGCGTGGCGCTTCGTGTCGCGGGACCGGATCCGCGGGTCGCGTTGCGGGCGGTGCCGCCGGACGATGCGCTGTTCGAGCGGCTCGACCGCATGGGGCGGTGGACGTACGAGGTCCTGGCCGCGATCGCTGCGCATCCGGGCCTGCGCGCGCCGGATCTGGCGGCGTCCTTCGGGCGCGAGACGCTGCCGTTCAAGCGTGACGTGCGCAAGCTCAAGGCGCTGGGGCTGACCGAGTCGCTCCCCGTCGGCTACCGCCTCTCGCCGCGCGGTGCGGCGGTGCTGGAGCGTCGGGCCCGGACGGGCGAGTAGGCGAGCGGCAACGCGCCACGCTGCGCGGCGAGTGGTCACTTTCCGGCGCCTGGCGCCGGTACGCGACCACTCGTCGCGTCGCTCGCGGGGTGGCGGTGGGACGAGGCCGCGCGGGGGTGAGTGGCGCGCGACGCGGGCGCGACCGCGGGGGTTGGGGATCGCGGGCGCGGCGGGTGCCGGCACTCCCTCGCCTGCGCCGTTCGCCGGCACCCGCTGCGCGGCGGGCGGACGCCGGGCGCGGCAAGTGAGCGGCGACGCGCCACATTACGCGGCGAGTGGTCACTTTCTGGCGCTCCCCGCCGAAACGCGACCGCTCGCGCCGGGGACGCGGGGCGCCGGGGACGCAGGGCGCCGAGGACGCGGGGCGCCGAGGACGCGGGGCGCCGAGGACGCGGGGCGCCGAGGACGCAGGGCGCTGAGGACGCGGGGCGCCGACGACACGGGGCGCCGAGCGCCGGGGGGACGCGGGGCGCCGAGCGCCGGGGGGACGCGGGGCGCCGAGAAGTGCGCGCGGCGAAGGCGGCGCGAAGAACGCGGCCCCGAGTGTGCGGCGGCGCCGGCGCGCGGGTCAGGCCACGCTGAGCTCGCGACCGAAGGCGCGGCGGAACACGTCGCCCTGGCGCTCGGTCGCCCAGCGCGCGATGGTGACGTCCACGTCCGCGCGCAGCGTCAGGTCGACGCGCCCGTCCTCCACGCGCACGTCGACGCCGTGCACCGCCTGATCGCGCGAGCGCTCGAGCTGCTCCGCCACCCGCACCGCGGCGGCGATCCGGTTCAGCAGTGCGTCGTCCCCGTCACGCGCCAGCGCGGAGAACTCGCCGAGCCCCGGATTGCCCTTGCGGTGGTAGCGCACCGCCTGGCCGATCAACCCGACCTCACGCGGCGAGTAGCCCGGGAGGCCGGCGGACAGGATCAGATAGCGGGAGTGCTTGTGGTGGTCGTCGTAGTCGATCGCCATGCCGATGTCGTGCAGCATCGCGGTCGCCCACAGCAGCTCGCGCTCCTTCGGGTCCCCGCGGTGGACGCCGGCCCGAGCCAGCGCGTCCCAGAGCGAGAGCGCGAGCGCCGCGACGTGCTCGGCGTGCGTGAAGTCGGTGTGGTACTCGGCGGCGAGGTTGCGCACGGTGGCCACGCGCACGTCGTCGACCAGCGGGGGATCGCCGAGCTGGGTCTCGAAGAACACGCCCTCGCGCAGGCCGGCGTCGGTCGCCTCGAACATGCCGAAGCCGCCCGCCTCCATCACGGTGTCGATCACCAGCGCGCCGGCCAGGATCAGGTCCCCGCGGGCGGCCTTGATCCCCGGGACGCCGCCGCGCTCGGCGGGCGTCATGTCCGCGAAGCGATCGATCAGCGCGGCCAGCGCGTCGCGCGTCACCCGGAAGCCCTGGATGCCGTAGGACGGGAGCCCCGCGGCGAGCTGCGCGGCCGCGGCCAGGTTGCGCACGGTGCCGCCGACGCCGGTCAGCCGTCCGCCGTCGTCCAGCCAGGCGGCGCCTTCGATCGCCGCCGCGACGTGGTCGCGCAGCGCCTTGACCTGCTTGCGTTTCGCGCGGCCCCCTTCGGGCATGAAGCGCTCGGTCATGCGCACGGCGCCCAGCGGCCACGACCGCCCCTCGATCGCTTCCCGCGCCTCGACGCGCGTGAGCTGCATCGAGCCGCCGCCCAGGTCGAGCACGACGCCCTGCGAGAGCGTCGTCGAGTTGATCGCGGCGAGGTACCCGTAGCGCGCCTCGTCGGCCCCGGACAGCACCTCGACCTCCAGCCCCGAGCGCTTGCGCGCCGCCTTCAGGAACGCGGCCTGATTGGACGCGTCCCGGATCGCGGACGTCGCCACTGCGCGCACGTCGGAGATCCCGGTCGCGGCGCAGAAGTGCGCGTACAGCTCGAGCGTCTCGAGCGCGCGCTCCATCGGCGCCGGCTGCAGCTCGCCGGTCGCGTCCAGCCCCTCGCCGACGCGGACGGACTCGTGGATCTCGTCCGTCCGCTTCCACCACGCGTCGGTGGAGGTGAAGACGACCAGCCGGAAGGAGTTCGACCCGCAGTCGATGACCGCAAGCCGCGATTCGTTCATTTCTCGATCAATTCGACGCGGTAGCCGTCGGGGTCGCGCACGAACGCGATCAGCGAGCCGCCCTCGCGCACCCGGTACGGCGGCTTCTCCGGCGTGATGCCCTGCGCCGACAGTCGCTCGAGCGTCCCCGCGATGTCCTGCACGGTGACCGCGATGTGGTTGTAGCCGGTGCCGAGCTCGTAGGCGTCGACGCCGAAGTTGTAGGTCAGCTCGAGCCGGTCGCCGTCCCCGGGCAGCCCCATGAACACGTTGATCGCCTCGTCGCGGATCGGCATCCGCCGCCGCTCCTCGAACCCGAGCGCCTCGTAGAAGGCGACGGAGCGATCGATGTCGCCGATCCGGTAACAGGTGTGGATGAGCTCCATAACGCGGCCGAGAGTACCGTCAAGCGCATGATCGTCGAGCGCTCCATGAACGACCCGTGGCTGACCAACACCTACCTGGTCGCGGCCGGCCCGAACACCGACGCCTTCCTGGTCGACGCCGGCGGCCCGATGGAGCCGCTGTTCGCGAAAGCGGACGAGCTCGGGCTCAACGTCACCCACATCCTGCTCACGCACCACCACCAGGACCACATCGTCGAGCTCGGCACGGCGCTCGAGCGCTGGCCGGACGCGCAGGTGCTCGCGCACCCGGAGGAGCGCGTGCCCGGGACGACCGGGGACCTGCACCCGGGCGACGAGCTGACGATCGGCGGCCTGACCGTCAAGGCGCTGCACACCCCCGGCCACACCTCGGGGATGCTGAACCTGCTCGTGGACGGCCAGCTGTTCACCGGCGACACGCTGTTCAAGGGCTCGGTCGGCGGGGTCCGCGCGCCCGGGTCGACGTCCTTCGAGGACATCAGGCGCTCGATCCTGGACGTGATCCTCACGCTGCCTCCCGAGACCGTCATCCGGCCCGGCCACACCGACCCCAGCACGGTCGCCGACGAGCTCGAGCACAACCCGTTCGTGCGCGTCTGGCGCGGGGTCGACGAGGAGGGCGCGGAGCCGTGCACGGCGCTCGGCGAGCCCGCCACGCTCGTGCTCTGGGGCCCGGACTACGACGGCGGCCACAAGGCCTGGGTGCGCTGGCCCGACGGCTCCGACGACATCGTGGGGGGCTCGCGGGTCGACCGCTAACGTCGGTGGGGTGAGCTCTGAGAAGGCCTCAAAGAGCGGAATCTCGCTCCAGACCCTCCTGATCTCGAGTCTCTCCGCGGTGGCCGCGGCGATCGTGGTGCCGCTCTTCTGGGAGAGGGGCTCGCTGATCGCCACCGCCGTCACCCCGATCGTCGTCGCGGTCGTGTCGGAGCTGCTCAACCGCCCGGCCAAGGCGATCGGCACGGTCACGCCGAAAGTCGTCGCGCGCCGGCCGGCGCGCCAGCCGACCGCGGTCGGCCCGCCCGAGCCGGCGCCGCCCCCGACCCGCGACGACCCGTTCGGCCTCTACGAGCCGGCGCGAGCGCAGCGGCGCTTCCCGCTGAAGCTGGCGGTGATCACCGGCCTCGTCGCGGCCGTGCTCGGTGCCGGCGCGGTGACGATCGCCGAGCTGACCGTGTTCGGCCACCAGATCGGCGACTCCGGCCGCTCGACGGGCCTGCTCGGCGGCCAGTCGCGCGAGCACAAGGCGACGCCCACGCCCACGGCGACCCCGAGCGCGAGCTCGACGCCGACGGCCACGGCGACCCCGACCGCGACCCCGAGCGCGACGGCCACGCCGACGCCGACGGCGACCCCGTCCGCCCCGCCCACCGAGGCCCCGGCGCCGCTGCAGGAGACGCCGACCGCCCCGCCCGAAGAGACGCCCGCCGCGCCCACCCCGACGCCCTAGCCGTGGCCAAGGACCGCATCCCGACGTCTCGGATCTCGCGCACGGCGCGGGTCTCGAGCCTCGCCGCCGGCCAGGCGGCGCGCCACCTCGGGACGCGCGCGACGAACCTGGCGCGGTCGGCGGAGGGCCGCGACGCGGCGCTCGAGCGCCGCCACCTGGAAGCGGCCGAGCAGATCGTCACCGCGCTCGGGACGATGAAGGGCGCGGCGATGAAGCTCGGGCAGATGATGAGCTTCCTCGACGTCGGGCTGGTCCCGGAGGACTACCGCGAGGAGTTCCAGCGCAAGCTCGGGGCGCTGCGCGACGCGGCGCCCAACGTGCGCTTCGCGGACATGCGCAAGGTGATCGAGTCAGAGCTCGAGGCGCCGCTGGGCGAGCTGTTCGCCGCGTTCGACGAGACGCCGGTCGCGGCCGCCTCGATCGGGCAGGTCTACCGCGCGCGGCTGCACGACGGCCGCTGCGTCGCGGTCAAGGTCCAGTACCCGGGCGTCGCCGCCGCGGTGCGGGCGGACATGCAGAACCTCGGGATCATCCTGCGGCTGATGAAGCGGATCGCGCCCGGCCTGGACGTCAAGAACACGGCCGAGGAGATCCGCTCGCGCATCTACGACGAGCTCGACTACGAGCTCGAGGCCGCCAACCAGCGCTCGCTGGCCCGGATCTTCCGCAGCCACCCGTTCATCGTGATCCCGGACGTGCTCACCGACCTCTCGCGCGAGAAGGTGCTGGTGACCGAGCTCGTGTCCGGCGCCGGGTTCGACGCCGTCAAGGAGGCCGACCAGGCGACCCGCAACCGGATCGGCGAGATCGTCTTCCGCTTCTACTTCGGGTGCATGTACCGGCACCGCCAGTTCTCGGGCGACCCGCACCCCGGGAACTTCCTGGCGCTCGACGACGGCCGCGTCGCGTTCCTGGACTTCGGCCTGTTCAAGGTGATGCCCCGGCGGCTGATCGAGCTCGAGCTGGAGACCCAGCGCGCCGGCCACGAGGGCGACGCCCGGCGGCTGTGGGAGATCTGGGCCGAGGGCGGTCTGCTCTCTGACCCGGAGCGCTTCCGGCCGGACAAGCTGCTCTCGCAGTTCCTCGACGCCACCTGGTGGTATCTGACCGACGAGGAGCTGGAATTGACGCCGGACGTCGCGACGCAGGTGATGATCGACATGTCCGACCCGCGCTCGGAGCACTTCGGGCAGATGCGCCACGAGACCTTGCCGGCGGACCACATCTTCGGGCGCCGCGTGGAGCTGCTGACGCTGGCCGTGCTCGGCCAGCTGCGCGCGACCGCGAACTGGCACCGGATCGCGCGCGAGTGGATCTACGGCGAGCCGCCCGTCACCGCGCTGGGGCGGGAAGAGGCGGCGTTCTACGGCGCGCGCTGAGGGCCGCCGCGGTCGTGCGGGCGAACTGCGCCGGTGAGGGAGGCGGGCGCCACCCGGTGCGGTCATCCGCCGGCGACGAGGCGGGCGCGAAGCGGTCATGCCGGGGGGGTGCTGCGATCTCCTGTCGGCTCAGGCAAGGAGATCGGAACACCCCCCGGACTCGCCGCCGCGCCGCCCGCGGACGATCACCCCGGACGGCGCCTCAGTTCCAGGACGGCGTGTGCGCCGGAGCGGTGCTGGGGCCGACCGGCTGCAGCTCGCGCTCGGCGACCGCGTCGACGACCTCCTCGACCTCTTCCTCGAGCTCGGGCCCGCCGTCGGGCTCGGCGTCGCAGGTCACGCGCATCATCCCGGTGGCGACCTTCTCGTCGCCGACGACCGTCAACCCGCAGATGACGTCGCCCTCGTCCCAGCCGAGGCGCTCGAGGTCGAAGAACGCGAGGTGGACCTCGGTGGCGTTGCCGCCCCACGGGCAGGACCGGTTGTGGGCCTCCTTGGCCTTGCAGACCGCTTCCATGTTCTTGCCGGAGGCTTCGACGCTCATGTCGCCAAGGGTACCCTCAGAAGCGACCTTGCCTTACCCGCCCGGCATCCTCGCGCGCGGTCCCTGGCCGCTGAACCAGGTGACGACGCGCTGGAGCGAGATGCACTACCAGCCGTCGCCCGAGAAGGCCGCGGCGGCCGATCGGGCGATCGCCGAGCTGAAGGCCCGCTCGTCGCCCTCGCACGATGGTCTGGCTGGAAGATTGCAGAGCTTCACGGTCCTTAATGGGGGTCTGCAATTGGACCTCCAGGAGATGCGCTGGGCGCTGCGGCTGCTGCGCGAGGACGCGTCCGGAGCGCTCTCCGTGCTGTGCGTGGTGCGCGACGCGGAGGGCCGCTGGCTCGCCGGACGGCGCGCGCAATGGGTCGCGACGTGGGCCGGCGTGTGGGCGCTGGGCGCCGGCGGCTCGGTCGATCCCGGCGAGGATCCGGCTCTGGCGCTGGGCCGGGAGCTGCTCGAGGAGTGGTCGGTGGTGCCGGAGCGCATCGCCGTCGAAGCGCTCGTCGCCACCCCCGGCGATATGGCGATGTTGATCGGTCAGGCCTGGCTGCCCGCCGGTGCCGAAGTGGTCCGCGATCCGGAGCACGACGCGCACGCCTGGTGGCCTCCCGACCCGGAGGACTGGCCGGCGGAGGCACATCCGCAACTTCGGCGCACGGCGTCGTTGCTAATCAAAGACGGATGAGCTTCCGCACGCTCAAGTACCTGTCGTTCACGCACTCCGCGATCTACACCGCGCTGCTGGTCGCCGCGGTCGCGAACTGGGAGGGCAAGTACTGGCTGGGCTGGGCGCACGGAATCGGCTGGATCGTCATGTCCCTGCTCTGCATCGACGCCGTCCGGCGGCGCGTCATCCCGCTCTGGCTCGGGGTGATGGTGGCCGTGGTCGGGGGCGTCGGACCGTTCGCGGGAACCGCCGGATTCATCTACGCGGAACGGCGTGCCGATGCCCCTGCACGACTCCCACAAAGCGATATCGTCTAGGACCCTGATATGGCAGTGAACACCACGGTCGAAGTGGTCATGCCCCCGATGGGCGACTCGGTCTCCGAGGGCTCCATCCTGGAGTGGCACAAACAGGAGGGTGACGACGTCTCCGAAGACGAGACGCTCGTCGAGATATCGACCGACAAGGTCGATGCCGAGGTGCCCGCCCCGGTCAGCGGCACGGTGGTGAAGATCCACGCCGCCGAAGGCGACACCGTCGGCGTCGGCGCCGTCCTCGCCGAGATCGCGCCCACCAACGGGTCCGGGCCCGCGATCACGGTGGACGAGCCGGCCGAGCCCGCCGAAGCGACCGTGATCGAGATCGAGATGCCCGCGATGGGCGAGTCGGTCTCCGAGGGGACGATCCTCGAGTGGGCCAAGCAGCCCGGCGACGCCGTCGCCGAGGACGAGACGATCGTGGAGATCTCGACCGACAAGGTCGACGCGGAGGTCCCCGCGCCCGCGTCCGGCACGCTGACCGAAGTGCTCGCCGCCGCCGGCGACACGGTCAACGTCGGTCAAGTGATCGCTCGGATGGAAGGAAGGCGGGACATCCCCTCCGCCCCGCCCCGATCATCCGACCTTCCAGGCGCTGTGCCTGCGGCGACGCCGACCGAGGCCGCGCCGACGCCCGACGGCCTCAAGGTCACCCCGGTCGCCGCGCGCGTCGCCGCCGCTCACGGCGTCGACCTCGCCAAGGTCCACGGCAGCGGCCCGGACGGCCGCATCGGCAAGGCCGACGTGCTCGCGTTCAGCGAGAACGGCGCCGCCGCCGCGACGACCACGTCCAAGCAGACCCTGCTCAAGGGCGCCAGCGCGATGCTCGCGCGCTACATGGACGAGTCGCGCTCGATCCCGACCGCGACCTCGTTCCGCACGTTCACGGTCACGATCCTGGACGCGCGCCGCAAGGAGCTCAAGGCCGCCGGCCAGAAGGTCTCGTTCACGCACCTGATCGCGCACGCCATCGCCCGCGCCGCGACCGAGCAGATGCCGGTCATGTCGACCCACTTCGCCGAGCTCGACGGCAAGCCGCACGTGATCGACGACGGCGCCGTGCACCTCGGCATCGCCGTCGACGTCGAGAAGAAGGGCGGCGGGCGCACGCTGATGGTGCCCGTGATCAAGGACGCGGGCCGGCTCACGTTCCCGCAGTTCCTGGACGCCTTCAACGCGCTGATCGCCAAGGCGCGCGACAACAAGCTGACCGCGGACGACCTGCAGGGCGCGAACCTGACGCTCACCAACCCGGGCGGCATCGGCACGATCGCCTCCGTCCCGCGCCTGATGAGCGGCCAGGGCACGATCGTCGCCACCGGGTCGATCGGCTACCCGCCGGGCCTCGGGGCCATCGGCGCCACGATCGGCGCCGAGAAGGTGATGACGATGACGTCGACGTACGACCATCGCATCATCCAGGGCGCCGAGTCCGGCCAGTTCCTGCAGGTGGTCGAGGCCTACCTCCAGGGTGAGCACGGCTTCTACGAGCAGCTGTTCGCTGATCTGGACGCGCCGCTCGGCGCCGCCCCGAGCGCGCCGGTCGCGACCGCGGCCGTGCCGGCCGCCCCCGCCGTCGCGCCGTCCGGCGAGCCGGACCTCGAGCTGCTGCAGGCGGTGCAGGCCGCGATGTCGCTGATCAAGGCCCACCGCACGCACGGCCACCTGGCCGCGCGGCTGGACCCGCTCGGCTCCGAGCCCGAGGGCGACCCCGCGCTCGACCCCGAGCCGCTGAAGCTGACGCCCGAGATCATGGCCAAGATCCCGGCCACGATCCTGCGCGTCGGCGTCCCCGGCGAGACGCTGGCCGAGGTCATCCCGCATCTGCGCGAGACGTACTGCGGCACGATCGCCTACGAGATCGAGCACATCGCCTCGCACCGCCAGCGCGTCTGGCTGCGCGAGAAGATCGAGACCGGCGCGTTCCGCACGCCGTTGAGCGCCGAGGAGAAGATCGCGCTGCTGCGCCGCCTGACCCAGGTGGACTCGCTCGAGCGCTTCATGCACAAGGCGTACCTGGGCCAGAAGCAGTTCTCGGTCGAGGGCCTGGACATGACCGTGCCGATGCTGGACGAGATGATCCAGCTGGGCGCCGCCGAGGGCGCGCGCGAAGTCGTGATCGGCATGGCGCACCGCGGCCGCCTGAACGTGCTCGCGCACAACCTGGGCCGCGCGTACGAGACGATCTTCCGCGAGTTCGAGGGCGCGTCCTCGATCGAGGCCGTGACCACGATCCCGCAGGGCGGCACCGGCGACGTCAAGTACCACCACGGCGCCCAGGGCACCTACCAGTGCGGGGACAACGAGAGCGTGCTGGTGCGGCTGGAGTCCAACCCGTCGCACCTCGAGTACGTCGGGCCGGTGGTCGAGGGCGCGACGCGCGCCGTCCAGACCTCGCGCCAGGGCACGCACGCGACGCTGGACACCAACGCCGCGGTCCCGATCATCCTGCACGGCGACGCCGCGTTCCCGGGCCAGGGCGTGGTCGCGGAGACGTTCAACCTGCAGGCGCTCGACGGCTACACGGTCGGCGGCTCGCTGCACCTGATCCAGAACAACCAGGTCGGCTTCACCACCGACCCGGACGACTCGCGCTCGACGCGCTGGGCGTCGGACCTGGCGAAGGGCTTCGACGTCCCGATCTTCCACGTCAACGCCGACGACGTCGCCGCGTGCATCTCGGCGGTCCGGCTCGCGTTCGCGTTCCGGCAGGAGTTCGGCCACGACGTCCTGATCGACCTGATCGGCTACCGCCGCTACGGCCACAACGAGGCCGACGAGCCCGCGTACACGCAGCCGGAGATGACGGCCAAGATCAAGGCCAAGAAGTCGGTGCGGGAGCTCTACGCGGCCACGCTGGTCGCCGACGGCACGCTCACGCAGGAGGAGGCCGACCAGATCTCCACCGACATCTGGGACGACCTCTCGCGCCGCCACCGCGAGCTCAAGGAGCAGCTGGCCAGCGCGGGCAACGAGCAGCCGACCGGCGGCTACGAGCTCGACCGCTCGGCCTCCCCGGAGGTCAAGACGGCGGTGTCGGCGGAGCGGCTGACGGCGCTCAACGACGCGCTGCTGCACGTCCCGGACGGGTTCACCGTGCACCCGAAGCTGGTCAAGCAGCTGGAGCGCCGGCGGGTCGCCGTCGGCCCGGACGGCGGCATCGACTGGGCGCAGGCCGAAGCGCTGGCGTACGCGTCGCTGCTGACCGAGGGCACGCCCGTGCGGCTGACCGGTCAGGACGCCGAGCGCGGCACGTTCTCCCAGCGCCACCTCGTCCTGCACGACTCCAAGACCGGCCAGCGGATCTCGCCGATCCAGAACCTGCCGGGCGCGCTGGCGCCGATGGAGCTGCACAACTCGCCGCTGAGCGAGGTCGCCTGCCTCGGGTTCGAGTACGGCTACTCGATGGAGGCGCCGGAGACGCTCGTGCTCTGGGAGGCGCAGTTCGGCGACTTCGTCAACTCCGCTCAGGTGATCATCGACCAGTTCATCGTGTCGGCGCTGTCGAAGTGGGGGCAGACGACGCGGCTGACGCTGCTGCTGCCGCACGGCTACGAGGGCTCCGGGCCGGAGCACTCGAGCGCGCGCATGGAGCGGTTCCTGTCGCTGGCCGCCGAGGGCAACATCCGGGTGGCGAACCTGACCACGCCGGCGCAGTACTTCCACCTCCTGCGCCGCCAGGCGCGGGTGGCCAAGCAGCGCCCGCTGGTGATCATGACCCCGAAGTCGTTGCTGCGCCTGCCGCAGGCGACGTCGCGGATCGAGCACCTGTCCGAGGGTCGCTTCTTCCCGATCCTGGCCGAGCCGCGGATCGACGAGGCCAAGGTGCGCCGGCTGGTGCTGTGCACCGGCAAGCTCTACTACGACCTCAAGGGCCACGCCACGCGCGAGAACAACGAGGGCGTCGCGATCACCCGCATCGAGCTCCTGTACCCGTTCCCGCAGGCGCAGATCATGGAAGAGGTCCGGCGCTACCCGAACCTGCGCGAGGTCGTGTGGGTCCAGGAGGAGCCGCGCAACATGGGCGCCCGCGCGCACATGTCGCCGCGCCTGCTGCAGATCCTCCCGACCGACATCGAGTTCGGCTACATCGGCCGGCCGGAGCGGGCCTCGCCGGGCGAGGGCTACCCGGCCGCGCACACGGTCGAGCAGACCCGGATCATCCGCACCGCGCTGGATCTCTCGGTGCCGGTGTCGGTGAACCCGAAGAAGCAGCCGGGGGACAGGTGATGTAACGTCGCACGCTCGTCGGCGTCCGCGTTGCGGGCCCGGCAAGCGGCCCGGTCCGGACGCCGACGGGCGGGCGAAATCCTGCTTGCAGCCCCGCAACTCTGTTGCGGGGCTGGTGTCGAAAGGGGCATGAAGAAGCTGCGTTTCTCCGGCCGCGCCGCGGTCGTCTGTTCCCTGATCCTCGCGCTCGGCGTACCGTCGGTCGCGATGGGCTTCGGCGAAGGCCGGAACCTGCTGCTCGGCAAGCGCAACCCGTCGAGCAATCCCTCGCTGGCCCTGACCTCGGAGACCGAGATCATCGCCAACAACTCGACGTACGGCACGCGCCAGTCCAACAAGCGCGATGGTGACGGCGGCGGCGCGATCTACGGCTGCCGCTCCAACCCGGGCAACGAGCCCTGCATCCGTGCGGCGAACCTCAAGGGCGGCCGCGCGTTCGAGTTCCACACCGTCGGCGCCGAGGCCGGCCAGATCACGGTCGGCAACCCGGCCGGCGCGCCGTTCACCACCAACGCGACCGGCGTCGCCACCGGCCTGAACGCCGACAAGGTCGACGGCAAGGACGCGACTGACTTCGCCCCCGCGGCCGACGTGACCGCGCTGCAGGGCAGCCTGCTGTTCGCCGTGGTCGGCGCCGACGCCGCCGTCAGCGCGAGCCGTCCCGCCGGCGTCACCGCGACCGTCAGCGGCTCGACCTACACGGTCAAGTTCGCCCGGGACGTCAGCAAGTGCTCGTTCACCGCGTCCCCGGTCGGCTCCGCCTCGGAGGCCCCGGGCGTGCAGCCGACGAGCGGCGCCGTCGACAGCGTGACCGTCGAGACCGGGACCAACCCGGGCTCGTTCAACCTGCAGGTCATCTGCTAGTCAGTACGCCTATGGCGCACGATCGGACCGCGGACGTGCTTCGGCGCGTCCGCGCCGTCCCCGAGGGGTTCGTGCGCACCTACGGCGACGTCTCCCCCGGCGCGCCGCGGTTCGCCGGCACCGTCCTGTTCCGGACGGAGACGCCGGTGCCGTGGTGGCGGATCGTGCGCGCGGACGGCTCGCTCGCCAAGGGCGCCCGGCAGCGCGCGCTGCTGGAGGCCGAGGGCGTGCCGTTCCGCGGCACCCGCGTCGACATGCGGGCGGCGCGGATTCCCTGATGTGGGTCCAGCGCGAGATCACGCTGCGCCCGCGGCCGCGCGGCTTTCACCTGATCACCGGTGAAGTGCTGTCGGCGATGCCCGAGCTGCGGCGCGCCCGGGCCGGCCTGCTGCACGTGTTCATCCGGCACACCTCGGCGTCGCTGACGCTCAATGAGAACGCGTCGCCGGACGTGCGGGCCGACTTCTCGACGTGGTTCGACGACGCGGTGCCCGAGCGGTTCGCGTGGACGCACACGCTCGAGGGGCCGGACGACATGCCGGCGCACATCAAGGCGTCGCTGCTCGGCCCGTCGCTGACGCTCCCGGTCTCCGGCGGCGAGCTGGCCGTCGGCACGTGGCAGGGCATCTACCTCTGTGAGCACCGCGACCACGGCGGCGCCCGCTCGCTCGTGCTGACGCTGAACGGCGAGTAGCCGCCCCATACCTTCGTCCAGACCTGGGCGAAACGTACGCAATCTTGCGCAGGCGCGGTTTGCGGTCGCGCGGCGCGCGCTCTTAGGCTCGCGCCGCCTCGTCACCGACCGGGACTCAAAGCGCCAGTGATCCGAATCGTCTCGCGGGCCGCCGCCGTCGCGGCCACGCTCCTCCTCGCCCTCGCGGGCACCGCGGCCGCCGCGTGCCAGACCACGTACACCGGCCCGTCCGGCGAGTGGCAGACCGACGCCGGCTGGTCGACGGGCGCGCGCCCCACGAGCGCGCAGGACGCCTGCATCCCGGCCGGGAAGACGGTCACGATCGTCGAGAACGGCATCCCGACCGCGCGGACGCTGACGATCGACGCCGGCGCGACGCTGCGGCTCCGCACCGATCCGGGCTACGCGAACACGGCGGCCAGCTTCGGCGAGGTCGAGAACGCGGGCCTGATCGAGTTCACCGCGACCGGCACCGCGACCGACAACGACTTCTCGGTGCTGACGGCCTCGACGCTGACCAACCGCGGC
>Ga0182736_1000751_pt1 | contig 41605 bp, 37 predicted proteins | sample eDN5th30CKraftBY_FD_128882 | JGI IMG/M metagenome (GOLD analysis project Ga0182736, IMG submission 128882) | Enriched backyard soil microbial communities from Emeryville, California, USA - eDNA 5th pass 30_C Kraft BY (version 2) (version 2) | ecosystem: Environmental > Terrestrial > Soil >... | reverse complement strand
GCAGTCCAAAAGGAATTCCTACCGATGTCAGCCTTATCAGCTTTGCTGAATACCTACCGCAGCGCTTCTGCCACCGAACGCGAAAAAGGTACTTACTTTGAAGAGCTGGTTTGCACTTACCTGCGCAACGAAGCCACCTACCGTGATCTGTACGACAAGGTGTGGACATACGCCGACTGGGCAAAGGAGCAGGGCCTCAGCGGTAAGGACGCGGGCATCGACTTGGTGGCGCGCACCCAGGGTACCGGCGAATACCACGCCATCCAGTGTAAGCTGTACGCCGAGGATTACCGCGTTCAGAAGAAGGACATCGACAGCTTCTTCACTGCCTCGGGCAAGGCGCCGTTCTCGCACCGCATCATCGTAGCCACCACCAACAACTGGAGCGAGCACGCCGAGGACGCGTTGCAGGGCCAGCAGCCTCCGGTCAGTAAGATCGACCTGCAAGCCCTGGAAGACAGCCAGATTGACTGGGCCAAGTATCAGCCCAATCAAGCCGTCGCGATCAAGGCCAAGAAGCAGTTGCGCGAGCACCAGCAAACCGCGCTGAATGCCGTGGCCGCTGGCCTCAAGGACGCCGAACGCGGTAAGTTGATCATGGCCTGCGGCACCGGCAAAACCTTCACCAGCCTGAAAATTGCCGAGCAGCAGGCCGGCAAGGGCAAGCGTGTACTGTTCCTGGTGCCCAGCCTGTCACTGCTATCGCAAAGCCTTACCGAGTGGACGCAGGAAAGCGCAACCCCGCTCCACAGCTTTGCCGTCTGCTCCGACAGTGACGTAGGCAAGAAGCGAAAAGCAGAGGATGACGCGGTTCAGGTGTTCACCCATGAACTGCGATACCCCGCCACTACTAAGGCAGATCGACTCGCGGCAGAAATGCTCAAGCGTCACGATACCGAACACATGAGCGTGGTGTTCTCCACCTACCACTCCATCGATGTGATCAGCCGCGCCCAGGCTGATCATGGCCTGGCCGCTTTCGACTTGGTGATCTGCGACGAAGCGCACCGCACCACGGGTGCCACCTTTGGCGATGATGACGAAAGCAACTTTGTGCGCGTTCATGATGCCGAGTACATCCGCGCCACCAAACGTCTGTACATGACCGCCACGCCGCGCATCTACGGTGACAACGCCAAGCTCAAGGCCGAGTCCGGCGAAGTCACCCTGTGCTCGATGGACGACGAAGCGCTCTACGGCAAAGAGCTGTTCGTCATCAACTTCTCCGAGGCCGTTCAGCGCGGCCTGCTCACCGATTACAAGGTGCTGGTACTCACCGTCGAGGAGAGCACCATCAGCCGCCGCCTTCAGGAGATGCTGAAGGACGAGAACAACCAGCTCAAGGTAGACGACGCCGCCAAGATAGTCGGCTGCTGGAAGGCGCTGGCCAAGCAGGGATTGGCCGAAAACTTGGTGGGTGATGATCAGCCCATGAGACGCGCTGTAGCTTTCTGCCAGGTCATATCACCCAACTACAAGGGCACCAAGCACAAGGTCAGCTCGATCAACATCGCCAGCATGTTCCAGTCGGTGGTGGAGGCTTATCAGGAGTCAGAAAACATCGATGAGTCCTCACGTATCATCTGCGAAGCCGCACACGTCGATGGCGGCATGAACGCCAGTGCCAAGGAAGCCAAGCTCAACTGGCTCAAGGAAGAACCGCCAGCCAACACCTGCCGCATCCTCAGCAACGTACGCTGCCTGTCTGAAGGTGTGGACGTACCGGCGCTTGACGCCGTGCTCTTTCTCACCCCGCGTAATTCCCAGGTGGACGTAGTGCAATCGGTGGGCCGGGTGATGCGCAACGCACCGGGAAAGAAGCGCGGCTATGTGGTGCTGCCCGTGGTCATTCCGGCCGGCATGGAGCCCCACGAAGCGCTCAATGACAACCAGACCTACAAAGTGGTCTGGCAGGTGCTTCAGGCACTGCGCTCGCACGACGACAGCTTCGACGCCATGGTCAACAAGCTCGACCTGATCGGCTCTGACCCGCGCAAGATGGAAGTCATCGCCATCACCGACAAGGCCGAGAAAAAGGCCAGGAAAGCTAGCGGCACCAGCAACGGCCAGGCAGGCAAAGGCCAGTACGGCATTGGTGAGAAACGCGCTAAGTACGATGTCGAAGGGCAGATGACCCAGCAAGCCGAGCTGGCCTATGAGGTGGGTGAAATCGAGAAGGCCATCTACGCTAAGATCGTCGACAAGTGCGGCAACCGCCACCACTGGGAAGACTGGGCCAACGACATCGCCAAGATCGCCCGTACCCACATCGACCGCATCCAGGGAATTTTAGAGAACCCTGAACACACCCTGGAGAGAGCGACTTTCGAGGCCTTCGCCGCTGAGCTACGCGATGATCTCAACGACAGCATCAGCGATGGCGAGATCGTCGAAATGCTTGCCCAGCATCTGGTAACCAAGCCAGTGTTCGATGCACTGTTCGATGAATACAGCTTTGCCAGCCACAACCCCATGTCCAAGGCCATGCAAGGCGTGCTGGACGCACTTCACGAACACCACCTGGACAAGGAAGCCGATACCCTGGAGAAGTTCTACGCCAGCGTGCGCCAACGGGCTGCCGGCATCGACAACGCCCAGGGTAAGCAGAAGATCATCGTCGAGCTGTACGACAAATTCTTCCGCAACGCCTTCCCAAAAATGACCGAGCGCTTGGGCATCGTTTACACCCCGGTCGAAGTTGTGGACTTCATCCTCCACAGCGTCAACCACCTGCTGCAAAAGGAATTCGGCCAGACTCTGGGCAGCAAGGGTGTTCACATCATCGATCCATTCACGGGCACGGGCACCTTTATTACCCGCTTAATCCAATCGGGTCTGATCAAGCCGGAAGAGCTAGCGCACAAGTACAGGCACGAGATCCATGCCAACGAACTGGTACTACTGGCTTACTATATCGCCGCCATCAATATCGAAGCGGCCTATCACAGCGAAGTGCTGGCCGATTACACCCCGTTTGAAGGCATATGCCTGACAGACACCTTCCAGATGTATGAGAAGGATGATTTGGTGGATGCGCTGCTGGAGGACAACAGCGCTAGGCGCAAGCGGCAGAAGGCACTGGATATTCGGGTAATTGTGGGTAATCCGCCCTATTCGATTGGGCAAGGTAGTGCAAACGATAACAACACCAATTTGGCGTACCCGTCACTCGACGCCCGCATCGCTTCCACATACGCAGCACGCTCCAAAATGACATCTGTTAAGAACATATACGACAGCTATATCCGCGCAATCCGCTGGGCCAGCGATCGTATTGGCGACGCGGGAGTTATAGGCTTTGTCACCAATGCTGGATACCTGGAGTCAACGTCTTCCGACGGCATGCGTAAGTGCCTGGCTGATGAGTTCTCTAGCCTGTATGTGTTTCATCTGCGCGGCAACCAACGCACGAGTGGCGAAACCTCTCGGAAAGAAGGGGGCAAGATATTTGGTAGCGGCAGCCGCACACCTATCGCCATTTCGCTGCTGGTCAAGAATCCCGAGGCGCTGACTCACGGGAAGATTTATTTCCATGACATTGGCGACTATCTCAGCCGCGATGACAAGCTGCAGAAAATCGCTGATTGCGTCAGCGTAGCTGGTATTGAGCAATGGCAGTCAATCACTCCCGATGAGCACGGCGACTGGCTCAAACAGCGTGACGATAGTTTCAGTCAGTTCATCGTGATGGGAGACAAGAAGGGCGATGCACCCAAGCTATTTGACAACTTCTCACTGGGTGTTGCGACCGGACGAGACGCTTGGGCTTATAACGCAAGCCAGTCAAAGCTGGCGGCCAACATGACCAGCATGATTGACTCCTACAACTCCGAAGTGCGGCGCTTCAACGAGGCGTATCCAGGGCTAGATACCAAGACACGGCTGGCACAGGTGGATGACTTTATTGATACCAACCCGGCACGCATCAGCTGGACGGTCAATCTCAAACAGGATTTAGGCAAAGGTCGCAGCCATACCATGGAGGCTGACTGCTTGGTGCCCGGTTTGTATCGGCCCTTTTCCAAACAATGGCTGTACTTCAATCGCCGCTTTAATGAAAGGGTTTATCAGATGCCGCGCATCTTCCCCGATGCCAAATCTGAAAACGTCGCCATCATGGTTAAAGGTAATTGGCGGGGCGATGGCCAGATTGCTTATCTGATCGATAGCGTTACTTGCTTGCAGCCCGACGGCGGCGGTCAGTGCTTCCCCCTCTACCTCTATGGCGAAGCAGCCCAAACTGCCGATGACGATCTTTTTGCCGAGCAAGTTGACGGTGGCTTACGCCGCCGCGATGCCATCACCGATACCGGCCTAGCTCACTTCCAAACAGCCTACGCCGGCGAGCAAATGAGCAAGGAGGATCTGTTCTACTACGTCTACGGCATCCTCCATTCGCCCGACTACCGAGATCGCTACGCCGACAACCTGAGCAAGGAACTGCCGCGCATTCCGGCTGTGAAGAAAACTGCCGATTTCTGGGCATTCAGCAAAGCAGGCCGCGCCCTGGCTGATCTTCACCTGAACTACGAAACCGTCGCGCCCTACCCGCTGACCATCGAGGCCAAGGGCACGCTGACCAATGCCGATTACCGCGTGGAGAAGATGAAGTTCGCCAAAAAGGGCGACAAGACCACCGTCATCTACAACCACCGCATCACCCTAAAGGGCATTCCTGAAGCGGCGTGGGATTACGTCGTCAACGGCAAAGCCGCACTCGATTGGGTGATGGAGCGCCAAGCGGTGCGTACCGACAAGGCCAGCGGCATCGTCAACGACGCCAACGACTGGGCCGTGGAAACCATGGGCAATCCCAAGTACCCACTCGAGCTGTTCCAGCGCGTGGTCACCGTCAGCTTGGAAACCCAGAAAATCGTCAAGGCGCTGCCCAAACTCGATATCGGCACAGATGACTAGTTGAGTCCGATAGAACGCTAAGCGTTCAGTCAACTACTGCCTTGGTTGGGCTACCCTTTCCCAACCAAGGCAGAGCATCTGCTGATTGCCAGCCCTGCACTCTCATGTTAAAAATTGTCCGTCCCAAGCGATCCCTATCGATCCGCAACGGTCCGCCACGTCGCTCTGGTAACGACGTTAAAAACTTTCGCCTCGTTCGCATCCGCTGAACGGGCCGCATCAGCTGCCATTGGCTGATTTGCGTAGCTGGCCAGAACACTCGCAGTCCGTTCTGCCCCTAGAAGCCTTAGTGCCCTAGTACTTCTGTAGCCCACAACGACCTCCGACGCTACCGACCATAAATCTCGGAAACGCGCATATACCTATGCGTGTGGCAAATGCCCCTGCTCGCTATATAGCCAGCCGATATCCGTCTTTTTACCCTTTTTAGCAGTAGTGCCGGAGGACGCTGCCTCACGCTTCAGGACCTAGGACTCAAAACCTATGGCAGTGCACGTTAGCAACTCTGACGACGTCAGCGATGATGACAAAATTCTTCGTTTACGCGATGTCGAGGCAATCGTCGGCCTAAAACGCTCAACGATCTACCGCAAAATATCGGAGGGCCTTTTCCCGCGACAACGTCTTTTGTGCGGTTCCAGCGTCGGCTGGCGTAACAGTGAAATCCAGGCTTGGATTCGGCAAAGGGAGGCGCTGTAATGCAGCGCCGAACACCTCAGCAACCGGGCTGGATGATAGAACTCACAGCAGCGGTCGACATTCCAGCGGAAAAAATCCAGTGGATTTGGCCAGGCTGGCTGCCAAAGGCAAAGTTATCCATTCTTGCCGGCGCAGGTGGATGCGGCAAAACCACGCTGGCAATCTCGCTGGCCGCCACGCTCAGCAGAGGTGGTGACTGGCCAGACGGCAGCAAATGTGAGGCAGCAGGCAACATCGTAATCTGGAGCGGCGAGGATGGTATCGCTGATACGATCATTCCCCGCCTTACGGCTGCAGATGCAGACCTAACCCGCGTGCACATAATCGAAGGGCTAAGTGATCAGCGTGGGAACAGGCGACAGTTTGACCCTGCAGCCAACTTTGCCCTTTTGAATGAGGCTGCCGCACGGATTGACGGCGTTTCATTGCTGATTTTCGATCCGCTGATCAATCTTATTCGTGGGGATATGCACCGAGCAAACGAGGTTCGGCAAGGGCTACAAATGGTAGTGGATTTTGCAGAGCGGCATTGTTGCGCTGTCCTCGGCATATCTCACCTGAGCAAAGGTACGGCCCAGTCCTCCGCCGCTAATCGTGTAATCGGCAGCCAGGCATTCTCCGCGCTCGCTCGCACTGTACTGGTGGCAGAGAAGGATCAAAATTCAGACGCCAGGGTGCTTGTCCGAGCCAAGTCCAACGTTTCGATTGATAACGGAGGAATCGAGTATTTCGTTGAGCCCATCGTTATAGACGAGCAGATGGAGACAACCTGCATCCGATGGGGAGAGGCCATCGACGGTAGCGCTGAAGCCATTCTCGCTGCTATCGAGCAAACGGGTGACGCCAGACCCGCATCAGCTACTCAAGAAGCGCGCAGCTTTCTTGAGGAGACGTTGCAAGCTGGGCCTGTTGCAATCAATGCGTTGATGGCTTTAGCTGAAGAACGTTGCATTTCTTCGGCGTCACTTCGCAGAGCCCAGAAACAGCTAGGTATACGTTCACACAAAACAGGTATGCAGGGCGGATGGGCATGGGAGCTTCCCACCGCTCCCTGAAGGCGCTCAACGCACGTCGAAGGTGCTCAATACTCGTGTTGAGCATCTTCGTTTTTATTGAGCGCCTTCGACTCGCGAGAGTCTGTATGACTGATTCCGCAGATAAAACCCCGGCACGCCAGGCGCACAGGTCGACCACGAACTACTTCCCAATGAAATAGAGATTGCCGTTCTTGTTGTAAATAGCGGCAGGTCGGAAGTCCTTAGGCCAATTCCGTCCAGGATAGTATGCATACATCCATTCGGGCAGGTTACGCGCAATACCCGCCAGCGCATCCATGCCGTCCTTATCAGCTCTGCTAGCGTCAGCAAATAGTTCGCCTGAGGGATCGGTCAGGAAAATCGGGCCGTAGGCTTTCTCGGCCGAAATGAATGCTGGCGCGGCGCTCGCCGGAGCGTCGAACGGTGCAGGGTTCCCAGCAGCCAAATCTGCAAGCCTGTCGTATTTCTTGCCTGATCCGTCAGCGTACTTAGCCGGCTCATGACGCAACTTTGAGATTTTCCCACCGAAGTATTTTTCTCTCGCATCAAGCCAGGCCGACCTGACCAAAGCAGATGCCTCCTTTGGGTTAGACGCGAGTTCCTCAGGCACCCACGCAGCAACCTGGTAATGATAGACAGGGCCAGCGCTGCCACCACCCAGCAAGAACAAACCGACGCCAAGAGAGGCTGCTCCTGCGCTGCTAAAACCAGTTGGAGGTGACACGTATCCCAAACCTGCCGTCGCTAGACCTCCAGAGCCTCCCGAAGACCGCGGCGCGCTCAGGTTATCTGCTTCACGCCCAACCATTTCAATTGGAATATCGCGCTGACCATCGATGCGCATGGCTTCCAGAACCAGCATGGCATCGGACCATTTCTCGCGAGGAACATCTTTAGGTTCTGGCAACGTAACCTTCGGGGTACTGGAGCAACCAACCAGCACAGCCAACAGCAAGGTACCAACGCATCCCTTCACAGAAAAAAGCACCGACATGAAAACTCCCTATTTATTCAGTGGTAGTCCGGCACACGTAGTACGCCAGAGACATCCTTCACTTGCCTGCTAGGTCATAGCACCCAAAATTATCTGGGCAACTTCAGCGGAAAATAACACCACCACTTAAACGACCGCAGATGATTTCGGCGAACCGACGTAGCGGTAAAGCGTTGTTCGAGAAACGCCATACCGTCGGGCAACATCGGTTACCTGTATCTCAGGATCTCTGAGAAGAGCTCGTATCTCACGCACCTGACGATCATCCAGCGCAGGCTTGCGTCCACCTTTTCTCCCACGGGCACGAGCCGCAGCCAGTCCTGCACGAGTTCGTTCTCGAATGAGGTTGCGCTCAAACTCAGCCAGGGCAGCGAACACGTGAAAAATCAGCTTGCCGGCAGCGCTGGTGGTTTCGATTCGTTCGGTTATGGATTCGAAGGCCACCCCTTCCTGCTCCAAGCTACTGACAATCACAACCAAGTCAGGCAAAGAGCGACCGAGGCGGTCCAGTCGCCAGACAACCAGAGTGTCACCATTACGCAGAGCTTTAAGGCAATGCCCCAGCTCCGGCCTGTCCGCCGACTTGCCGCTCATGGTCTCCTCGTAGACTGTTGAGCACCCAGCCAGAGCAAGTGCATCTCGCTGCAGGTCGAGGTTCTGATCATCAGTCGACACTCGGGCATATCCAATCCGCTTTCCCATACGTTTTTCTCTCACTGATTTCGGTACAGGAAAAGTGACAGGAAAGCGGTAAATCCCAAGTCCAAAAGATCAGCTGGAATATGTGTGCCGTAAACGACCGTTTACGGATTGCCGGCCTCGTCAATTTCAGGCGCTGAAAGCGACCGAAAACGAACCTCAGAATATTTTTTCTCGCTCAACATTTCTTTTTAGCAGCTCAGCACCCGAGCTGAACGGAGGAATGACCATGAAGCAGAGTTTCTACTCACATTTTGACCGGGATTTGGCGAGGGCCGGTTCGGCGAACCTCAATGAGGCAGTCCGACGCGGGCTCCTCAGTCAACACGAGGCAATGATCCACGACCATCAGTGGGCACAGTTTAGTATTTACGCCAAGGAGTCTCACGAGGTGGATGTCCTGGAGCTCGTCAATGAAAAACTGGTGCGGCAATACGGCGAAGAACTCTGTACGCAGGTGTACCACGGGAATCTTTCGGTGCAGACCGCGGAGGGCCTTCTCGAGACAGTGAGTTCAGTTATGGCCCTCGCAACCAGCGGTGACTGGAATGTCGTGATGCCTGATATCGGCGTTCCTGGCCATGCACGGATTACAGCCCCGCACAGCCTTGATCAAGCGAAGTTCGAAGCCGCAGTAGAAGATGTTCAGGCCCGTGTATCAGAGCATCTGGCGGTGGTGTTGATGTTAGTGCGGCATCTCGGCATATCAATACGTGAAGCTTTTTTCTTCGACGCCCAAGCGGCTCTAGAGGCAGCCAAGGGGGATGGATTTATTCCCCTGGAAAGCGGCAAAGAAGGGAAGTATACACAGAGGATAATTAACATCTCGATGCCAAAGCAGATCGCCGTTTTGGAGACGGCATCCGCCGCCCAAGATGTTCATCGCTATCCACAAACAAAGCAGACATGGCGGTTCTGGAAGCAGAACAGCTTACCTGCTGCCAAGGATATTTTGCTTTTTCATGGGCTGAGTTTCTGTGATTGCCGAGCAGCGTTTGCATGTGAGCTTTACAAGCAGTGGTCCGGTCATGAAGCCCCGATTCTTGGAGGGCGCGCTCCTAATATCGAGGATCTAGAGGCGCGACATCACGTCGCCTACGAGCTTGGGAAATTGCGTATATGGGAAACTGATGCATACGTCGGTGCCCGAGCTAACCTGCGAAAGGAAGCTGCCACTACCGGTCGCTAAGCCATCACAGCAGTTTGGGACTACATCAGACGCCCTTATCCTTGACAGACCTCGAATCAAAGGAGTCAGGGTATGGATGGTTTTGAGCTGCTTGTATACGCCGTGCTTGCCGTCATCAGTGCGCTGATTATCACAGGTGTAATTGGCTATCTGGTCGCAGCGCACCTGGACAAGAAGCACGACGACGATTGAGCCTTCAGCGGAACGACCAGGTCCCTGCAAAAAATTGTCCGCTGCCCCTTGGCAGCGGGCGCTACACACCCCATCGGCAAGGCATCCTACCGCTGCGACAAGCACTATTCGCCCATGTCTATGAGGTCATGGAACGAATCTGGAAGGGCTGGCAGTTTCCTCGCCATAGCGAAAGTGACCTGAGCGCCGAAGCGTTTAGTTCAGCGACATGCACACCCGCCATGTGGCGAGCTAGCTTGCCCAACACGTTGAAACTCGTCCGCCGACTCGCAAGCAACACCTCATCTTGGGTTTTCCGAAAGCTACCGGAGAGTGCCTAGCGACCTCATCCACCCGGAGCATCACCATGGAATTTCGTCACCTCGGTATCGGGCATTACTTCCCACCTATTGCACCAAACGGTCGGGTTTACGCTGTGCCTCTTGGGCAGGAATCCCAGGTAGAAGTTTTCTGCCTTACCCCTGTAGGCATCATAGGTGCGGGCATTCAATTGCACTGGTCAGAAATCATTGGTTGTTACTACGACGGCGAATCCTGGGAGATCATCCCGCGCAACTACTCCGGACGAGGAATGCGCTTCCGCAGGGGCCTATCCTGCATCATGGTGATCGAAGGTAACGAGGCCCTCACGACGCACATACAGGGCTACCCCATCCCCATGTGCGTGATGAACCGCATTGCATTCGAACAGCAGCGAGCCAGTGAGGAGTAGCGCGTTACCGTCACCACCCGCTACGCGACACGGGTACCAGCTAGGCCGGCACCTACCAAAGATTATTTTATGAAAGTGAAGCCCTTCACTACTAATACACATCACAGTTCGCCGGCTGACTTGTTCGTAGGCGTGACTGCTAATAGCAAATATGGTCTCCGCCCGCTCGCCTGCAGGGGCCTGCTTGTTGACGGCGCTTAGATTTAGCGCCCTATACTGCTTATAGCCCGTACCCGTCGCCTTTCCTGACGAAGCGCAGCAGCATGTCTCACCGAAATTCACTGCTGATACGAGAAAGCCCCGTCAGACCATGCTACACGGAGCTTTCGGGCATTGAAATCGGCTCAGATCCATTCGGAACTGCTTATAGTGCACTCAGCCCCTACTCCTCCGAGTAGAAATCGCCATGATCGAGCGCCTGATATCGAGATAGCTTCCTCTCATAGGCGACCAACGTCCGACGCAGCTGACGATTCTCGCTGGCGATGCTGCGAATCTCAGCAAGACGCTCCTCGACCTGTAAAACGAGGCGACGGTAAGGGAATTTAACAAACTCAAACGAGGAAGCCGGGTATTTGTACTTGCCGTTGCCTTTAGGAATAGTCAGGGGTGCGAAATTATTTTTTTGCCCTTGCAATGGCACCAATCTGCACCAGTAAATCGAGTACGCGTTCGGGCTCGTTTGCTTGATTGACACAGCAGCCACGACAGATTTGACCCCAGTCTTTTTGTATATCTTCATGGACGCTTCGATGTAGCTTGCGGCCAGGCGTCTCGCATCCGCAAGCAGCTGCTCGTACTGCTGATCCAGGAGGGTGACTATCGTTTGTGCTTCTTTACTCATCATTAAGGCTCTCTTCGCTATAAGAGCCAAAATGGTGACCGATCGCTGAGCACGCGGAATTCGATTTCAGACCGTTCTGCCGTCGGAAATCTACCGAAAGGGGGTAGTCTGGCTCAGGCCGCCACCCTACGTCGCGCCAAGATGATAGACGGATGACTACATGTCAGCCGCAGAAAAACATAACGTGCAAATGATGCACAACAGATGACGACGGCAGCCTCGCCCCTGGCGGAACAAGATCAACATGTTGGAAGCAGTCCTTCGATTGCTGTCTGTAGCGCGCTGGAGGCAAATCGAAAGGAACCCTGATCAGAGAGCGAAGTAGGTGTAGAAAAAGAAGTGCAGCTACCACCTAGGTACGTTCAATTACCGGCGCGGTAGGGAGCGCATGTGCATGCACACGGTTTCCCATTGCCCAAACCGGAAACGGTTGTACTGGCGAACCAGGACAACTTTCCCATGATCGGTCATGGCGTATTCTCCATCTGATCTCAGCGGGCCGCTGATAGCCTTTACACACCAAGTGCAAAGCGAGCAGATGAGTGCCAGGCAGGAAGGAGAGCCCTTTGGTGGTAGCTGCAGGCCAAATGCTATCAGTTGATGCCGAACACGGAAAGATCAGCGCTCATCAATTCCGGGCCATCCGGTCGCTCCCGGTAGAAGGAGCGATCACATACGCGTTGACGCAGCCCTCCCAGAATGCATGGTTAGCTATGCCATCATCTTGTCGAAGTGAGATTCGAAATTGGTTCTGATGAACACATCCTTAAACCGCGCGACGAAGATCGCCGGATCGATCTCGCCGAAATCAGTGAGGTTAACCGAGTCAGCATGTGATTCACGGTTGATGTATCGGTAAAGCGCTCTGTACTCTGGATTCTCCTCGCTAAGATCAGTCAACGCCTGGCGCAGGCTGTGCGTCTGATGCACGAAGCTAAAGTAGTACTCTAAGATATTGCGCATCATGTTCGGAATCACATTAGGGGAAGTTCGGCCTTGTAACGCGTCCTTGATGGTTTGCCAGAAGGCTTGGTAGTCGTTCTGGATTTCGCGCTCCTCCATGGCCACGACCGAGCTATATTCGGACTTGGTGATCCGGAACATTGCCAAGGATTTTTCTCCGTCATCCTTCAAGAGCTTGACCATTTCGTGGAAGAAGAAAAGGTTGTGCGTCAGGATGATCACCTGCTTGAACCGGTCTCTCGGGATGAGCACCTGCCGCCTGATCAGCGATGCAATATCATAAACATAGTTATGGGAGAGGCTCGATATTGGGTCATCAATGACGATGACGCGATCACGCTTGAGCCTCCCACTAGCTGTGTCCAGCTCGCCATTGCAGACCTCAAGAAAGTAAAGAAACGAGATCAGCGTTTTCTCGCCCTCACTTAGGGTTCTGAACACCCCTTCAGTCTGGCCAGGGCGCTCAAGACGATACTGCGGCACCAGGCCCTCTTCTTTAATCAGCGCGAAGCCCTTCAGGCCCAGCACCCGCAACCAGTTATTGATGCTTTCGACCGACTGGTCGATGTTCGTGATAGCCGCCCTGGATTGGGCAATGATATCGCGTTGTGCTTGAATGCGATCCCGCAGAGACTGAACCTCATCCTTGGCGGCCTGGCGTTGGCGCCCCTGCTGCTTATCGACCTTTTCGAATGCCACGAAAGCCGCTTCGCACGAAGCTCTGTACCAGCTCCAGAAGCGTCGCTTGACGTCCTCCTCATGCTGCTTCTTGTTTTTTATCCTCGCATTGATAACGTCGATTTTCAGTTGCTCAGCCGCGATCTCACTGTTCAACTCGGCTACCAATGTTGCAGTGGACTCCAGCGTAACCGTGAGGGATGGACTGGCGAGCTTCGTAGCAAGGGATTGCAGGTTCTTCTGGAACACAGCGTGAAGCCTGGTGATACGGAGCTTTATGGCTTGCAGCTGATATTCCGGAGCCTCGCACCTTCGCAGGAATTGATCCGCCGCGTCTCGGTATCGGCTTTCGAGTTGTTGCAGCAAACCTAGGCGCTGCTCATAGGTCTTATCGAAAACTTTACGAATTTCAGCATAGAAATCCTGCGGCAAGGGCTGCTGGCATAGTGGGCACTGCTTTTTTGCCTCGACCTCATAGCGCAGTGCCTGCTTAACCCAATCCGAATTTCCCAGTTGCTGAATGAACGCGGAAAGGTAGGAGTCGCCTGACCCAGTGATGACTTCCTGCATGATCGGATCGGTTTCTAGCTTACCCGCTTGGAAGGTGATTGACGCGATTCCGGGCAGCTCCTGATCACTGGCCTCGTTAAGTTCTGCTGCCTCGCTGAGCAGCCCCTGAGCGGTGTCAGTGGTTTCCACAAGCTGGACGCGTCGGACTGCGTCAAGTAAACGCTCTTTGGTGTTGAGCGACCTGAAGCAGTAGGCCAAAGCAGTGTTATCGAAGTCACGCTTAGGCTTCCATACACTGTCCAGCAGCGCCTGATGAGCTTGCTCCTGGGCCTTCTTGCAGTTAACGCCCTTTTCCATTTCAGAATCATGGGCGATCGTCAATTCAGCGATTGCTGTCTCGGCCGCTGCCAGGGCAGCTTCCGCCTCAATGTTGCCCTCATTGAGGGTGAAGACCCCTGGCTGGGATGCGGCTTCATGGAAATTTTTCTCCATGAATGCATAGTTGTAGACTAGGACCTCCCGGCCAACCTTTACTGGCTCCACTCCGCAAACGCTGTAGCAGGCCTCAGCAGGGGCCTGAAGGAAGTTACTGATAGTGGTCTTGCCCGTCCCATTATGGCCATAGAACAGACTCACGCGCTTGAGCGGGGCAATGGACACCGCTGAGTCTGGAGAGTAGCTGGAGACGTTGCGAAGCAGAATTTTTTCAATCATGCGGCAATCCTTGGCGTGAGCAAACCCAGCTCAAAGATAAACGGAACATCTGTGATAGCATAGTGACACTTCGCTAACTGATCGGTCTCGCAGGTTACTTACCCTATGCCAAGGGTAACTCCGGTGCGGACTCTAGCCGTCACGAGAGGCTAGGATCGCCCCAAACCGCCGATTGCGACAGGCAACTACCGGCCAAAAGCTGCTCGTAACGAACGCTGCATTCGACCCAGCGCAGTTCTTCATCACGTTCGACTACAGCTGATGGGGATCGGTGAATTTCCGTAACGTCTGCATCAGCGCACGTTATCCAGACCGGCTGGATACCGCAAAAACCTGTTCGCTGCTAACGGAACTCGAGGGCGGTTTACGGCTATCCGTTAAATGCGAAGAGCCAGAAGTACCAGACCTATCAGCACTTGAGATAGACCAGATTTTACCGCGGAGTTGAAACGTCCCACTGGCCGCTGAAAGAAGGCAGCGTGGCAGCCGACAGCGACGAGTCACGAGTCGGATATCGAAATGATAATGCGCTCTTGCGGCACATTGACGCCCTGGCAGTTCATGATTAGTGAACAGCATGAGAGCATCCCGATGCTAGGCAACTTGACGCTGCTGAAGCTCAGCGTCAATAGGACGGCGCAACACTGCGATTTCGCGGCGAAAGGCGACAAGCTGATGTCAATGCCAGCCTTGGTTTCAATGTCCCATTAAATGCTACTTCTGCGTGGAACGAAGCCGCGATTTCAGCCAGAGCCCATTCCCTCGCCAACATGGCACTGACGATATGTCCCAAAAGCGAATGATGACCTCCCTCTCAGCACAGCAGGTAGGTTTATTCACGCTCCAGACTGCGAGCATCTGCGGTGACCGCCTCCACAACTCCGGCCAGCTCCCGCACCAGGTCAGGCTCGAAGCGCTCCAGGTAAGCTGCGATAGTCTGATTGCGCAGCATGCGAGACACATAGCCCTTGGCAACCACGAGTACTAACATGGTTTCGCCGAGCGTGTCCTCAACCAACCGGTAGTCGTGGTAGAGCTTTTCCATCTCCCGCTCCATGCGTGCAATGTCTTCAGCAGTCACGCCCTCACTGACTTTCTTTGCCTCGACCAGCTGTTCAGGACGCGTTGCGGCCAAAACCATTTCGGCGTAGCGCCCAGTAAAACAGTTGGCCGAAATCATCATCTCTACTAATTCTATTTGGCGCATTGGCTTCATCTTGCGCAGCACGCGAAAGACCGCCTGACTGACCATTCGCGTTTTCAGCATCTCAGCGACTTCCGGCGCAATCCCGCGCAGCAAATGCTGGCGCTCGCGGATGCGTCCAACGTTGACGCTCAAGACTTCGGCAATCCGCTCGGCGGTCGTTCCTTTGCGAATGGCCTCCAGAATCATCTTGTGCTCTTGAATTGGGGTAAGTCGGTTGATCTGCCGGTTGTAGGTAAATCCTTCGTCATCTGTCGCCAACAGGCACAACGCGTCTTTTGCTCCCAGCTGTACGAGCGCAGCCAGTCGCAAATGACCATCCAGCAACAGATAACGGGGTTCCTCTCCCACACCGTGTACAGGCTCGGGGTGCACCGCGAGCGGTTCGACCACCCCCAGCTCGCGGATGGAAGCTAAAATCGCCGCATACTTGACGGAGGTCAGCATATCGTGGGTGACTTGGCGAGAGGGTAGGATCAGCGGTAGGCGGACGGTAATCAAATCAGGCTCAAAGGCACGCTTGACGACAGTCATGCGTCCCCCTGAATACGCTCGGCCAATACCTGCGGCATATCATCAATGCCTTCGCTGTGTAACATTGACCGAAAAAATTCATCGGCTAGTAACCGACGTAATGCAGTCACGACGAATAGCAATCGTTGCTCGCTGATGTCTGCCTTCTTCACCATTAGGCGCTGACGGCGCACCTCAGTTTGATAGGCAGTCAGCAACTGGCGGGGAGTGGTCATGCGCTCGCCTCCCTGATGCTTACCATAATCTTTCCCAAGAACGCGTCGACGGTCGATCAGACGGCGTACCTTGATGAGTTCATCTCCTTTCAGCAGCCCACTTTCATAGGCCTCGACCATGGCGGCCTGGACCTGGGAATCGTCAGACCGTGCCACATGGATCGCGACCTTGATCGGTAGCCAGCCCTTTTCGACGGCAGCAATCAAGCGCTCCTCTCCTTGCCTTAACAAGATCAGAATGCCGCCGACATAGGCACGGTCCAAGCAGGTTTTCTGGGCAATCTGCCTAATGGAGTAGCCACGCTCGTGCAGTACGTTTATCGCCATCAGCAAGTCGCGGTTCGAGTGCTTGCGCCGCGCCAGATTCTCTACCAAGCTGATGAGATAGCGGTCCGCCTCAGCTGCCGTCACCACGACCGCTGGAATCGCCGCCTCCCCCAGGACCTTGAAGGCTTCGAAGCGCCCCTGTCCACAGATCAGGTCGAAACTCGAACCGTTGCGGGTCACCGTGATCGGTCGTTTCAACCCCAGACTCGCAATGTTTTCTACCAGGCGTGCAAACACTTGTTGATTGCGACTACGCGGGTTGAGCACGCGAATATCCGCGAGTGGGATCTGCGCAATTGGTGCCGCCTGAGCCACATGAAGTGCAAGATGCTCTCCCGATGCAGCCATTACGCAGCGCTCCCCAAGGGTATACGTCGACTCAGGGCCGCCAGGATGTCCAAGCTGTCGAACCGGTAGAGTTCGAATTCACGCGGATTAGTATCTCCCAGACGAAGGTGAGGGGCCGCCAAATCGATCATGGGAAAGAGGTAGTAATCAAGCACCTCCTTCTCACCGGGGAGCATGCGAACAGCGACCGTCAGGTCAGGTAACAAACCGAAGTCGAAGCGTAGCTGCCAACGTCTGCGCGGCGACTCTGAGCATTGACAGCGGCAGAGCACCACCGAGATCGAGAACTCATCATTAACCCAAACCAGTTGGGTCTGGGGATCGACCGAGATGTGTCCGCCGACAAGACGAATGCGCTCCTGCGTGTCGACCAAGATGTGCGGATACAGCTCTCGCAGCCGACGATTGGCCTCCAGAAAGCTGTAGTCCCGTGCGGGGGAATAGCCAATCAGGCTGTAGCTGCGTAGCAGACTACCAAAGCGCTGGCGATAACAACTGCTGGAGGGGCAATCCTCTTGCTCATCAATGATCAAACCAGACAGACAACCTCGCTCCGCAAATAGTTGCTTCAGCGTCGCCAGCATTTGCTCGTCAGTCCAGTGCCGTGACCGCGCTCGGATGATGGCCTGTGCCGCGAGAAACAAAGCGTGGTCGACCACAGAGGAGAAGGCACCGTCGGCCCGCACCAACTGATCAACCGGATTGGAAGTTCGGGGCTGTTTCAGTTTGCCAGACGTGCGATTCCAGACATTGTTACCGATGTATTTTTCGTTGATCAGGACCTGATGCACTACGCCCCGTGACCACGGTCGCTGGAAGTCTGTAAGCAGTCCACGCCGATTCAGTTGAGTTGCAATTTCAGCTTCCGTTCGACCTTCCCTGACAAAGGCCTGGTAAATGTCTTGAACGACCTGTTGTTCGGACTCCGGACCTGGCGTAAGAATCACCCGATCCGTCTGAAGGCTTTTGTACTCTCCCCGATCCAAGATTGCTTTAGGCTGCCCTGTCTGATCGACAAGTTGACGACGCAATCCATATCCAGCCGGGCCACCTTGTCGGTATCCCAGCTGGATCAAGCGCGACTGCCCCGCAAACACCTTGACGGATAGCTCACGGCTGTACTCACCGGCCATCATGCGTTTAACACTCTTGATGATGCTGGACACCGGTGAGCCATCGTTAACGAACTGTTCGGCGCAATATTCGACCCTGACACCCGCCTGCCGACATCGAACTTCGTAGCTGGCGCTAACATCAGGGTCCTGAAAGCGCCCCCAGCGACTTACGTCATAGACCAGAACTACAGAGAACTCGGACTGACCCGCGTCGACATCTCGAAGTAGCTGCTGGAGAGCTTCCCGACCATCCAGGCTCAAGCCACTTTTACCCGCGTCGGTGTACACCCGGACGATCTCCAGCTCATGTGCTGCCGCATAAACGCGAATGGCATCCAGCTGATTTTCAGTGGAGTACTGCTGGTGCTCCGTCGACATGCGGACATAGGCAGCAGCTCTATTGCCGCCCTCGGTCGTGGATAGATGTGATTGTCTCATTTCTTGATCGATGCCCCCTCAGCGACTTGGGGTCGACACCCATGCCAAGCCGTAGACTGCACCACACCTATCGGCCTACATCAGATGCGCTACTCACGAATATAAAGAGGAGATACGGAAAGATGATCGCGAAAATGGGTAATTCATTTCCAATCTGTGCACAAACCTACGCCAATGCCGTAGCTGCTGCCTTACGCACCGAATTGGGCACGTCACATCGCGCAATCAAGACGCTGCGCCACTGGACCGACGCCAGTGAACGAACGGCTAAACACTGGCTGGCGGGTAGCCATGGTCCAAGCGGCCTTCATTTGATTGAATTAATGCGGCATTCTGACCATGCGCTCCAGGCAGTGCTTGAATTAGCACAGCGGAATTCGTCCGTGGCAGTGGTCTGGCTTCCCGCTTTGCGCGAGCGCTTGCTTGACGTCGCGGAAATGATCGAGGCTTGCCTGGGTCCTGGCAGCGCTCACTGACAGCCCTTTGCAGAGGCCTTCTCCGACTCGCAAGTGGGACACAATAGGATTACGGTTAGAAGCTCTTAGCAGAGTGAATCGCCCTGAGTTTTGTGGGCACTTCTGATTGCCTGCTTCTGGCCGATTTTTGCCTTTCACAGCATGATCATCGGTCAACAATCAACAAACCAGTTGTAAAAACGGTATCCCGCGCTAACCGACACAGCACATGTACCCAGCGTCAATAGAGGCCACTGTCCTTCGACACCAAGCCACCACTGCACCTTGAACAGAAGAGCTCCCACCAACACGCAGGCGAGAACACCAAGAGCCAGACCAACCAAAGCGAACAACCAAGCCCCTAAGCCTGGGTTTCCGCCGTGCCAGTTCTCACTCAGACAAAAGGGGCAATGATTGGATGAAGGCGAATATCCCCAGAAACCACGGCTATATGACGCTCTCGGAACCATCGCTTTGCCACAGTTGTGGCAGGTAACCATCGAGTGTCTCATACCGCACCTCAGCTCAAATCGTCCTAGACGAACCCATGGTGCGCTACTGCGGAAAAACCCCAACTGCGAGACCTGACATCTACCCAGCACCTGGTCTGAGCTAGGCTCAAACCTTCCTGGCCAGATAATCGAGGTTATGCTGTACTCGAGTGACAGTGTGAATGCTCCCCAGTGGTTGAGCTGGCCTCGACGTTCACGATAATTCAGGACGCCAGTTCAACTCCTAAAAGAGCCGCTCATCGGAAATAAGTTCAGGGGGGCACCGATGGGGGTACTTAGTAAGAAACTATTGAATAATAGCTAGCTAAAACAATAGTTTAGTAACGCATTTAAAATCCCCCCGGCGGACTGAACCAGCCACCAGGGTCGTGAGTCACTCTTCAGCAAAGTAATCGCTGTCGAGCTGCTTCACCTCGTACACCTGCTTAACGCTCACGCCCAGGTTGTTCTCGACCATCAACCGCGCGAGCTCGACACCGTCGATCAGTACCACTTTGATATCCAGGCCTAGTGCCGCCTCGCGAGCGCCTGCGGAAAACTCCGACGTAGTGATGAATACGCCCTTGCGTGCCCGCTGCCGAGTCAGCGCGCCGATGAACTTGTCGATTTCGGGACGATGCACCGTATTGGTCCAGCGCTTGGCTTGCAGGTAGATCACATCCAGGCCGAGCTTGTCCTCCTTGATGATGCCGTCGATTCCGTCATCGTTGGTGGACTGGGTTGCCTTGCCCGCCTCCTTGCGCGAGCCGCCATAGCCCATGGCCAACATCAGATCTACCACCAGTTGCTCGAAAAACCCTGGCGTGGCCGCCTTGACCTGCGCCAACAGCTCATCGGCCAGTGACTGCACCAGTGCCTGATGAGCCTCGGCCAATTGCTCATCCGGTGTGGTCTCGGCAGCCTCGACATCAAGCACTCCAAGCACATCAACGGTCTGCGGTTTAGCGGCATGGAAGTCGGCAAACTCCGGAAACTGCTTCAGCCAGGCAACGGTAATGCGCTCCGGGCCGTTGGCCAGTGCTTCCCGACCACGGGCAGTGATCTGCACCAAGCCCTTGCTCGGAATAGTCAGCAGACCGGCCTTGTTCAGGTAGGTCCTGGCCCAGCCCACTCGGTTGTTGATCACCGTTTGTTGCCCCGACGGCAGCCGCTCTTTGCGCTCTTCCTCGGTTAACTGGAATACCTCAGCGATGCTTTCGCGCAACACGCTGAGCGGAATTGCTACACCGTCTCGAACCGCCTCCAGCACCGGACGCATGACGCTTTGAAAATCCGGAATCGACATCCTGGTTCCTTCTCCATAATCGCAATTCAGCCCGCTGAAAAAATCATCAGAGCCCGCGCATTGCCTGCTCATCAACGCCGCTCACCCCTGTAGTAAGGCAAGGTGGTATCCGACTGTTCTGCATATGCTGCTAGGTCACTGACGAGTTGCGTCAGCTTATCTGGCCCCCAGACGAAACCCCGCTGATAGCTGTCCAATGCCAGCGGCCAATCGCTTGGGCGAAAGACAGAGTACTGCCCCATACAAGCGAACTCGGCTTGGCGTGTAGAAATTCCGGGATCAATTTTCGTCCCAACGCTTACGCAGCGTCCTGATCAGCGCGTTTCCTCGCAAGGCGCGGCCGTCTGGCCCACAGAGTGCGACAGAACCTTCCGGTAATCCGAAGACGTCTTCGATCCTTGCCCGGATGGTGCTCACTTTTGCATCGGAGCGCGCGGCCCGATAGCGAGCCGCCTTCCGGTTTCCAATAACGACCGTTGAGTCTTCTTCCTGGTCATCCGAAGCCTCCAGGTCCTCGGTATCCCAGGTCTCTTCCGCTTCATCCTCCTCAATCAGCTCGCCATCGTCGTCGGCCTCTTCAGCCTCATCGACCTCAGCGGTCAGGGCAGCCAGCGTCTGGGCATGGGAGTACCATGTGCTGGCATCCTCTTGTTCCCACACTAAGCCATCCTGGACATGGAAGGTGCGCAGGGCTGCGGAAGACGGAACGTAATCACTGAATCGCGACTTCACGGCCGGCAAACGTTCAAAGCCAGCCCCCAAGGCACACAGCACTTTTTCTGGACCTGCAACCAGCAAAAATTCAGACCAGCACGGCTCGCGGAAGTTGACGCTGACAGTACCGTACATATAGAGAGTCGCCCGCAGTGATGCGTCCTGCTCAGCCAATTGGGTGAGTACCTGCATCACCGTGCGGTAGATGCTGAAACCTGCGTCCTCGATGGACTGCGAATCGACCTCGACGGTGGGTAGGGGCGATTTACTGTTGACGAACGCGAGCTCCGTCACCGATTTCTTGATCATTGCCTTCATTCCTTGAGCGGGACCTTGGGTGGGTATAACGAGCTGGTTTGCCACGATTGCAAACGTTGGAGATGAGCTCAAAGTGCGACCACAGCCTTCCCCTGCAAAAACCGCACGGTTGAGAGGGCATAATGCCACCACGGCATGTTAAAACTCTACCATCCCTCCTCAAACCTAGTGTCATGGGGCGCCACCTGGTGCAGCAGCGTCATGCCAGATCAACTGGGCAACAGCGCCAACCTACTAGGCAAACGGATTTGGTCATTAATCCTATGAAGCTGGATAGTCCGGACCCATTGTGAGCTTGCCCAGGGCTTACCATTTCAATGTTAAAGCCGTAACTCCCCTGCCAATGTCTACCGATCGCGCTCGGCAACATAGTCAGAATGCATATTTAATAGCCGTATGACATCATGCTCAGCACCCCAAGCCTGGCAGTGGGCAGATGCACTGCAGCAACAGTGATGCGACAGGAGACGCTAGCTGATGGACCGAACCAAACGACTTGAGGCGCTGGAGGCGGAGTACCAGCTGTTTGTTAGCCAGCGCGACAACGCCCCCCCGAGCAAGCCCCGCATTGCCGCCTGGGGCCTGGTCAAGGCAGGGAAAAGCTCCCTGCTCAATATGCTCAGCGGCCACGCCAGCGACGAGCATTTCCAAACCGGTGATGTGCGTACCACCCGTACCAACCAAGCGCTGGAACTGGACAACTACGTACTGGTGGACACCCCAGGTCTGGGCTATGACCAGAATGACACTCAACAAGCGAACCAGGGCCTCGATGCTGCTGATATTGTGCTGTTCGTTCATGCCCCGCCTGGTGAACTGGACCAGGAAGAAGTGGCCCTACTCGACCAGCTGCGCAGCGCTTTTGGCCAGGATGTTGGCGAGCGGGTGGTGCTAGTGATCAGCCAGCTGGACAAGCTGCAGGACGCCGACCTCGCCGCAGTCAAGGACACCATCGAACGCCAGGCCTTGATTCATCTGGGTACGGCGCCTGAATGCTTCGTCATCTCCAACACACGCTTCAAAAGCGGTGTAGAGAAGAACAAGCAAGGGCTCTGCGAGAAAAGCGGCATTCCACAGTTGGCGCAGCATCTGCAAACACTTTCGAAAAGCCTCGCTCAGTCTCTGGCAGAGGCCCGGCATAAGCGCCTGGCACGGCGTGCTTTGGAGCTGGGCGAGCGGATCGACGCTGAGATCGAACGGGACCTCAAGCTGATCGAGCAGATCACCGAGCCGTATGTGGTCAAGGCCAAAGCCTTCGTAGAGCACATCGACGGCGCTCGCCGCACCTTCAAAGCTCATACGTCCGACATGCAAAAAGCACGCACCAAACTCGACAGCCTCAAGTAAGGAGACTTGCAATGCCTCTACCCTGGTTGATCGGCGTTGCGGCAGTCGCTGCCGCCGCCGCCATTGCCAAAGCGGTCAGTGACGACAGCCCGTCATCTTCGAGCAGCACCACGCACTCCGATGATAGTGAACGGCGTCAGCAGGAGCAGGAAGCCAAGCGCCAGCGGGAACGCGAAAACCTGAAAGCCCGAGTGCAGTCACTTGCAGGCGACCGACGGGAACAACTCAAGGCTCAGCTCAGGGGTGCGGCATCTACGCTGGCCGCCTCATCGGACAAACACAACCCGGTCTCTGAAGGTATCAGCAAAATGACCCGCTTGACGCTTGAAGGGGTGCCGGGGGATCAGCTCGAACAACGCATCCGCAGCACCGCATCGTCGACATCGAGTTACGGCAAGACGGTTAAAGCCATTCTTCAGGCGTCACCCGCCATGGAAGGCGGCCACATCGTTCATTTCATGCAGGGCGTGAATCTGCTCGAATCCGTGTCCGCGCCCGCCGAGGCATCTGCCGCCGACCAGGCAGCGCTCGCCCAGGCGCAAGCGGCCCAGGCACGTATCGAGCGGCTGCAGCAGCTTAAACGTCAACTTCTCCTTCAGGCGTAATTGATCCATGAGCACTGTTACTCGCGATGAGTTGATGCAGGTCTTTCAACAACTGCAGGGTCAGTTTTCCAGTAAGAAGCAAGACTTAGCGCAGGCCCAACAACGCTTCGATACGCTGCGCACGGGCTTCGTCACCCTGTTGCGCCAACAAACCGAAAGCATGGCTAGCGCGGTCAGCGACAATAACCCGCTCAAGGAAGGCGCTACCCAGATGGCGCGACGCCTGACGGATCAATTCAGCGTTTGGGAAGAACGCGCCGAGGTACGTGCGAAAGGCGCAGAGTTTCGTGAAAACTACAATGATTCCCTGCTGGTGTTCGTGTACGGCAAGGTCAAGTCGGGCAAGAGCTCGCTGGGCAACTACGTGGCCTGGGGGCACAGTGAGCCAACTGCGCAACTCAAAGACCACGCCACTCTGAAACCCACGTATTTCTCCCATGACCGAACCGACGTCGCCAGCGGCGACAAAGAAGGCGAGGCGTACAGTTCCAAGCAATTCAGGGTCGGCGCCACCGAGGCCACCAGTTCTATTCAAGGCTTCAAGCTGCCTGGGTTCACCTGGGTTGACTCTCCAGGGTTGCATTCGACCAATTCGGCCAATGGCGACTTGGCGCGCAAGTATGTCGACCAGGCGGACCTGATTCTCTACACCATGAACTCGCAAGCTCCGGGCCGCCAATCCGACATGAGCGAGGTCAGCAGCCTGCTCGATGGTAAGCGCACGTTGATGATTCTGCTGACCGGCAGCGACATCACCGATGAAGACGAGGACGACGATGGGCAACTCGTCACCGAAGTATTGATGAAGTCAAAGGAAACCCAGCAGCGGCAAATCCTGGAGGTCACCGGCAACTTGGTGGAGATGCAACATGACGCTGCCAACCATGTCACCATCCTGCCTATCTCGACCCGTTTTGCCGAGCGCCACCCCTCGAACTTGCAAGAAAGTGGCCTGGGTACCCTGTACCAAACTCTCAAGGCATTGGCGCAAGGCCCAGGTGTCGATCTCAAGCTGACTACCCCTCTGAACAACCTGCGCAAGGCTATAGCTGAAACCTGCGACGACCTGAGCCTAATCAAGGAGCTGACCGAGACGTTCGACCAGCAGATCCAAAAGCAGGAGCAGGCGGTAGAGCGCGAGCTGCGAACTCTGAGCCAGAAGGGCGTCACCGAAATGCGCAGTTTCGTCAACCAGCTGTTCAACGGGCACCGCACCGACGACGCGCAGCTTCAGCTGCGCGAGCGCCTGGCCACGGTGCTAGGCAAGCTGACTGGCGAGGCCATAAAAGGCATCGGTGAAAGCCAGCAAAATACGCTGCAGCGTGCGTTCGACACCAGCCGTCTCGGCGCCATCCCTGCTTACCGGGAAGTTACGGTCGAGAAGGAATACACCAGCGGCACCCGCAGCAGCACCAAAACTGCCTGGGGCGCTGGCGGGGCGGTTCTCGGTGGCGTCATTGGCTTCTTCGTTGGCGGCCCCGCGGGCGCAGCTGCGGGGGCCTCGCTGGGGAGTGCCGCGAGCATGATTGGCCGCGGCGCCGAGGTCATCCGCGCCAAACACAACGTGGTCGTCGGCGACAACCTGGAAGAACAACGCCAGGTGGCCATCGAGCAGTACGCCAATGCCCTACCAGATTATCTGACCGAGCAGGTACGGGGCATCTACGAGCCGCTGAGGGACTCCATGCTCGAGTACTGCCAAATCCTGACGATCGAAATGGAGCGCCTGCGTCAGGCACTCATCACCCTCGAAACGAGCACTGCACAATGACCCAACCAGGCCCGATGACCCAACTGCTGGCCCTCTATGAGGAAGTGGATGGACTGTGTGAAACCTACAACCCGCAGGCTGTCGCCAGCATTCGCGAACTGAGCCGGGCGAAGAAGGCCCAGGCCGGCGCGAGCATCATGGTGTACGGCGTCTACAACGCCGGTAAAAGCACGCTGATCAACGCCTTGCTCGGCCAAGAGCTGGCCGCGGTAGCCGATGTGCCGGAAACCGCCCGTGTGCAAGGCTATCGCTGGGGCGATTTCGAAGTGCTCGATACGCCCGGCATCGACGCGCCGCTCGAGCATGAAGCCATCACCCGAGAGCAGCTGGTGCAGTCGGATGTGGTGATCTTCGTAGTCAATCCGCTGGGCGTGGTCGAGGAAGAGAAAACCCTCGATGTGCTGCTTGAGCTGGTACTTGCCGGCAAGATGATCTTCCTGGTACTCAACTGCAAGAGCCGTTTCGACCCCATCGACCTGGCCCGCATCAAAGACGAACTCAGCGAACGCATTCAGCAGAAGGCCGGTAACCAGAAAGTGCTTGGGCATATCCCGATCGTGGAGGTCAACGCCCGCTCCGCGCTCAAGGCGAAACTGGAGAACAAGCAGAACCTGCTGAACAGCTCAGGCTTTCCGAAGTTCGAAAGCGATCTGGCCGGATTCTTTGCATCCGTGGAGCAGAAGGCCATCGTCGCGCGTGTCGCCACCGAACTGTGCAGCTTCCTCGATGCAACGGTAGCCGAGCTGGACAAACACCAGGACCAAGCCTCGATCAAACGCCTGGACGCTTTCTATGGCGAAATTGCGCGTCGCGAGATCGATATTCGCCACGGTTTGAAATCGCTGATCGAAGCCAAGGCCGCCTACATCGGCAAGAGCACGATCACTGCGCTGAACCAAAACATCGATGGCGCTCAGGGCAAGATCGAGCAGCTTATCGGGCAGGCCAACGAACAGGTCTGCAGCGAGCTCGAAGACGCACTCACTCGCCTTGGTCTGGACGCTTCAGAGATGCTCGACGAAGTCATTCGAGACGTGCAGGTACAGCCACAGGCCTACAATGCCCAGGCTGCACCGGCCCTCGATACGCCTGAAGCCCTCTACGACCAGGCGCCCGCATCGCAGGGCATCGACCTGAGCCTGCTCGAATCCGGCGTCCGCCAGGCCAGCAGCATGCTCAAGGCCGAGCATGTCGTCAGCGTGCTAAAAGTTGGCAAGCAGTGGCTGCCGACACTGTTCAAGGGCGTCGGCCCGGTCACCATGGGCAAGGTTGCCGAGCAGATCGTCGGTAAGGTCATCCCGGTCATCGGTATTGCTTTCCAGGTAGGCAGCACGCTGTACTCCGCCTTCGCTGGCGACCCTGACCAGCAGCGCCTGGAGGAACAGGCCAAACGCGAGGCCCAAGAGCGCGAGCGTCGCGACCAGGCGATCCAGGCATTCGCCGATGAGACTGCCTGGGAATTCTCGCGGTCGCTGAACACCATGGTCGATACCCACCTGAAGAGCAACTTCGCCGAGATCAAGGACAAGCTGCAAAGCCTGCGTGGCAGCCTCGGCCAGGACCAGCGCCGCCTCAGCGAGGACCGCGAACGCCTTGTCCAGTGCCGGGCCGCAATGGGTGAGTATGCCTGACACTCCCCTTCCCTTTGCCTGCAGCCGCTGCATGGAATGCTGCCGACGCGTGTATCTGCTTGCTGATACCGCCGCGATGGACCGCGGCGACGGTGTCTGCCGGCACCTGGATGAAAACGACGCCGGTTGCCGCATTTATGACCAGCGGCCAGACGCCTGCCGCGTCGATCGGCAGTACGAGTTGCATTATCGCCAGGCAATGAGTTGGGAAACGTTTGTCAGAATCAACGAAGCCGGGTGCAGGCAATTGCAGGCACTTGGCGTTGGCGAGGACACCCGAGCAATCTCGGCCTCTAAAAACAACTGCGACACACAACCATAGGGACTTCAGAATGGGTATTAGCTATCGCGCGGATGACGACCTGGCCTTTCTGCAATATTGCCGGGAAGACGATATCCGCAACCTGGCGGCCTATCTCATGTTCGACAAGGACGGAGAAAAGCGCAGAGCAAGCGAAATCGCCGATGACCCGCAATTCAAGAAGCTGCAAGGCCAGCCAGATCAATGGCGGCGCTGCTGGCAACTGGTTGCTGGTGAGCTACAACATTTCGCTGGAGACTCAATCGTCAACCTGTTCCGACGTCAGGGTGTCCTATACAGGGAAATGCTCTGCGACGTCTGCGACAAGACTGACGTGAAGTACGACAACAAAGCCAGCGCCTACGCCATCGAAAACCAGCTCATCGAAAAGCTGGTGGCAAAGAGCTGGGAGCAAATGTCGCCGGAACAACAGCGTAGCACAGCCGAAGAAATGAACCTGAACGGCTCGCTTGGGGCGGTGCCGCTAGTCGCGATCATCAATGCCATTCGTGCAGGTGGCCTGGGCTCACTGCAGTGGTCATCCTGGCTTGCAAGGGGGGCTACTGCGTCTTTCAGCAATGCAGTAGGGGTAACCCTCGGTGGCGCTGCGGCTCTGGTAGGTGGGCGCGCGGTAGCGGCCATCGCCGGGCCTTTGGCAGCGATCGCCGTCACCGTTCCTCTACTCAGCGGTACGGCGTACCGGGTCACTATCCCGGCTGTCATTCAAATCGCGTTCATGCGGCGGCAGTATGAAAAAGAGGATCACTTCTAATGCAAGCAGCAGCAGAACTTCTCGAAAAAATCTGGGTGCTCGACGAGGCCGCCTTTTCAAAGGCCCTTATCGATGCGCTGGCAGCAGGCAAGGCAGTCATTCATGACGGCGTGGCTTATTACGCGGCAGGCAGTGGTAAGACGGGTGTCATCCAGCACCTACCGTTCAAGGAAACCGTATTCAAGTCCGCCGAAGAAGCACTCAAGGCCGCGCAGATGACCACCGTGATGGCTACCGCCGCGTCCACCTGCGTGATTCTCGGTGCGCTGATCATCCAGACCAAATACCTGGCGGCAAAACTCGACAAGATCCAGAACACAGTCGACGAAATAGCTAAAGAGTTGCATACCCAAAACATCGTCTATTACATGGACAAGGTCACCGACTACATCGGCAGTATCGAAGTAGCCCGCACCTTGCTCAAGGACCGCAGCTTGGCTAGTGAAATCAAGGAGGTGGCCTTCCCCTTGTTGGCAACAGCCGCAGCCAAGCGCAACCATGCGATGTCATTCATCGACAACATTCTGGCGTTGGCGCAGAGCCGCAACGAGTTGAGCAGCAAGCACTACGAGCTGGTAGTCAACTTCGCGCACATGATGCTGGAGGTCATGCCACTCGGCATTCATACAGAATATTTGCTGGCGGCCCGGGTAGGCAAACCGATGCTCGCCCAACTGATATTGGAAGATGGTGCAGAGCGTTATCAAGGCGCAATGCAACAATACAAAGCATTCCTCAATGCCCAACATCGCGAACTGGTACGGGGTAACATGGGTGACAAAACCGTGGTCCTGCAGCGCATCGAAGACAAGGCTCGTCACCTGATTCAATCGCAAGAGAATCAGCTACTGCTCACGTTGCCCTATGGCCGTATGGCAACGCTCGAAGCTGCATAAGCCCACTAGCCAGCTCAGGCGAAAAGGGGCTCGAACATGAGCCCCAGCCCGGCTGGATCAGACTAGACTCATGTGCTCGCCAGCCAGCCGCAGGTGTTTTACCAGCATGAACAGCTTATGTTCACTTGCGCAGTAGCTGATACCGGAGGCGCGCCTCCAAGGAGGCTATTTCCAACAGGACATCTTCATCCTCGTAGACATCGTAGAAGCGCGCCATCTCAATCTCTCCCGTCATGAGCGCCTCATCGAAGGGCGGATCCTCGTCGACCTCTTCGGACAGCGCGGATGTGTAGCCCTTGATCCACAGCTTGCGTTTGTCGGCGCTAACGACATAACCCGCAGTGGAACGTGCCGATCAGCTCCAATTGCGGCCAGTACTCACCGAAGAAGGCCCTCGTCATCGCGATAGACTCGTAATCAGGTCGCACCCAGTCGGTGTGCTGCGGTGCCGTCATCCCGACACCCTCGAACGAGTCGTCAATGCCACTACTCGACATGCGTCAAATCGAACTGCCACCTGCCTCCCGCGCCGCTTTCTCACGTTTCATCTCGCTATATTCCCGGTATAACTCATACCCCTTGGTAACAATCACGATAAATCCGACTACGGCAAAGATATTCTTCATGGCTGAATGCTCCTGTTTAATGGTTTTTTCCGCCCACACCCTAAAACCGCCGCGCTCCCAGCAGTTTCGCCACCGCGCGGGCCAACCGCCCCGCAGCACGCACCTTCAACTTCATACCCCCACACTTCGGGCAGTGGTTGACCCATTCACCCGGCGCCAGCGCATCACTGCGAGGCGCCACTGTTTTCGTCCAACCACAATCTTCACATTCAAAAGTGAAGGGCCTAGGTTTGATCGGCATTTTCAAACTCCTTGTTCACTGCACAAACTCATTGTCACCACTACGTTCAACTCCGGGGATAAGCCAGTTCAATCTGCTCATCAAACTCCCCGCCAACCCCGCAATACTCCCGCGGCACGCGCTCGATATCTTCCGCCATCTGAGCCATCACCCGGCGCAATTCCAGGCGCATGAGCCAGCGAGCAGGAATAGCGGCAGCACCATATTGCGCACCAAGCAATTGCCCGGCGACCAGGCCCGTTCTGCTGTCGCCACTGTGATTCACCGCCATGGCCACCCCCTCCTCGAACGACCGTGCCGTCAGCGCACACCACAATCCAATTGCCAGCACCTGCTCAGCGGCCCAACCAGAAGCGAAATCGTCGATGCGCTGGGGTGTAGGTATGTACCCCTCGTTATAAAAGAACTGCACGCGCTCGATGAGACTGCGCGTTTCTTCCATACCAGGTACGTGCCCATACCTGGCCAGACTCTGAGTCACAGCGTGCTCCAGGCCATCTTGACGATCGACAACCCGCTGGAGGATGTCAGCGAAAAGCCCTGCCGCCAGATAACCCGTCGGATGCCCGTGCGTCAGACGCCCGGACTGCGCCGCGTAGTCAAACGCATTGGCAAAGAATGCACAGGGTGCGACCCGCACTAGGGCTCCACAGCCCTTGCTGTTGTTTTCAGCAAGCGCACCTAACCGCCCACTGACCTTCAGTGCGTTCAAGTTCGTTGTGTCGGGGCCTCGACGCGACCATAGCTGCGACTGCTTGATCAACCAACCATCGGTGGCGACTTGTATCGCCGGGGGATAGTCCTGAGTCGTCAGCCAGCGCAGCAGCGCGTGGTGAATAACACTGGGTACATGGCATGCCTGCCCTGAACTCCCAATAACATAGGCCCGTAGCAAGCCCTCAACGGTAAACAGCGTCATCTGCGTAGCGCTGCTGATCGCACCGGTAATGTCATGAGCTGGGATAAAGTCCGTTATCCCTTTCGGCCCGAACCTGGCTTCGATGGCAGGCCACCCAAGCGTAGCAACCGGGGCGCCAAGTGCATCGCCTACAGCGCCGCCCAGCAGGCAGCCTCTGATCCGTTCAAGTCTGTTCATGCCGTTCCTTATCGCTCTTGTGCTGCAATAAGGTTCTGCAACAGCACCAGCTTGCGCTGCAGCTGGGCGATGTGCTCCTGGTCAGCACGCCGTGCCGACCGCAGCTCACGGTTCTCCATCTCCCAGATCCGCGCCCAACGCGCGTTGTGTCGGCATGCCAGCGCTATCTGCCAGAGCTCGCGCAACTTCATGTACTGCAACAGGAGCACCGCCAGGATCACCCCGATCAACACCAACGCCCCTGTCGAAACCACTTCAGACATAGTCATGTCCACTTCCTTTCCTGGCTTCAAATTATTTCGAAGACAGAGACAAGATATGTAGTGATTTACGACAGGTCTAGAATGTAGACTTATACAGGTAAAGTAATCGCGCACATGGAGCGGGTATGAAACGCAAGCAATCCATCGAGCAGGTCCGCTGGGACCTGGCACTTCGCTATCGTTTGATCGAGACCGTTGCCTGGTGGGAAGGCCGGCTGACCACGGGCCACCTGATACAGAGCTTTGGTATCAGTCGCCAGCAGGCCTCCAAGGACATCAATACCTACATCACCGAGCATGCGCCCAAAAACTTGACATATGACAAGCAGCTCAAGGGCTATGTACCGAGCAAGCACTTCAAGCCGTTGTTCATCGACGACAGTGCCAGCGCTTATCTGCACCTGCTTTATCAGAACAATGAACGTGCACCACACATCGACGGGCTGGCATTGGCCTATGCGCACACCCGGGTATTGGAAGTCCCTGATCGCCCGATCCGGCCGGAAGTCCTGCGCCCCTTGCTCAAGGCCTGTCGCGAAGGCCTGCGGCTGGAAACCGAGTACGTGTCGTTTAACACTCCGAACGTAGAGGTGCGCCTGATTGCTCCGCACACGCTGGTCTACACCGGCATGCGCTGGCACGTGAGGGCGTATTGCGAGAAGAACGGCCAGTATCGGGATTTCGTGCTCAGCCGCCTGCGAGGCCAGCCGGATTTGCTCGACCAATCGCCGAACACACGCGAACAGGATGAAGACTGGAATGTCGAGGTACCGGTCATATTCGAGCCTGATGGGCGATTGAACGCGGCGCAGAAGGCGATCATCGAGACCGACTTCGGCATGACGCAGGGGCAACTGGTAGTGCCTAGCCGAAGGGCACTGGTGAAGTATGTGCTGCAGCGTTACCAAATCGACCACCGTAACCTCGCGGTTCTCCCTGAGGCGCAGCAACTGGTAGTGAGCAATCTCAAGGAACTGAAGCCCTGGCTGTTGAATGACTAATCTCTGAAACTCGCGACGAGGGGCTTGGAGCCCCGCGTCGCTGGCCGGGAAATTCTCACTCAGTTGCGCCAGTGGCCGCTCATCGTGGCGAGCATCTGCTGCCAGGTACGTGCCGCCTGCAGATAGTTGTCGATTTCTCCGATAAGAAGCCGCGCCGCAATATCGTGATGCCCCGCCAGAATGGCCACGTTTCGGGCCGTATGTCCTTCGTTGTTCTTCGCATTCAGATCGAGGCAGTACCTGCTGAAGTGCTTGGCAAAGTAGTTCGCCGCCTTGCTATGCCCGTTCGCGGCTAGCCAATGCAGTGGCGTATTACCCGCCGCGTCACGGTCGTTCAGACTACGGCCTTGCTGATAACGCCTGGCAAGCGTTTTTATGATGCCTTGCCTGCCCGGCAAACGGGCAAAGTTGTCCGGGCTCAGGAAGCTGCCAAGGCCTTTCCAGTCCAGCAGCTCCTTGTCCCCTTCTGCACCCAGCGCCTCCAACCGCTCAATCCAGGCAGTTCGGCCAAGCTGGTAGGCGATGTCCAGTGGCGTGCTCTCGGCGCCGTCGCGGTCATTCATCGCCGCAGCCGCAAGGGACCGCAGGTGCGCCAGATCATCGAGCAACACGGCGACATGCCAGCCTCCAATTTCAAGCGCGGGCAGATCGTCGACGCTGAAACGCGAGATTTTCAATGTCTCATCTAGCACGGCAAGCAAGGCAGGTGGATAGCTCATGCCCCAACTCCTCACGACCCTTATTCACACGCAGAGGGCAGGCCTTGCTGTTGTCCGTACCGCGTTGCCATGCACAAGCCATTGACCAGGCTCATGTCCTTTGGTGTCTGGCAGCGAATCGCCGTAAGCCCTGGACTGGCAACGATGCAAGCCAACGACTTGGCGCGGCTGACAGCAACATTCAAACGGTTTTTCGAGTAAAGGAACCCAATGTCTCTGGGCAGGTAGTCTTCATTCGATGTGGTCATCGAGACAATTACAATTTCAGCCTCCTGTCCTTGAAACTTGTCCACAGTACCAACGCGAGCTCCCGCAGGCAGCATTTGTTTCAACAGCTGTACCTGCAAGTTATAAGGCGCCACCACCAAGATATTTTCGAGGGAAATCGCGTGTTTCTCGGCGTTCTTATCCTCGTACCACTGGCGCAGAAAGTACATGTACAACGCCTTGATGTACGCAGCCTCTTCATCGGAGCTCTGGCCGTTGCCGTCATGCTCTACTGGGCAGAACATCAGCCCGCTTGCCGGTATTTCTGGCCGCTGCCCATCAAGGTGCAATACTTGCCGCTCGGTACCCGGCGCGGACGAAAGTTGCCCTTCGTATACAGCATCGGAAATGAACGAACAAACCTGTGGATGCATCCGCCAGGTCTGCGCCAGGAACACACCTCGGTCGGGTCCAATGGCAGGTGTGCCGTCCAGCAGGTAGTCGAGGGCGGAGTCACCGGAGCGGCCCGGATGCACACCTTGCACAGGCTGCGACAACTGCATCTGGTCACCCATCAGCACGATGTTACGTGCCGCCATGCCCATGGTGACCAGGTTCGCCACACTCACCTGGCCTGCTTCATCAATGAATAGATAATCCAACTGTTCGGTGAAGCTCGCATCGGCAAACAACCAGGCAGTGCCGGCAGTCAGGTCGATAGCCGGGCCCCAGTTGTCGAGGAACTCCGTTTTGTCCTCGATAGAGCGGATGCAACGGCCATTGAATTCCGTGCCCTCGCCTTCCGATGATTTTTTCAGTCCCTTGAAGGTAACGCCCTCCACCTGTGCACGCGCCTCGACTGCTGCCAAAAGGTTATTGATGGCATAGTGCGAATTGGAGGTTACCCCGATGCGCTTGCCGGCTTTGAGCAAGTCAACAATCACGTGTGAGCCGGTGTAGGTCTTCCCGGCCCCTGGCGGCCCCTGAATGAATAGCACACTGTTCTCGAGGTTACGTACCACCTGCTTGATGCCATCGGTCGTTGCCAAGTGCGGATCAAGCAAAGGCGCACCCGGCTCGATACCTTTCACCCGTGGTGCGCGTCGATGAAGAAAGTCCATCACCGCCTGAAATCGTTGCTCACCGGACAATACGCTGTCGGCATAGCGAAACAACGCCTCGCGCAGCATGCCTGACGGGATCGGCCTGCCGGGGATCATGTCAAAGGCTTCCGGTGGCGCCTTTTTCGCGGTGGCCTTGAATGTCGCGAGGCATGCGTCATTATCCAGGCTGACCAGGTGCACACTGGCCAACGATTCAGGGATGACACCTTTTGAGCCGGAGCGCATCTTGCTTTCCTGAGGCTCGAAACTGTATTCGAACAGGAACGAATTCTTGATCGGTACCGGCGGTGTTTTTGTGCGCTGCAAACCGGCGAGGCTCTCGATATCGTCCAGCAACTCCTCGGTAGTCATGTCCTGGCGGCTGAACAACTGCCACCACACCGGCTTTTCCGCCCTGCGGTAGAAGTCGAGTAGCTGGAAGGTCAATACCCGGACCTGATCCTCGTCGCTCAGGACGCAATCGTCGGACGGCAAGCCCGCAAGCAATCGGTCACGGTATTTTGCCAGCCGAACCTCGATCTCCTTTTGCTCCGCTACGGCTTTCTCGCCTTCGGCTTGCAACACGACAGGAACCCCTGCGCGCAATGGACTAATGCTCGCAAGCCAGTTGCGTAACAGGTACGTAGAGAGCACATCGTCTTCGTTGTAGCGCTCGATCTGCTCAAGCAATGCTGGGTCACCAGTCTCTTTCCAGCGCTCATAGAACACAATGCTCGCACCGGCATTGGTAACGTCGCCGTCACGCTTTGCCATGTAGAAGTGTTCGATGTTCTTGATCGAGTAGCTGGGTTCCGACACGCGGATCGCTTCGCGCACCACCTTGTAAAGATCGATCAGTTTGCCATTGCGCAGCAGCCAATCCACTTGCGCCTCGCGAGTGCCGTGCTGGCTCATCAGGCGCTTGATGGCCGTTTCTTCATAGCTGGCATAGTGGTAGACATGCGCATTCGGGTAACGCTCAAGGTGCGCGATGATCCAGTCGATGAACTGCTCGAATGCAATCTTTTCTTCGTCCCGGCTGTGCGCCCAAAAAGCTTTGAAAGTTTGCTCACCGCCTTCGTCTATATACAGGCCGAAGAGGTACTCCAGGCCGCCCTCCTCCAGAGGATTACCTTCCATATCGAAGAACAGATCACCTTCGACCGCAGGAGGCATGCGGCCAAAGCCACGCCGTTGCCCCATGACCGGCAACAGCTCGTACAGAGGGGTATCGCTGGAGCGCCCCTGAAACTGCAGGCGCGCCTGGTGACGTAGCTTGTTCAGCGACTCCACTTGCAGCTTATGGATACGCAAGTCATCGCCACTGGCTGCCAACTGTTCCAGGGTGGTCACACCGCCAACCTGCAACTTCTTGATTTGCGAGCGGCTGATACCGGCGACTGCCGAAAGATGATCATCCTGCAGGCGTTGTTCAGTACAGCGATCACGCCACCCACAAAAACCACAATGCCCACACGGATCCGGGTAGGTGAGCCATGGTCCCTCAGTGTTCACGAACGCACTGAATCGCTGCAGCACCTGCTCTAGGTAATCCGCGTAGTCAGCAACCCGATAGGCCTGCTCGGTACGCGTAGCATCACCCAGCACGATGTACATGAACTGAGGCTGTACGCCCTGAATCGCAATCAGCATCCGCGAATAAAGCGCAACCTGCACCAGAAACTTGGCCTTTGCACTCTTGGCCAACTTGGTGTCGATCACTTCATAGCTGTGGCCCCCCAACGCCGACGGCCGTGGTACTTTGCGCAGGAAGTCGGCATGCCCGATAAAGGCGCCTTCCTGAAGCGACGCCTGGAATATGATGTCCGTGCCGGCGCGCATGGCCTCAATGGTCAGTTCCACCCGCCGAGAGAAGCTCGGATTGCCCTCAGCGACGTCGACTACCTGGGCATGGCTGCTTTTGAGCTGTTCAAGAAATGCCGCTTCGTGGGCCAGCCCCTTGTCCTGGATCAAGCGGTTCTGCTCACTTGCCGGGGCTTTCTCCATCGGCGCGACCAGGTGCTTCAGGTCCAGCGCCGTCAAATGCTGGCATTCCAGGAAGCCACAGATGTCCGAGGCGGAATACAGCCGAGTCCCGTTTCGAGTTTGCATGGTTGTATTGCCTCCAGCGTGACTCAGGCGTCGAGCGAGCAACCTTGGTAGAACTGCTCGAACAGGGGCGTCGGCAGATGCTGCGCATTGAGCAGGCCGAAGTGCTTACCTACATTGCGCCCTACGGCCATGATTGTTCTTGCGGAGTTCTCGGTACCGGCATAGCCAGCGCTGACGACGTAGTCGACACGTTCCTTGTCGCTCTCCGCGCGGGCATAGGCATTGCCGGTGATCAATACATCAACCAGGCAGACACTGACGCGCTCGTCCCCCACCGTGAACGGCTCGAGCGTTTCGCCAGACAAGGCTGCCCGCAGTCCGTCCTCACCACCGGCAACAATGCGCTCAAGGGCAGCAAGCGGGCGGCCGAACAAGTCAAACTCGTCAATAGAAAACGGGAAGCAGTAGCTCTGTGCAGTCGCGCGTGAGAGCGTTTTTCCGTTGCGCGGCTCAGCCACCAGCCAGTCAACGAACGCATCTTTATCGTCGGGCGCACCGCTGTGGCGGAAGGCCAGGTAGTCACTGAGCACCTGGCCAAAAGGATGACCCGTGGGCACCCAGCCGCTATTGCCAGACTCGCGCAGCGATATATCGCCGTGCTCGCCAACTGCTTGGGCCTCAGGTACTGGCGTCAGGCCAAAGCAGCGAAGGTCATAGCCAAGCATGAAAAGGCTCGCCTCGAATGCATGGCATCGCGCGGGCATTGCCCCTTGGTCGGCAAACCAGCCTGTGCGCCCGAGCAAAGCGCGGACAATCCAACCCAAACGGACCTGCCAGCGCGCCCACTCGGCGTACTCGATCGCCGAGAACTGCGGTGCTGCCAGACAGTTGGCAAACGCTCCTGGGTTGCGGATCTGGTCGCCACGCGCGCCGCCGGACGGGAACCTCAGCAGAGGTTTGCCACGCCCAGCCCACTGCTGGCGAAAGAGCGCATAGAACATGGCAATCGCGGCGCCCACACGGCTGTCATAGATGGGAGAACCGGACAAGTCGAGCAAGGCGTGAATCTTGGTCAGGCCCGAATCGAAACGCTCGACACTGCCAAGGTCATCCAGATCATTGTCGGCATCGAGCGCCATGAGCCCAGCCATCTTCTTCAGGTAGCTCGACAACTCGCCGCTGGTAGCCAGCCGATGCAAGAATGGAATGGCACCCCGCACACCGCCCCAGCGCAGAATCTGCAAACAGGCCTGAAGCGCTTGCTGATCATCACCGGCGCTGACTCCAGCCGACAACCACTCACGCAATTGCCCAAGCGAGCCCTGGGTCTGCCTCCAGGTTTCAGAGTCGACCGCGCTCTGGCGGCTGTCGCGCCAGCTTGCTTTCCAGCGGTAATGCTCAAGGACCTGCTCAATCCCCTGTACATCGACCGTCAAACCACCGGGTACGAACTTGCTGGACTTGAATCGCAGTTCGAAGGTGAGCACCGGCAGGTTGGCTGCCAGCCATTCAATGAACGCCTCGACTTCGGGTTGTGCCAAGAACTCATCACGCTTCATGCCAGCCGCCTTGCGGGTAATGTCGAATGGCCATACCCTAAGCAAAATGACGGGCCGCGTCCACGTTGTCTGTTCATACAGGTAAACAATTGGAGCAGGTTCCAGTGCCTCGACCAGACAGCTTCCAGCGCCAACGGCGAGTCGCTCATTAAACTGTAAAGTTTTCAGACACACATCATCTCTTTACGGACCGTGCGCCCCCTCAAGGATCATCACCTCATGGACCATCAAGCACTCAAGACCCGACACCGCCAGGAACGTGAGGGCCATCACCCCAACCTGACCTTGCGTGTTCATCGAGCACTGAGCTGGCTGAACCGCGCCGAACAGACGGATGATATTGATGGGCGCTTTATCTTTCTGTGGATCGCCTTCAACTCGGCATACGCGACGGACATTGATGAAGAGTTCCGCCTGTCCGAACAAGCCACATTCAAGGCATTCCTCGAAAAACTCTGTGCCTTGGACAAAAGCAACCTGATCGAAAATCTGGTGTGGTCGGAGTTCTCTGGCAGTATTCGCGTCTTGCTTAACAACCCTTATGTGTTTCAGAGTTTCTGGGATTATCAGAACGGGAAGATCAGTGAGCCACTCTGGACCGAACGCTTTGCCAAAGGTCGTAAAACCGCGCAGCAAGCTCTGGCCAACCGCAACACCGCGGCCGTGCTAGGGGTGTTGTTCAACCGGATCTACACCCTACGCAACCAGATCATGCATGGCGGTGCCACTTGGAACAGCAGCGTCAATCGAGATCAACTGCGCGACTGCGCCAGCCTGCTCGGCAAGCTGGTTCCGGTCATCATTCTGCTGATGCTGGATAACCCGGATACATTGTGGGGTGATGCATGTTATCCCGTGGTCGTTTAGCTCAGTGACCGCGCTTGGACTAGGGTCGCCCGGGACGAACCTTGGGAGCTGGCCTTCCCGCAAAGAACGCGACCCGGTGTTTGGCACCGGCTGTGCCGGTGTTCGCGGGCACGCCCGCTCCCACAATGATCGCGCAAACTTTCAGACTTTGAGCAAGGCAGTTGCCCCCTCAGGTTGGCACACCAGTGGGGCTAACTTACTCGCGAACACCGCCGAAGACCGTGCCCCTCACCCGCCTTACCAGCTATAACTCACCTTCGCCGTCACCTCACGCCCCGGGTTGTAGTAATTCGCCGTCCCCGACCCCACCACATGCTGCTCGTCAAACAGGTTGCTCACATTCAGCGCCAGGTCGGTCCCTTTGGCGATCTTGTAGTTCAGCGCCGCATCGAACAACGTGGTCCCATCGCTCTTCTTGGTATTGGCAGCATCCATGTAGTACGCCCCCACATACCGCGCGCCCAGGCCGACGCTCACGTCAGTGCCCGGTATGTCGTAGTAGCTCCACAGCGATGCGGTGTGTTTGGGCGCCGTGGTGAACTCATTGCCCTTCAAGGAAGAGCCGTCATACAGCGACCCGCGCAGCACCTCGGACTCCATGTAGGAGTAAGCACCAATCACGCTGATGTCTTGCGTGACTTGTGCCTTGGCTTCCAGGTCAAGGCCACGCACGCGTGACTCGCCCACCGTCTGCTGCTCGATGATGCCGCTTGGCAACACCACGGCAATGGTGACGTTCTCCTGGGTCAGGTCGTAAACAGCGGCGGAGAAGAGTGCGTCCATGCCCATGGGCGAATACTTGATGCCCACTTCGTATTGCTTGCCGGTCTGCGGGGTAACGCCTACTTGCGGGGGCGAGACGGACTCCACCATGCTCACGTAGGTAGACACTTCATCGTTGACGATATAGGTCAGTGCCGCGCGGTAGGAGGTTTCGGAGAAGTTGTCCTTTTCCGTTTGCTCGCCACCGATGTATTCCTTGCTCGACAGGTCCATCGAGTCGTTACGCACGCCTGCGGTCGCGATGACGCGGTCAAAGAACGACAGGTTCTGCTGCAGGAAAACCGCCTTGGTGGTGGCGTCATTCTTTTTGCGGGTATAGGGCGTGATGCCGCCAGGCACGCCGGTGAACACCGGGTTGGCGATGTCTATGGAGGGCGCCAGGCCGTAGACCGAGCTCTGTTTGGTCGTCGAGTCGAGGTACTCGACGCCCACCAGCGTGCTGCTGTCGATGTGCTCGAACTGGGCATCGTACTGCAGCATCAGGTTGCCATTGAGCTGATCGGCATCGCTGTCGGTGCCGAAAACGTAACGCGGAATGGTGGTGCCAACACGCGAGGCGCTGTCGCTCAGGTAGACGTAGCCAAAGTCATCGGTCAGCTCGCTGTAGCGCAGGTTGCTGCGCAGGGTGAAGCCGTTGTCGAAGTCGTGGGTGATGTTGCCGCTGAGGCTAGTGCGCTCGACATCATGGAAGTTGTAGCCGGGCTCGCCATAGAAGTCGCTGCGGTCGTACTCCTTGTCCAGCGGGTAGCCACCGCTGTTCGGCGAGCTGTTGGTCTTCAGGTAATCCAGCACCACCGTGGCCGAGGTGAAATCGGTTGGCGCCCAGGTCAGGCCGCCCATCACGAAGCGGTTATCGTCCTGGGAGTGGTCGTACTCGCGGTCGCTGTTCTGCATCTTGGCCGTGAAGCGGCCGGCCAAGGTTTGTTCGTCGTTCAGCGCATCGCCTACATCGATCCCGGTTTCGGCATGGTCATAAGAGCCGTAGGTCACGTAGCCTTGGCCAAACTTCTCGAAGCGCGGTTGCTTGGTCACGAAGTTGACCGAGCCACCCGGGTCTGCCGGGCCGAACAGGGTGGAGTTGGCACCCCGCAGAATTTCGATACGCTCGTAGGCGTAAGGGTCTTCGCGCACACCGCGCATCGAGCTGAGGGTCAGGCCGTCTCGATAGGTGGTGGCCTGGAAACCGCGGATCAGGAAGTAGTCGTTGCGGTCGTCCGAACCGTAGTAGTCGCTGACCACGCCAGGGGTGTACTGCAGCGCCTCTTCGGTGGTGCTGACGCTGCGCTGCTGCATTTCCTTGTTGGTCACCACCGACACGGACGCGGGCGTGTTAAGGATGCTGGTCGCCACCTTGCCCCCTACCCACAGCTCCTTGGCAACCACCGAGTTGGCGTCATCGTCGGCGCTGGCCTTGACCTTGGCATTGATGATGACAGGCGCCAGGCGGTAGTCCTCGGTCGCGCCCAGCTCCAGCGGGCCGGCAGGTTTAGGCTGCGGTATTACCAGGTACGCATTGGGGCCCTGCGGCTCAAACTGCAACTCGGTTCCGCGCAGCAGCGACGACAGTGCCGAGCGTGTATCCAGTGCGCCCTGCACCCCGTTGGTATTGCGGTTGGCCACGTTCTGCGCATCGAACGAAAGGCTGATACCCGCCTCGCGCGCAAAGCGGTCCAGTGCCGGCGCCAGCGGGCCCGCAGGAATGCTCCATTGCTTGAGCGGGTTGTTGTGATCAGCGCTCAAAGGCTGTGCAAGCGACGGCAGTGCGTAGGTGCTGACTGCCAGGCCCAACAGTGCAGCATGCAGGGCACGACTCAAGGGGTGGCGCTGTGGAACCGGGGTAAAACTCATTCTCTCGCTCCGTGTCGGGGGTCGGCGGGCTGGCCTGTAATCCGGCCTTCTCTACCTGCCGAACGAGAATGAGAAAACACCTCATTTATTTTCAATGAAACGCGCTGCCGGGCGGGTACCTGCCAGCACCTGTTAACCCAAAAGCACGCTCAAACCCCAAAAAACAAAGGGCACCCATCCTCGGGTGCCCTTTGCCTTACAGCCAGGTGAACTGAATCACCCCATCGATCGCGCTGCCACCGGTTGCGCATGGCCCCTCGACGTCACGATCCCCAGGAAGGAAATCACGATCGCCAGGCCCAAT
>Ga0182736_1000750_pt1 | contig 41694 bp, 31 predicted proteins | sample eDN5th30CKraftBY_FD_128882 | JGI IMG/M metagenome (GOLD analysis project Ga0182736, IMG submission 128882) | Enriched backyard soil microbial communities from Emeryville, California, USA - eDNA 5th pass 30_C Kraft BY (version 2) (version 2) | ecosystem: Environmental > Terrestrial > Soil >... | reverse complement strand
CCGGCCCCGGCCCCCCGGACAAGACCTGCACCGCTAGTCACTTAGCCCCGTGAGTTTCAGCACGGTCGTCTTGTTCGATGAGAAAAAAACTTGCCATCTCTGGACCTGTGATCGTCACTCATCACCGTCGGTAGTCCTTGATCGGTGGGGTGGGGCGCCGATGCTTTACTAGCAGCCAACGAAGTTGGGTACGCCAATTTAAGACAACAGTGCTGGATCCAGGGGGCGGTGGATCCGGCTTTGCCGGTCCATCCGCATCGCCCCCCTGAGGGGGCGCGCGTCAGCGCGCGGGGGGGTGGGTTTCCCCATCGCCCGAAGGGCGTAGGGGGGTACAATATCCCCCATGACATATATGGTGCTGGCTCGTAAATGGCGGCCGCGTTCATTCGATACGCTGGTCGGGCAAGAACACGTGGTGCGTGCGTTGACGCACGCGCTTTCCACGCAGCGCCTGCATCATGCCTGGCTGTTCACCGGCACGCGCGGGGTGGGCAAGACCACGTTGTCGCGCATCCTGGCCAAGTCGCTCAATTGCGAGACGGGCATCACGGCCGCGCCGTGCGGCCAGTGCCGGGCGTGCACCGAGATCGATGCCGGCCGTTTCGTCGACTACCTCGAGCTCGACGCCGCGTCGAACCGGGGCGTGGACGAGATGACGCAGTTGCTCGAGCAGGCGGTCTATTCGCCCACTTCCGGCCGCTTCAAGGTCTACATGATCGACGAAGTGCACATGCTGACCGGGCATGCGTTCAACGCCATGCTCAAGACGCTGGAAGAGCCGCCGCCCCACGTCAAGTTCATCCTGGCCACCACCGATCCGCAGAAGATTCCGGTGACGGTGCTGAGCCGCTGCCTGCAGTTCAACCTCAAGCAGATGCCGCCGGAGGCCATCGTCGGCCACCTGGAGCAGGTGCTGGCGCATGAGCAACTGCCGTTCGAGGTTCCGGCCCTGCGCCTGATCGGCCAGGCGGCGCGAGGTTCCATGCGGGACGCCTTGTCCCTGACCGACCAGGCCATCGCCTATAGCGCCGGCAACCTGTCGGAAGAGGCCGTGCGGGGCATGCTGGGCACGATCGACCAGCGCCATCTGGTGCGCCTGCTCGACGCGATCCGCGCCGCGGACGGCGCGGGGGTGGTGGGCGTGGCCGATGAGTTGGCGGCGCGCAGCCTGTCGTATGCCGGGGCGCTGGCCGACCTGGCGGTCATGATGTCGCGCATGGGCATGGCCCAGCGCGTGCCGGGCGCGGTGTCCGAGGATGATCCGCTGGCGCCGGACATCCAGCGGCTGGCGGGGGCGTTCTCCGCCGACGAGATCCAGTTGTTCTATTCCATCGCCGTGCACAGCCGTGCCGAGCTGGCGCTGGCGCCCGACGAATACGCCGGTTTCGTGATGGCCTGCCTGCGCATGCTGGCATTCACCGCCGAGCCGCAGGGGGCATCCCAGGAGGCACCGGCGGCGGCACCGCGTTCGGCCGCCTTGAAGGCGTCCCCGGCGGTGGCCGCGTCGATGCCGGCTTCGGTTCCGGCTACGCCGCCGCCCTCCGCGCCGCCGGCAGCGCGTGCGCCCGTTCCCCCCGCGCCCGCCCGTGCGTCGGCGGCCGCCGAAGCGCTGGCCGCCGCCCGCAACATGTCGATGGCCGGCAACAAGCGCGCGCCGGCAGCGGCGCCCGTTCCCGCCAGGCCTGCCGGCAATACGGCGCGGACCGCGCCGGCGCCGTCCTCGCCCCCGGACGGGGCGGGTTCCGACGAAGACGGCCCGCCTGCCTGGCATTCGGAGGTCGAAGCCGGGCTGCGGGACGACGAGGTCGCGGCCGCGCGTCCCGTCCCCGGCCCGATGGGCGGGCGGGACGAGGCGCCGTCTCCATCATTCGCGCCCGACGATGCGGCTCCTCCGGACGTGATGCCGGTGGCCGCGCGTCCCGCGCCGGCCCCCCGGCCGCCGGCGCAGGCTTCCGAGCCCCCGGCGGTACGGGAAGCGGCCGCCGTGCCGGCCCCGCCCGCCAGGCGGGCCGGGCCTGCCCGCAGCGACGGCGCTGGCGAACCGGGGGGCGGCTCCATTGCATTGAACGAGCCGTGGCCCGTGCTGGCGGCGCGGCTGCCCATCAAGGGCATCGCCGCCCAACTTGCGCAGCAAAGCGAGTGGGTGGGCGTCGAAGGCGGCACCGTGGTGCTGCGGGTCGCGACCCGGACGCTGGCCGAAGGCGCGGGCGTCGAACGCCTGCGCACCGTGCTCGAACAGCATTTCGGCGTGCCGTTGCGGCTGCGTTTCGAGATCGGCCAGACCGGGGACGCCACCGCCTTCGCGGTGGCCGAGTCCGAACGCCAGGCGCGCCAGGCCGAGGCCGAGCGCGCCATCCTGGCCGACCCCTTTGTCCGTGAATTGCTCGATAGTTTCGGCGGCCAGATCGTGCCCGACTCGATCCGCCCGGTATCTTCCGAATCCAAACAAGGAACCCAACCATGATGAAAGGACAGCTTGCCGGTCTGATGCGCCAGGCGCAGCAGATGCAGGAAAACATGAAGAAGGCGCAGGAAGCGCTGGCCGACATACTCGTCGACGGCGAGTCGGGCGGCGGCCTGGTCAAGGTGACCATGTCCTGCCGCAACGACGTCAAGCGGGTTGCCATCGATCCCAGCCTGCTGGCCGACGACAAGGACATGCTGGAAGACCTGGTGGCTGCCGCGCTCAACGACGCGCTGCGCAAGGCCGAGGCCACGAGCCAGGAAAAGATGTCCGCCCTGACCGCCGGCCTGCCTCTGCCTCCGGGCATGAAGCTGCCTTTCTAGGCGGGACGGTATGGCAGGCGATCGATTCGTCGGGCCAGCGCCGCTGTCGGTGCTGGTCGATGCCCTCAAGCGCCTGCCCGGGGTGGGCGCCAAGTCGGCGCAGCGCATGGCTTATCACCTGTTGCAGCACGACCCGCACGGCGCCAGGATGCTGGGCCAGGCGCTGGGCGATGCCGTCGATCGGCTGCGCCACTGCGCGCGCTGCAATACCTTCACCGAGTCCGAGATCTGCGAGACCTGCGCCAGTCCGCGACGCGACGCCAGCCTGCTGTGCGTGGTCGAGACGCCGGCCGACCAGAACATGATCGAGGCCAGCCACAGCTACAACGGGCTGTATTTCGTGCTGATGGGCAGGCTGTCCCCGCTCGAGGGCGTGGGGCCGAACGAGATCGGCTTCGACCGCCTGCTCGAACGGGCCACCGACGGCCTGGTCAAGGAAGTCATCCTGGCCACCAACTTCACCACCGAGGGCGAGACCACCGCCCACTATCTTGCCGAGCTGCTGCGTGCGCAGGGGCTGGGCGTGACCCGGCTGGCGCGCGGCGTTCCCGCCGGCAGCGAGCTGGAATACGTCGACGCCGGCACCATCGCCTGGGCGCTGATGGACCGCCGCGCGCCGTAGCCGCGCTTGTCCGTTTTCAGTAGTGCGGAGGGATCTCGTCGCGCAGCGATGCCGGCGCGGCCAGCCCCTGCGCGCTCTGTTCCCTGACCCGGGCCAGTTCCCGCGCCAGCGCATCGATCTGTTGCTGCTGGCGGAAGACCAGTTCGTTCAATTGCTCCACCATGTCTTCCATGAAAGCGAGTTTGATCTCGACTTCCATCAGTCTCTGGGGGGCGGGAGTATCGGGCATGAGGGGCTGTCGTCAATACGCCTTGCTGTCGTGGACGACCAGACGCAAGGTCATGAAAAGAATGCGGATGTCCAGCCAGGGCGACCAGTGCTGGATGTAATAGCGATCGTACTCCACCCGCTTCATCATCTTGTCCAGCGTATCGGTTTCGCCGCGCAGGCCATTGACCTGAGCCCAGCCCGTGATGCCTGGCTTGACCGTGTGGCGCAGCATGTAGCCGCGTATCTGCTGCCGGTAGAACTCGTTGTGTTCCGATGCGTGGGGACGCGGGCCGACCAGGCTCATGCTGCCATTGAAGACGTTGAACAGCTGGGGTAGTTCGTCCAGCGACGTGCGGCGCAGGACCCGGCCCACGGGGGTGATGCGCGGGTCGCCACGGGTGGCCTGGCGGATCTTGCCGGGGTCCGGCTGATGCGTGTACATGGACCGGAACTTCATGACCTGGATCGGTTCGCCGTCCAGGCCGTAGCGGGTCTGGCGGAACAGGATGGGGCCGGGCGAACTCAGCCGCACGAGGGCCGCGATCACCAGCATGGGGATGCCCGCCGCGAGCAGCATCAGGGTGGCGAACAGCAGGTCCATGCAGCGCTTGATGCCCCGCGCGAGGCCGAGGATCTGGGTGTCGTGCAGGCGCAGCAGGGGCACGCCCGCCATGTTGCTGACGCTGACCTCGAAATCGCCCAGCGCAGGCGATTCCGGGACGAGGTAGATGGCAGACGTCGAGTCGCCCAGTTGATTCAGGATGGGCTGGGCGTAAGGGCTTTTCATCAGGGTCATGCTGATGAAGGCGACGTTGGATTTCTGCTCCTTCAGGTGTTCGACGGCCTGGGGCAGGGTTCCCAGGTAAGGCAGCGACTCCAGCGGCTCCGCCCGCGGAGTGTCGTCGAAGTACCCGTCGACGAGGATGCCCATGGCCGGCGAGCGGCGCAGCCGGATGGCCAGGGTCTGGGCCTGGAAGCCGGGCATGATGAAGACGGCGTGGCGGACGTACTGGCTGGCGCCGTAGAGGTGCTGCGCGCTGAGGCGCATCAGCGCGAGGCCCGGCAGCAGCGCCACGGGTGTCAGGAAGGCCCAGGTCTGCAGGGTTTCCCGGCCCAGGTCGCGGTGTTCGATCGGCAGCAGGATGAAGGCGAGCAGTGTCACCATGACCACCTGAGACCAGGTCAGGATGGCGCGCCACAGCATGAATGTCATGGTGCGGGTGCTGAGCAGCTGTTCGAAGCGGTAGTAGGCGATGCCGGTGGCCAGGGCGATGACGAGCAGCAGCGCCCCGTCCTCGTTCGAGGGCTGCCGCCCGAAATAGAGGCTGGTGGCGGCATGGCAGAGCAGCGCGATCATGGCTGCGCCGACGGCGGCCATGCTGAAGAACATGCGCTGGTGGGAGGGGAGGCGGCTGGTAGCCATGATGTTTCCTGTCAGCGGTCGCGAACGCCAGAGCGGTATTCCCGCCAGCAGATGGCGAAGAATCGGGGGTCTTCCTTCAGATAGCGCCGCCACAGCCGCCCGGGGTTGCTGAGCAGGCGCCAGAGCCATTCCATTCCCATCCGCTGGACCAGGCGAGGCGCGCGCCGCTGCAGGCCGACGGCGAATTCCATGGCCGCGCCCACGCACAGTACCAGTCCGTGGGGGAGCGTGGCGGCATAGCGGCCGGCCCAGGTTTCCTGCTTGGGCATGCCCAGGCAGACGAAGACGAGGTCGGGCGCCAGGGCGCGGATGCGGTCCGCGGCTTCGCGCCCTTCGTCGCCGAGCGGATCGAATCGCATCGACGGCGTCATCACCGTGACGTCGATGCCGGGATACGTGGCCGCGAACCGGCTTTCCAGCATCGGCCCGTCGCCGGGCATGCCGCCCAGTATCGCGATCTTCCAGCCATGCGCGACGGCCTGCCGGCACAGCGCGACGAACAGGTCCGAGCCCGTCACGCGTTCCGGCAGCGGACGGCCCAGCAGCCGGCTGGCCCAGACGATGGGCATGCCGTCGGCGAACAGATAGGCGGCCTGGCGGTAGATGGGCTGGAGATCGGGCTGTTTGTCCAGGCGCACCACATGGTCGACGTTGGGCGTCGACACGATGCCCGCCGGACCGCGCCGGCTGGCGACGGCGTCGGTCAGGATCGCCACGGCCTCGGAGAACGAGGCCGCGATGATGTCCAGGCCGAAAAGGCGCATCCGGACGATATCTGGCTGGGCTGGGTGTGTAGGCATGTTGAAATGGGAGACGGGTCTATGGGCGCCGGGGATAGACCGGCGCAAATAGCTGGAGAGGTCCGCCGGGTCAATGGGGTAGGATGCTACAAAAATTTTCCTGCAAGTGGATAGCTTGGCATTGTTTGCTGTTAGGTCGTAGCCTGATTCTGCGAGAATGTTGCACTGCGTTCCATCTCGAGCTCCTCCTCGTATAATCATTTCGATGATTTTAGCGGTACATCCGCTACTTCAATGGAGTCGTTTTGAGGCAAATACGTAAATGCCTGACGGGTTTATGCGGGCTGTTCCTGGCTCTGGCGGTATTTCAGGCCGCGTCGGCGGCCGATGATCTGCCACACCCCGGCCGTCTGGCACCGGCATCCATCATTCCCTCCGCGGTTGAAGGCGGGGCCGTGGCATCGGTGGGGCCGGGCGATACCCTCTACCTGACGGTCTACGGGCAGCCGGAACTGGCTGCCCAGGTCACGATCGATGTACAGGGGCGTATCGTGGTGCCTTTCCTGGGCGAGATGGCCGTCGGGGGGGAGGCCCCCTCGGCCATCGCGAAGCGCATCGCCGACGGTTTGCGGCAGCGTGGATATCTGAATGACCCGCAGGTCGCCATCGAGGTGATCCGGGTGCGCAGCCGCATGGCCTCGATTCTTGGAAACGTCTCGAAGCCGGGACGCTATCCCATCGAAGGAAGCCTGACACTGCTGGAGCTGGTCGCCCAGGCCGGAGGCCTGAAGGATGGCGCGGACGACGTCGCCGTCGTCCTGCGCAAGGATCTGCAGGCGCAGGGGGGGCAGCAACGGCTGGAGCGCACGATCGGCAACAGGTATCTGCCCAGCCGCCCCATCGAGGATCTGGAGCTCCAGGCTGGCGATGTGGTGTATGTGCCACAGGCCAAGGTCTTCTACATCTACGGGGAAGTCACGCGCGCCGGGGCTTATCCGATGGAGCCCGAGCTGAATATCATGCGCGCGTTGTCGCTTGCCGGCGGCCTGACCCAGCGGGCTTCCGAGCGCCGCATCAGCGTCAGCCGTCCAGATACGCAGACGGGCGAGCAGCGCAAGCGCCGCGTCAACCTGGACGATCCGGTCGCTCCCGGCGACGTTATCTACGTCGACGAGCGCTTCTTCTAGCCGGACCAGGCGTGCGCGCGCACCAGCGTCCCCTTTTCTGGCAACCGGCGGCACACTGGACGGCGGTTGCCCTGTTGTCCGCCGTGTCGCCGGCCCTGGGGGCGCAAGCCGGCGCGGATTCGGTGATCGACGCGGTCATCGCCAAGACCGTGGGCCCGGTGGCGCCGCGGCAGGAGGCGCGCGCCTTGCCGGAAGGCCCGGCCGAAGAGGAGCGGACCGCGGCAGTGAAGGCGCCGTCGGTCCGGCAAGGGATGGGCGCGGGGTCGCCGGTTTTCCCCGAGGGCATTGAATATTCGGTACAGATTTCCCGCGTTATCCAACAGATCAGCAATCCCTACCGTTTGCCGGACACGGCCGGGGACCTGCGGCGCAGTGATCTCGCCGTGGCCGACGAAGTACGGGCTGCCGCGATCATTCCATTGCTGTCCGAGCGGACGAGGTTGTTGGCAGCGGCGGCCTTCGGCAACGTCGACTACCGGGACCAGAGCCGGCTCGACTATCGTCCCCACTCTTTCAAGACGACACTGGAATGGCGTGCCGGCGATCTGCTCCAGGGCAGCGTCTCGGCCTCCGACCGCGTGCGGCTCAATCGCTACATGGCCACCAGTTGGCCGGATCGCGATCTCCTCAAGCAACGGGCATTCGGCGCGGACGTGGGGCTGCGGATCACCGAGTCGTTGACCCTGCCGGTCGTCAGCCTGTCCCAGGCATCTACCCGCAACGAGTTCGCGTTCAATCAGCAGCTGTACAACCGCGACGACAGCAAGGTGCAGATCAGCGGGGTGTACATGGGCAGGGACGAGTCCTACGTGATGGCGGGGATATCCCGGGTCAGGAGCCGCTACCCGGACAGAACGCCTCTGCAGATACAGCAATTGGACCGCGCCTACACCGACACCGAGTATTTCGTGAACGGCATGTGGCAGTACAGCCCAAAGACTTCACTCGAAGCCTATGCGGGGTGGCGCCAGCGCCGCTATGCCACGCTTGCGGATCGGAGCATCGATTTCGTCACCGCCGATCTGCGCGCGCATTGGGACTACTCGGTCAAGACGGCATTTCTCGTCCATCTTTGGCATCAGCCGTTTGGCAATGAGGAAGACCCGACGATTCTGTACTCGACCCTGACCGGGGGCCGGCTTACCATGCGCTGGAGCCCGGGCGAAAAGACCTGGTTGTCGCTGAACGTCGTGCGCGAACGGCAGCGGAACTATCGGACGACAGCCGGTGGGGCGAACGAAACCATGAGCTGGAGGTTCGGGCCCCGTCTGGAGTGGCGGGTGCATCGCAACATCCTGCTGACGCTGGATGGCTGGCGCGAGCATGTCAGCGGTGCGGGATATCCTGGCTATGGCAGCACGGTGATCCGGGCGGGGATCTCCTTCGATATTGACAACGGTTCGAAACAGGCCGCGCGTCTCCACGTGCGTGAAGAGTGCGATCCTCCCCGTTTCCTGGATACGCTGCTCTGTCGCTAGCCTGCCGATTTCAATCTTACGGACGTCATTCATGATTCTCGACGCCAACGATGTAGAGAATGGCGCATGCGTCACGGCTGATGTATGCGTGGTCGGAGCCGGCGCGGCCGGGATCGCGATTGCGTTGTCCTTGCTGGATAGCGGGGTGGACGTACTGGTGCTCGAGTCCGGGGGGCTGGAGGATAGCCGGGAAACTCAGTCGCTGTATGCGGGCACGGTCGAAGACCCGGCGATGCACAGCCCGCCAGACCGGTATCGCCAGCGGAGGCTGGGGGGCTCGACCACTATCTGGGGGGGACGCTGCATGCCGTTCGATCCCATCGATTTCGAGGCCCGGGACTATGAGGCCTTCAGCGGCTGGCCCATCGGGCTTGCCGAGCTGGCTCCGTTCTATCCGCAGGCGAACGTGTTGTGCGAAGCGGGCCGGTTCGCCTATACCGCCAGGGAGGCGTTCCCGGACGGCGGACGCCCGATGATCGCCGGCTTCGAGGGACAGGCGTTCTCCACGGATACGCTGGAACGTTTCAGTTGTCCGACGGACTTCGGCAGCCGCTATCGAGCGCGGCTGTCGTCTTCCCGGACCGTGCGCGTGATGTGCCATGCGAATGTCACCGCCATGAAGCTGGACGCGGCTGGCCGGCGTATCGAGGAACTGGAGGTCAAGACGCTGCCTGGCAAGTGCTTTCGTGTGCACGCCCGGCGCATTGTCCTGGCGGTGGGAGGGCTGGAGTCGGTGCGGCTGCTGCTGAACAGCCCCGGAGCCAGTGGCCGGGGGCTCGGCAACGGGCATGACGTGGTCGGGCGCTACTACATGTGCCACCTGGCCGGCACGATCGGCACCCTGGTTTTTCGGGACGGCGTGGCCGTCAATCATGGCTACGAGCTGTCGCCTGACGGAGTCTATTGCCGGCGTCGGTTCGCCTTGCGCGAGCCGGCACAGCAGGCCCTGCGGGCTGGCAATTTCGTGGCGCGGCTGCACCACCCCCGGATGACGGACCCCGCGCACCGCACGGGTATTCTGTCGTTGCTGTACCTGGCGCGTTTCATGATTCCCTACGAGTACGGCAAGCGCCTGCATGGAGGCGAACCGATCCGGCTACGAAGTGCTGTCGCCCATCTGCGCAATGTGCTCGCCGACGCCGGGGGCATCGTGGCCTTTCTTTGGCATTGGTTCAGGGATCGCACGCTGGCTGCACGGAAATTTCCCTCTGTCATCATCCACCCTCGGCGGCCGCGCTATAGCCTGGATTTTCACGCGGAGCAGGAGCCCAACCCGCAAAGCCGCGTGACGCTGGGAGCGGAGCGGGATCCCTTGGGGCTGCGGCGCCTGCACGTGGATTGGCGATATTCATCGCAGGATGTCCATACGGTGCAAGCGTCCCTGGCTGCCCTGGCCGATGATATCCGCGCGTCGGGGGCCGGCTCTTTCCAGTTCGAGCAGGATGAGGTCGAACGGGAAATGTTGCGCTACGGCGCCTATGGCGGCCACCATATAGGAACTGTCCGGATGGGAACGGATCCGCGTACCAGCGTGGTCGATACCGATTGCCGCGTGCACGAGGTGGACAATCTCTACGTGGCCGGCTCAGCGGTCTTTCCTACATCCAGCCAGGCCAATCCAACGCTGACGATCGTCGCCCTGGCCCTGCGCCTTGCCAGTCACTTGCGGGCCGTCACGGTCGATCGCGCCGGAAACACCGCGGAAAGTCCGGTACAGAAGGGGGCATGAAGATGAAGTCTCGCATTTTGATTCTTGGCGCGACGGGCTATGTAGGCCGGTCGTTGGTGGCGAGGCTGGCGCGTTCCGATTGGGCGCAGCCGGTGGCGGGCGTGCGCCGGGCGGCCGACTTCGGCGATGTTCCGACCGTCCGGTGCGAGGCGACTGACGCGACGGCGCTCGGGGCTGCGCTGCGCGATGTCGACGGCGTGGTGAGCTGCGTGGCGGGCCCGGCGAGCGTGATGGCGGCGCATGCCGAGGCGCTGGCCCGCGCGCTGGCGGCGACTCAGGCGCCTCCCCGGCTGGTATTCCTCAGTTCCATGGCCGTATACGGCGACGCGGTCGGCCTGGTCGACGAGGCCTGGCCGTTGTCCGGTGAGGGAGATTATGGGCAGGCGAAGGTCGCCGCCGAGAACACGCTGGCTGGCGTGGAGGATGCCGTTGTGCTGCGTCCCGGCTGCATCTTCGGACCGAAGAGTCCACAATGGACGGAGCGGATTGCCCGCCTTCTCGTGGCACGCCGCCTGGGGGACCTGGGGGCGATGGGGGACGGTTGCAGCAATCTGGTCTTCGTCGACGATGTGACCGCCGCCATCGAGGCCGCGCTGCGGCGGCCGCGGGATGCGGCTTCGCGGGCCTTCAACCTGGCGATGCCGGATGCGCCGAGATGGAATGACTACTTCATGGCATTCGGCGAGCAGCTCGGAGCGGTACCGGTGCCCCGCATCCCGGGTTGGCGCATGCGCATGGAGACCCGCCTGCTGGCGCCGCCGCTGAAGGTGCTGGAGATCGTGGCGGCCCGCCTGGGGAGGCGAGGGGGCGTGCCGCCGCCGATCCCGCCCTCGCTGCTGCGCCTGTGGGGCCAGGACATCAGGCTCGACGTCTCGAAGGCCACGCATGGGCTGGGCGTCCGCTGGACGCCGCTGGACGAGGGGTTGAGGCGGGCCGCGGCGGTTTGATGCCGTGGCGGCCTAGGCGCGTATGTCTTCGATCAGGAACCAGCGGATGAAGTTGATCCAGCGCCACACCTGCCAACTGAAGGGGGTCTTGCCGCTCATGATCCGTTCGAGATCGGCCTGCAGGGCTGGCGTATTGAAGAATGGAATCCTGTCCGCCTCGCCTATCCACGTCCTGACCTGGGGCAGGATGTCGCGCAGCCAGTTCTGCTCGGGGGTTTCGAAGCCGATCTTGTCCCGTCGGGTCAGGATGGCTTCGGGCACGATTCCACGCAACGCGACCCGCAGGACGTGTTTGGTCTCGCCCTGGGGCGAAACGAGGTAGTCCTCGGGCAAGGACAGCAGCAGTTCCGCGAAGCCGCCCGTCAGGAAGGGAACGCGGTTCTCGATGGAGAACCGCATGGCGTTGCGGTCCCCCTGCCGCAGCAGCGCGGGCAGGCCGCGACGGGAGATTTCCGTGCCCAATTGCTGGATCACCCTGCGGCCGGGGGGAGCGGAGCCGGGGACGATGCGGGGGTAGTCGGATCGAATGCCCGCCTCGTCGAGCAGGGCGTTGCGCAGCCAGGGGGGGGCAACGGTCTTGCCGATGCGGGCACGGAGCGCATGATAGGTGCGGTCGCCCATCCAAAGCGAAGCGGTATGCCGGAGCAGGTGCATGCCATCGCGGCCCGGCCAGGTTTTCCAGCGTCGGAAGAAGCTCAGCGCATCCCCGAACCTGCCCGTTTCCAGCAGGCTCATCAGCCGATAGGCGGGATACCCCTGGTATCCGGCCAGGAGTTCGTCGGCTCCCTGTCCTTCGAGCATGACGGTCAAGCCGTGTTCCCGGGCCGCGCGAAAGACGCGGTACTGGGCATAGATGCTGGTGCTGCCGAAGGGTTCGCCCTGGGCTCGGATCAGATCATCGAGATCCCTTGAGAGATCCTGGGGGTGAGGGGTAACCGTGTGCACGTTGGCACCAACGTGCGTATTGACGAGCTCCATCCAGCGGGCTTCGGATTTTGGCGAATCGCCGGCGATGAAGCCCACGGTATGTATGGGCAGGTCGGGCTCGATGAAACGCATCCCGCACACGATCGCCGACGAATCGATCCCGCCGGACAGCGCCGCGCCGACCGGGACGTCGCTGCGGAGGTGCAGGCGGATATTGTCGAGGAATGCCTCCCGGACTCGGTCGACCGCATCGTCGAAGGACAGCGCGGCGGCGGGCGCAACCGGGGGGGACCACCAGGTGGAGACGGAGGGGGCGTGGCCGGAGCCTGGCCGCCATTGCAACAGATGTCCCGCGGGCAGACGGTTGACGCCTGCGACGAAGGTCGTGTCGGCGTTGTCGTACACGCCGTGGACCAGATAATCGCTGGCGCTTTGCCAGTCGAGGCGTGCGGGTTCGTCGGCCAGCACGCGCAGGGCGCGTTGTTCCGAGGCGAAGAGCAGGCGTTCGGGATCATGGCGCCAGAAAAGCGGCTTGATGGCGAACGGGTCGACGGCCAGGGTCAGCAGGGCGGCCTGGCGATCGAACACCGCGAAGGCGAACATGCCGGTGAGCCGCGGCAGCGCCGCCGTCCCCCAGGCTTCCCAGGCCGTCAGCAGCACCTCGGTGTCGGTGTCGGTGGAGAAGGCGTGGCCCTGCTGAGCCAACTCCTGGCGCAACTCTCGGTAGTTGTAGATTTCGCCATTGAAAGACAGGACGTACCGGCCATTGCCGGAGATGCGCGGCTGATGGCCCGCCGGCGACAGGTCCAGGATGGACAGCCGGGTATGGCCCAGCGCCAGGCTGCCACCCGCGACGGCATCCAGATTCAGGCCGCAGTCGTCGGGGCCCCGATGGTGCAGGGAGCGGACCGCTTGCCCCAGGATATCGTCCAGCCTCGAGGGCGAACGTTGCCACCAACCTCCCAATATGCCGCACATAGTTATTTTTCCGGTCTATATCGACTTGCCGGATGGTACGCGATTTTCGTCGATCTCCGGCGTCCGGCCTGCCCGGCATCCCGGGGCGGTAAACTTGCTCCGGCATTGCTGGACGCCTTTTCCCGTCGGTGTTTCTTACCAGGATCCCATGTCCCCTTCGTCGCACTACATTCCCGCCCTGGATGGCTTGAGGGCAGGCTCGATTTTGTTGGTCTGGCTGTCCCATGCCTGGTTGGGGCATTTGGTTCCGGGTGGGCTGGGCGTGACGGTCTTTTTTTTCATCAGCGGCTACATCATTACCCGCCTCATGCTGCGCGAGTACGGCGCAACGGGGACGCTCGACATTCGCGCGTTCTACGTGCGTCGCTTCCTGAGGCTGATGCCGGCGTTGTGCGTCTTCGTGCTGATCGGCAGCATCGTCCTGGCGTGCGTCGAAGGCCGTGTCCCGCTGCTCGATCTTGCCGCCGCCCTGTTCTATTTCAGCAACTACTGGACCATCGGCGGCCATTTCATGGACGGGACCCTCATCTCGCCATTCTCGATCACGTGGTCGTTGGCGGTGGAGGAGCACTACTATCTTGTCTTTCCCTGGTTGTTCGTGATGCTGGCCCCTCGCGGGGCATGGCTGGCGCGCACCGTCCTCGCGCTGATCGGCGCGGTGCTGCTGTGGCGCTTCGCGCTTGTCGCCCTCAACGGACCCGACATCCTGGTATCGCGGCGCCTGTACATGGGAACCGACACCCGGGTGGACTCCATTCTCTATGGCGCCATCTTTGCCTTGCTGGCCCACGCCCGTCCCGGGTTGATCGGCCGGCTGGCTGGTCCCGTGCCTTTCTTCGTGGGCTTCAGCCTGCTGCTGTTCACCCTGATCTATCGGGATGCCTTCTTTCGCGAGGTCATTCGATATTCGGTCCAGGGGGTGGCGCTGGCCTGTATGTTCGCCTACCTGGTGTTCGGCCGTGGAGTATTAACCCGGTTTCTGTCGTCCGCGCCGATGACGTACATCGGCCGTATCAGCTATTCGCTGTATCTGTATCACTGGCTGGTTTTCGTGATGGTCGATGCCTGGATGGGCGGCAGTCCGCTGTGGGCAAGGATGGCCGTCATGGCCGCGGGATCCTGGACCGCCGCACATCTGTCATGGCGCTACGTAGAAAGCGCCGGAACCCGTTTGCGTGGCATGCTCCTCGGTTGAGACTCGGCGGCGGGCGGGCGTCATGGCTTGTCTCGATCGGTCCGGATCCAGTCGCGGTTGCCGCGCTGCCGGATCAGGGTGATGATTTTCCAGATGACGAAAAGAGGGGCATAGGCCAGGGACAGGAGCGCGCGCCCACCCAACGGACACAGTTGCCACCCGCGCAGGACATGCGCGGCGAGGATGGCGACAAACAGGATGGCCACGAGCAGCCAATTCGCGGACAGGCCCAGGGCGATACCCGCGCCGGCCAGCGCGGCCAGGATCACTGCTCCCGCGCCGAGGTAGCCGATGGGTGGCGTGAGGAGATCCAGCGCCAGTTCGAGCGCGCAGGGATCCCGGCGCGCGATGGCGCGCCGCAATAGCGGGCCGGCGTACCGTTTTGCCACTGCGTAGCGTCCACTTTCCCAGCGCTGGCGCTGCGAGCGGGCACTGCGCTCGGCACTGACCAGTTCCGCATCGGCGCTGGCTTCGTCCACATAGTGCACACGGATGCCGGCCAGCCCCAGCCTGACCCCGTATTCCAGGTCTTCCGCCATTGAGTACACGTTGAACGGGTGCTCGTCCAGCAATGCGCGTGTCAGGCAGATGCCGTTTCCGCGCAGCCCGCACGACAGTCCCAGCCGTTCCCGGCTGCGGGAACGCACGGCGTGGAATGCGCCATAGGCAATGGTCACGATACGGGTACGCCATGAGTCGTCAGGGTTCAGCACGCCATAGTTGGCTTGCAGGGCCTGGGCGCCGGTTTCGATGCGGGCCGCAAAGGCCGCGAGCAGATTGGGGGAGACGACGGTGTCGGCGTCGACGACGACCGCGGCGTCCGCCCCGCTGAGCGACATCTGGGAGAAACCGAAGGCAAGGGCGTAGCCCTTCCCACGCCGCGTGGCGTCCTGGCGTTCGATGACGTCCGCGCCGGCCTGGCGCGCGACCGCGGCGGTATCGTCGCTGCAATTGTCGGCAATCACGACGATGCGGTAGCCGGGCCAGTCGAGCTGGCGCAGGCTGGCGACGGTGCGCGCGATGACCTGGGCCTCGTTGTGTGCGGGAACGAATACGTCGAAGCGTAGATTCCTGTTCGTGGGCCGGGGTATCCGCAGCCGCGCCGAGCAGAGCGTGAGCAGCGCCAGATAGGCGCAGGGTAGGGCGAGCAGGATCGCCAGCGAGAACAGCGAGAGGGAAAGGAGAGCGGTCATGGAAGCACTACCGGAAAAATTGGCGCGGCTATGGGGTGGCGACGACTTCGTACCAGGGCGCCGTTTCAGCGGCTGTGTATTGCAGGTCGACGATCGCCCGTCCGCCCCCGACGCGGACACGCGCGGGTGGCAGTGCAGGGGTGCGCCGGCCTTCGCCGTCCAGCGGGAATATCTCGATCCGGCTGGCCTTCGACGGCCAACTGACCTGCATGCGATGGGCGGCAAGCCACGCAGGCGGCTGGGCATTGCGTGATCCCGACACGGAGCCGGGGGACTGCGGGTCGGGTTCCAGCGTCCATGAGTCCGAGCCGCTGGGGTGGCGAACCTGCGCCTTGGGGCGAGCCGGTATGGAGCCCGGCTGGGTTCCGACCGTGGCGGTGCCCAAGGTCAGCAACAACCCGCGTGCGGAGGCGACCGCCTCGTTGTCCAGGGTGCTGAGCGTGACGGCAGCGGCAAAGGCGGATGCCGGTGGCGCGTGGGCGACCCGCAGGCCGCCCGCTTCGGCGCTCCGTTCGTCCGTCGGGCCGTAGTAGCCCAGCAGGCGGGGGGCGCGGAGCGTGAGCACCTTGCGTTTGGGATCGTAGTCCGCGGCAGCGGGGGCGGCGTTGTCCGGCGCTGTCGCCAGGAGAGACGTGAGACCCGGCGACACCGCGATCCGGCGCTGCCAGATGTCCGCGGTGGATAGCCCGTACAAGCCGGCCAGGTAGCCATCGGTGCGGTCGGTGCCATCCGGCGCCAGGCCACGCGCGGTAAGGAGGGCCTGCAGCGCCACGGGCATGGGCAGCGTCAAGGATGCGGCGGGCGACGGGAGCCAGTTCTCCCGGAACAGTCGCGCGCTTTGACCGACATTGACGAATTTGCCCCAATCGCCGCTCAGCCCGAAATTGGAGGGGGCCTGGCTGCCGCTGGGGTTTTCCCCATAATCGAAGAAAAACAGCCCATCCCAATCCTGAAGCGAGGCGTAGGCGGCAACCAGGGGGACGATTTCTCCCGCCGGTCCGCTGGGAAAGGGATGATTGAACTCGCTGACGACGAAGGGTTTGCCTGCCTGCCGCCTGAATGACGACAGACGCAGCATGTCCATGTGCTTGCCGGTCAGCGATACGTTCCAGATGCGCCAGTTGCGGATGTTGCCGCTGCCCTGGACGAAGTCTGGATGGTCTACGTAGAAATGATCGTCCAGATAGTCCATGCCTTCATGCGACGTCAGGTTCAACAGCCCGCCATAGCCGACCTGGGTGCCTGTCACGGGCACGTCGAAGCCGGCGCTGCGGCGTACCGCCTGGCGCATCCGGTCCAGATACCGGCGGTCCTGTTCTGCGAGGAACTGGACGAAATCGAGTATGCGCCGGGCGGGAGGCTTGACGGCCGGCGCCGGCGCCGGATCGCTGATCAGCGCACGAGCGCGGCGCTCGACCTTCTGGAACAAGGCATCGAAGGCGGTGGAGGTTCGCTGTGCGTCGGCGGGTGAAGGCAGCTCGAGCGGGCCGGCGCGGTTGGTGCAGTCCTGCCACGCCGCGCACGCGGCCTGGGCCGAGCCGTACTGCCGGGAGACCCAGTCGCGCCAGGCCTCCAGCAGGATATCGCGGTACGCCGCGGGTACTGCGTCCCGCCATTCGTTGCGTTGCCAGGCCGCCAGCAGCGAGGATTCATTGTTGATCTCGACCATTCCCAGCGCGGGATTGTCGCGCAGGCCCAGCCGGCCGATGGCCTCTTCGGCGAATTTCTCTTGCAGCGCGACCATGCGGGGATGGTAGACCACGATGGGACTGGCGATGGGCCGTTTCATCCGATCCGCTTCGTAGGCCGGCACGGCATCCGCGTCGGGGCGGAAGCGATACCCTACGTGCAGGTTCAGGTTCACGTAGATGCCTTCCCGGGAGAAGGCTCGAATGAGGTTGCGCAAGCGCTCGACCGCTGCTTCGTTGAACGTGGGGTAGGGGCCGGGCGTCAGCAGGCTCGCCGGTGCATCGGTCGACGTGCCGGGCGATGTATCCAGGTGGTGGAGCCGCACGGCATTGAAACCCAGTTTTCGAAGCCTCCGCGCCAGTCTCGGCGCTTCTTCCGCTCTCGGGAAATTGGCGCCGAAACTCAGATTGATGCCGAACAGGCGGACGCGTTCGTCATCGTCCGTGTTCCAGCGTCCGTCCGGGCCGGCGCGATAGAAGTGGCCGTTGCGTGCGGACAGGCGGGCTTGCGCATCCAACGGCGCATTGAGCGCGGATTGGTCGGGAGCGCCGCCCAGCGCGTTCTCGTCGATGGCAAAGGGGTAGAGCGCCGGTGGGGGCGCATCGGTGCCGTGCGCCGCTCCCGCCAGCAGCAACCCCAGGGAAAGCAGCGAGCGAGCGAAGAAGAGGCGGGGCATCAGCCTGCTCCCCGCGGCGCGCCCGGCATCGCGTCCCGCACCCGATTGTGCGCGGACAGCAAGAGCGACGAATAGATGAGGAGACAGTTCTGGAACAGTACGCCGCTGAAGAACTGCGACTCGGACAGGTTCGAGACCAGGATCAGCAGGAAAAAGGCTCCGTGCAAGGCGGCGAGGTCGCGGTCGTGGCGCCCCAGCTGGATCAGGCTCGCAAGATGCCAGAGCAGCATCGCCGCGAACAGGCATACGCCGATCCACCCCAGTTCGTTGAGCAGATCGATATAGCCGTTGTGGGCCTGCAGGGGAATCCAGTTCAGAGCATCGATCACGTACTGCGAGGGACTGCCGATGTTCAGCCAGAAGGCGCCGTACCCAATGCCTTGGATGGGGTGGCGCGCGATTTCCTGCTGTACGAGCACCCAGAGCTCGGTCCGGCCGGTCAGGTCCGGGCTTTTGTTGAGGAGGGAAAGCAGGGGGGCGGCCAGGTCGTCCCAGCCGGGCAGGCGGCCCAGCGCCAGGAACGCGAGCAGCAGGACCAATGCCACTGCGATGCCCAAAACCAGCCCGATCTGGGGCAAGGCATACCGCCCGCCGAGATAGGGCTTGCGCAGGAACAGGAAAAAGCCGCTGCCAAGCAGGCCGGACAGCAATGCCGTCGAACTGCGCGACATGACGAGCATGAACAGCGCGAATACCAGAAGGGCAAGCTGGCCTCGCCGGTCTCCGTCGTTCCGCGCGATGCGATAGACGCCGAGCACGGTGGCAAAGCAGGCGACGACGCCCAGCGTATTCTTGTGCCAGAGGATGCCGTGCCAGCCGCCTTCGCGCAGCCGGTCGATTCCAACCGACGGAAACAGCAGGACGACAATGAACGAGACGATCAAGAGGGCGATGAGCGCCCGGTGGAGAACGCGCGCAAAAAAATCGTGGGACACGAACGGCAGTGTCAGCGAGAGGCCGATCAGCACCAAGCCCATTTGCTGGATCGAGCGCTTGACGGTGACTTCCGGATAGGGAGACCACAAGACCGTCAGCGCCGCCCAGGCGATCACGGCCAGCAGGAAAGGATTGGCCGTTCGCAGCACACGGAAGGTCCAGCGGCCATGATGCCAGGCCTGTATGGCCGCCAGAAGGAACAGCGGGCCGAACACGGCCTGCAGCCAGATCGAGCCCTCGGAGAAGCTGGCATCGGCCAGCGTGTTGTTCGCCAGGAAGTCGATGGTCCGTATGAATGGAAAGGCCAGGCTGACGACGATGAAGGCCGCGAGCAGCCCCTTTTCCCAGGGGGGAACGATGGCGGTGGCGTAGGGGCGGGGCGAGGCATGCATCGGGGGCGGATTCCTCACACCGCGTATTCGAGATACCTGTGGCCCGCCAGCGCTCCCAGCTTGCCCAGTTGCGCGCATGCCGTGCGCAGCCAGCGGATGCCGCGCGCCTTGGAGAAGGGCAGGCAGGCCAAGGCGAGCGCGCCCGCGATGAGCAGTTGCGCCGTGGCGCGCAGGCCGAGCCAGAGGGTTCGGCCTGCGCGGTCCCATCCCCGGCGCCGCGCGAGGTCGGAGCGGATGAAGCTTTGTCCGCCACGATAGCCCCGGCGCAGGATCCATCGCAGGTTGGCGCGGCTGGGGGGGACTTCCTCGCTGACGCGGGCTTCTTCGCTCCAGATGATCGTCGCGCCCGCAAGCTCCGCGTCCCGGAACAGCATGGTGTCCGAGCCGCCGGTGACGCCAAAGGCAGGATCGAACGGCCCCTTGAGCCGCGCCAGCATCGCCGCGCGCAGCAGGCAATTGCCGGAATAGGCCTGCGTATATCGCAGGCGGGTACCGGTGGGCATCGAGGGCGCGGCGAAGAATCCTCCCCGGGCCATCCAGTCGGGCGCGTCCGGCGGGAGCCGGCCCTCGACCGGGCCGATCACGACATCGGCCTGGGAGCTGCGTTGAGTCTGGATCAACTGCGCCAGCCAGGCATCCGACGGCTGTTCGTCATCATCGATGAAAACGATGAACTCCCCTCGCGCTGCCTGCACGGCCGCATTGCGGGCCAGCGCGATATTGGGTTCAGGAACATGCAGGGGGCGCAGTTCGAACGGAAACGTCGCGCGCCAGGTATCCAGGACCGAGGCGGCCGATTGTTGGGGGTCGTTGTCGACGACGATGAGTTCGCAGGTCAGTCCAAGGCGGTCCTGTCTCGCCAGGTCGGCGAGAAGGGTGTCGAGCAAGGCGGGGCGCCTGAATGTGCAAAGGCAGAGGCTGATGTCCATGGATGTCATGTTCCGGTGTGCTGCCGATGGCGTCCGAGATAAACGGCTCCGAGATAGGCGGCGCCAAGTATTTCCACCAAGGTTACCGAGAAAATCGCGCCCGCCATGCCCAGGCTGGGCAGGCTCACGGAAAGCGTGACCAGCATGATGGCCAGGCCCGCCAGCGAAGTGTGCAGCAACGGCAGATAGTTGTCTGTACTGATCAGCAGCGTCGTGCAGATCGAGCGGAGCGTGAATGACGCGAAATAACACGCCCATCCCAGCACGAGATGTTCGAGGCCCGCGTAGTGGGGGCCGAGCACATGGGCGGTCAGCCAGGGCAGCCCCAGCGACAGGAGGCTGACATAGCAGCCGATGCCGACCAGCATGGACAACATCGATCCCAGTGCCAGCTTGCGCGTGGCCGAGTGGTCGTGGTTGGCGTGTTGCCGGCTGAACAAGGGCAAGGCAATGCGTTGCCAGGCGACGACCCCCAGCATGATGGGCATCAGGAGCAGGCGCGATGCGTTCAACTCGGCCGTGGCGGCGACGCCGAGCCATAGGGCGGCCGCGTAGAGGTAGCTGTAGTTGACCACCCAGGAGGCGAGGGCGCCAGCCAGTCCCAGGCGGCCGCGCTTCCAGATGTCCAGGAAGAGGGTGCGGCGTGCATCGCCCAGGGGGGGGGCGGGAAGGCGGCGTTGCCCCACCTGGGCCGCGATGCACGCCAGCGTGAGCGCGGTCATGACGACGGGCAGGGTGAGGTGGCCGGTCAGGACGGTGGCCGTGATCAGGATGATCAGGGCGAGGCCATAGCGCAGATCCGCTTTCAGCACCAGGTCCGGCCGATGGTCCAGGAATAGCAGTCCTCGCCGGAATTCCCGCAAGGCGTTGGCATAGACATACGCGCCGAATGCCAGGCCGGTCGCCAGTGCATCGGCTTGCTGGTGGGAGATGCCTATCGCCAGGGCGCCCAGCCCGGCCAGTGCCGACAACGCCAGGGCCAGCCGGCCTTGCAGCGAGGACGACGCGCCGATCATGGGGAGGCGGTTGGCGAGGTTCCCGTTATTGAGCCTGGTCGTCAGTGGATTGATGATGAGCGAGTCGCTCACCGACACGACGAACAGCGCACCGACGTAGAGTTGGGCGTAGATGCCATAGGTCTCCTTGGTCGCCAGACGGATCAGGACCAGGCCAAGGGCGAGGTTCAATGCGCTGAGCCAGGCCTGGTCGATCATGGAGGTCGCCAGGCTGAGGAGAAGACGCTTGCGGGGCACTGCGGTCGGCCTCAGGAAACCGTGCGGCGTGAGAACAGGCGCCGGGGCCGGTTGGCCGGGGCATTGGGGGAGGCGTTGTAGATCGAGCCCAGCGCTTGGGCGCCCGTGTGCGCGAGTTCGCCGCGCATGGCCTGCAGGGCGTCGAGCGAGGTCAGGTCGCGCCGGACGACCGATACGTAGCCATCCGTTTGCCGCGCGATGATCTGGGCGTCGGAATACCGGTTGGCGGCCGGCGAGTCGATGACGAACAGTTCGAATCGGTCCGAGAACGCTTTCAGCAGGTGCTTGAGCGCGGGTTCGAGCAAGAGTTCGGTCGGGTTGGGAGGCAGCGGGCCGGCATCGAGCACCGTCAGCGCGGGGAAATCGGGTAGCGGGGCATCCAGGATGGCCGGAGAGCGGCCCGCCAGGATGGTCGACAGGCCTGTCTGGGCCCGTTGCCCGGACGCCAGCAGTCCGGTCTGGCCCGATTCCCGCAGGTTCCCGTTGACCAGCAGGGTCCGCTTGCCGGCTTGGGAAAAGGCGACGGCCAGGCTGGCGGCCAGATAGCTCTTGCCCTCGCCCTGCTCGGGGCTCACGACGGTGAACGCATAGGAGAGCGCGCTGGAGGGAATCTGCGCGGCGATCCCGGCGCGGATCTGCCGGATGGCCTCCGCTTCCTTGCCATACGGCGAGCGGGCGATCGCGAGGTGCGCGAAGAGTGTGGACCCGTCGGCCTGCGATCGGGCGTAGTTGAACTGGTTTGCCAGGATGTCCTGCACTTCGCGTTCGGACAAGAGCCCCAACTGGATGGCGGCTTCGCCGAAGCGGATGTTTGCGGTGGACTGCAGGCCGATGATGCGGCCGACCTGCTCTTCGTTCAGGCGGCCTGTTCGGATCAGGACCTCGCCCATGGTTTCCTGGGAGAGCGGAAGCGTCGAAACGTAGGGGGTCATACGCGTTCCTTGCCCTGATGGGTGCCGATTTGACCCAGAAGCGGATCCGGAATGGAGCGGCGCAGATCGTCCAGGCAGCGAACCTTGCGGTGGCGCAGCTCCTGCAGGAACGCGAAGCTCAAGGCGATAAACAGGCCCGCGAGCAGGCTGGCGACGAGGTTGGAAGCGAGCCGCGGACGCGACGGCGAGGTCGGGAGCGCGGCCTCCCGGAGCACGGCCAGATTGGGCGCGGTGATGTTGCTGGCCATGAGCAGGCCGTCGTACTTTTGCAGCGCCGAGCGGTAGACCTGCTCGACGCTGGCTTGCTGGCGTTGATAGGAGGCAATGCGGTCACGATATTGCAGTTGTTCGAGAACCTTGCTTCGCTGTTGTTCGATCTGGCGTTGCAGGTCGCGCTCCTGTGCCGCAAGCTGGTCCGCCTCCGCGCCTGTGCTCTGGTATGCCAGGCGTGCGGCGGTTTGGATCCGCTGCTGAAGCTCGCGGCGCTCGGCCTCCAGTCCCAGCAGGGTGGGATGCCGGCTTCCGAGCGTCGGCCGGATTTCGTTGAGGCGGCGGTCGATTTCGTTCAGGCGGCTGCGCATGTCGTTGAGCGGGGTGATCTGCGACGTGATCGGAAGCTGCTCGACAGGGGTGCCCGCCCGGACCGAGCCTTGCAAGGAAGCAAACCGGGTCTGGGCTTCGAGGCGGCGGGTCTGGACCACGCTCAGGGCGTTGGTCAACTGATCGAGCAACTGGGCATCGCGGTCAGTGTTCTCGGTGTCGCCGATCAGTCCCGTCTGCTGCCGGTATTGCGTCAGTTTTTCCTGGATCGTATCGGCTTCGGCACGCAGGGTGTCGAGCTGGGCGCTGTATTGCTCGCGCAGCGACCGCGCCGACGATGAGGCGACGCGCAGGGTGACATCGACATAGGCGCGCACGACGGCATTCGTCATCCGTTGTGCCTCGTCGGCGCTCGGGGCGTCGTAGGAAACGGAAAGAACACGGCTGTTCCGGGCTTTTTCGACCTGGGTGTTGCGTACGAGCCGCTCGACGAGCTGGTCCTTGGCGCGGGCCACTCCGTGTTTCTGTGCCTGTTCGCGGTATTGGACCGTTTCGTCCAGGCCCTGGGCGCGGATGACTTCCTCGGCCACGACATGACTGCGAATCATGTCGATCTGCGTTTGCATATAACTGTCGTCGAGCATCGCGGACAGGCCGCGGCCGCTGATCGGGTCATTTTCCTTGTAGTCGATATACAAGTCGGAAGAGGCGGTCCACACCGTTGGCAGCAGCAGGGTGACGCCCATGCCCAGCAGCAGGAAGGCCAGGGTGATGGCGAGGATCTGCCTTTGCCGCGCACGCAGCATGGCGGCGATTTGCTGGAGGGTAAGGAGCGTCGAGGTGTCAGGGGTCGGATTCACGGTGCCTGAGTATTCTTGCCTGGAGATGGAAGGGCGGGATACTAGCGGGTATTTTGCCCGACGATCAATTGATCTAGTTTTCTGGCATCGGCAACGAACACCCGGATTCCTTCGGCCAGTTTCTCGGTCGCCATCGCGTCTTCGTTGAGCTGGAAGCGGAAAGCGGCTTCGCTCGTGTCGATCGGGGCCGGCGGCGTTGCCGCGTCGGGCATGAGCCTGCGCGGGGCATCACCCTCCGTTGACTGCAGGGAGGCAAGTAGTTCCGGACTGATCGTCAGGAGGTCGCAGCCTGCCAGGGCGAGGATTTGGCCGATATTGCGGAAACTGGCGCCCATGATCTCAGTTGAAATGTCCCGGGACTTAAAATAATGGTAAACGCGTGCGACCGACTGCACCCCCGGGTCGGCGCCACCGGCATGGGCCGCTTCGTCCCAGGCCGCGCCCTGGTTTTTCTTGTGCCAGTCGTAGATGCGGCCGACGAAGGGCGAAATCAGTTGTGCCTGCGCCTCGGCGCAGGCGACGGCCTGCTCCAGCGAGAACAGCAGGGTCATGTTGCAGCGCACTCCCTCGCTTTGCAGCACGCGCGCGGCCTGGATGCCTTCCCAGGTCGACGCGATCTTGATCAGCACCCGTTCCCGGGGGATGCCCGCGGCGGCGTACAGCGCCATGATGGCACGGGCGCGCTCGATCGTGGCGCGGGTGTCGAAGGACAGGCGGGCGTCCACCTCGGTGGAGACCCGGCCCGGCACGATGTCCAGGATGGCCTGGCCGAAGGCCACCAGCAGGCGGTCCATCCGTTCGGCCGTGGAGGCGCCCGCATGGTCCCGCGCCACCCGGTCCAGCAGGGGGCGGTATTCGCTTTTCTGCACCGCTTTCAGGATCAGGGACGGGTTGGTCGTGGCGTCGGTGGGACGGAACGTCCGCATGGCCTCGAAGTCGCCCGTGTCGGCGACGACGGCGGAATGCTGGCGCAGGGCTTCGAGCTGGTTGGACACGGTTCCTCCGAATAACAGGTTCTATAAGCTATAATTGTAAGGTTTGACGTTCAAATTTCACGTCCTCCCCTTAGCGCGTACCCCGATCCCCGCTGCTGATTCGTACAACCGCGTGCTGCAAAGTCATCTTTTGCGGCCGTAGCCGTCGAAGGCCTGGTGCCGCCACACGATTCGCCGTCCCGTGCCCGTTTTTCGGTGCCCGCAGGGCGGCGGCGAGTGGTGAGCAGGCACCGCGCCAGGCCCGCGCAGGAAGCTGCGCAAGAATGGCTGACCGGGTTGTGCCGCCCGACACCTTGCGGCGCCTGTTGGCGTACCCTCGGGAGGAGGACTCCATTCGGAGATTCTCTCTTGTTGCCGTCTCTCTTTCCCGAGACTACCCCCGCAATACTGGCGCTTGCCGACGGCACGATCTTTCGTGGCACGTCCATCGGGGCGCCTGGCCATGCAGTGGGCGAGGTCGTGTTCAATACCGCCATCACAGGGTACCAGGAGATCGTTACCGATCCCAGCTACAGCCGCCAGATCGTAACGCTCACCTATCCCCACATCGGCAATACCGGCATCAATGACGAGGACCGCGAGGCCGCCAAGGTCCACGTAGCGGGCCTGGTCGTGCGCGACTACTCGCTGGTCGTGTCGAATTTCCGCTCGCAGCGTTCGCTGTCGGACTACCTCGTCCAGCAGAACGTCGTGGGCATCGCCGGCATCGACACCCGCAAGCTTACCCGGATCCTGCGCGACAAGGGCGCCCAGAACGGCTGCGTGTACGCCGGCAGCGACGAGCAGGAAGCCCTGCGCCTGGCGCGCGAGTTCCCCGGCATGTCGGGCCTGGACCTGGCCAAGGTCGTGTCCGTGGACAAGGCCGGCGAGTGGACCGAAGGCATCTGGCGCCTGGGCGCCGGCCATGCCCCCCAGGGCGATGGCCGCTTCCACGTCGTCGCCTACGATTTCGGCGTGAAGTGGAATATCCTGCGCCTGCTGGTGGACCGCGGCTGCCGCGTCACCCTGGTGCCGGCGCAGACGCCGGCGGCCGAGGTGCTGGCCCTGAATCCCGACGGCGTGTTTCTGTCCAACGGCCCTGGCGACCCCGAGCCCTGCGACTACGCCATCGAGGCGACCCGCGCCTTCTTCGAGCGCCGGGTGCCGGTGTTCGGCATCTGCCTGGGCCACCAGATCATGGGCCTGGCGTTGAACGCCAAGACGTTGAAGATGAAGCTGGGCCACCACGGCGCCAATCATCCGGTCAAGGACGTCGCCAGCGGCCGGGTCTTCATCACCAGCCAGAACCACGGTTTCGCCGTCGATCCCGAGACCCTGCCGGCCAATACGCGCGTCACGCACGTGTCGCTGTTCGACGGCTCGCTGCAGGGCTTCGAACTGACCGACCGGCCGGCGTTCTGCTTCCAGGGCCACCCTGAGGCCAGCCCGGGACCCCACGATATCGTTGTGCTGTTCGATCAGTTCGTGCAGCTGATGCAAAACAGCAAGCAACAAGGTTAAGCCGCGTCATGCCCAAGCGTACAGACATTCAAAGCATTCTCATCATCGGCGCCGGCCCGATCGTCATCGGCCAGGCGTGCGAATTCGACTACTCCGGCGCGCAGGCCTGCAAGGCGCTGAAGGCCGAGGGCTACAAGGTGATCCTGGTCAACAGCAATCCGGCCACGATCATGACGGACCCGGAAACGGCCGATGTCACGTACATCGAGCCCATCACCTGGCAGGTCGTCGAGAAAATCATCGAAAAAGAGCGCCCTGACGCGCTGTTGCCCACCATGGGCGGGCAGACCGCGCTGAACTGCGCGCTGGACCTCGACAAGCACGGCGTGCTGGCCAAGTACGGCGTGGAGTTGATCGGCGCCAACGCTCACGCGATCGAGAAGGCCGAGGACCGCCAGAAATTCAAGGACGCGATGACGGGCATCGGCCTGGAATCGGCGAAGTCGGGTGTCGCGCACTCGATGGACGAGGCCTGGGAGATGCAGCGCCGCATCGCCGAGCTGACCGGCACCAGCGGTTTCCCGGTCGTGATCCGGCCCAGCTTCACGCTGGGCGGCACGGGCGGCGGCATCGCCTACAACGCCGAGGAGTTCGAGACCATCTGCCGCCGCGGCCTGGAGGCCTCGCCCACCAGCGAGCTGCTGATCGAGGAGTCGTTGGTCGGCTGGAAGGAATTCGAGATGGAGGTCGTGCGCGACAAGGCCGACAACTGCATCATCGTCTGCTCCATCGAAAACCTGGATCCCATGGGTATCCACACCGGCGACTCCATCACGGTCGCGCCGGCGCAGACGCTGACCGACAAGGAATACCAGCTGATGCGCAACGCCTCGATCGCGGTGCTGCGCGAGATCGGCGTGGACACCGGCGGTTCGAACGTGCAGTTCGCGGTCAATCCGGCCAACGGCCGCATGATCGTGATCGAGATGAACCCGCGCGTGTCGCGGTCGTCGGCGCTGGCCTCGAAGGCCACGGGTTTCCCCATCGCCAAGGTGGCGGCCCGGCTGGCGGTCGGCTATACGCTGGACGAGCTGCGCAACGACATCACGGGCGGCGCGACGCCTGCCTCGTTCGAGCCCACCATCGACTACGTGGTCACCAAGGTGCCGCGCTTCGCGTTCGAGAAATTCCCGCAGACCGACGCCCACCTGACCACGCAAATGAAGTCCGTTGGCGAGGTGATGGCCATCGGCCGGACCTTCCAGGAGTCGTTCCAGAAGGCGCTGCGCGGCCTGGAAGTGGGCGTGGACGGCCTGAACCAGAAGACCACCGACCGCGAGCGCATCGAAGTCGAGCTGGGCGAGCCCGGTCCCGAGCGCATCTGGTTCGTGGGCGATGCCTTTGCCCAGGGCTTCTCGCTCGAGGAAGTGCAGCAGCTCACCCACATCGATCCGTGGTTCCTGGCGCAGATCAAGGAAATCGTCGACATCGAGCTGGCGCTCGAGAAGAAGACGCTGGCCGATCTCGACCGCAGCACCTTCTGGAAGTTGAAGCGCAAAGGCTTCTCCGACCGCCGCCTGGCCTATCTGCTGGACACCACCGAGACCGAGGTGCGCAAGCTGCGCCACCAGTACGACGTGCGTCCGGTCTACAAGCGCGTCGATACCTGCGCCGCCGAGTTCGCCACGCATACGGCGTACATGTACTCGACCTACGAGGAAGAGTGCGAGGCCAATCCCACCGACAAGAAGAAGATCATCGTGCTGGGCGGCGGACCGAACCGCATCGGCCAGGGCATCGAGTTCGACTATTGCTGCGTTCACGCCGCCATGGCGCTGCGCGAGGACGGGTTCGAGACCATCATGGTCAATTGCAACCCGGAAACCGTCTCGACCGACTACGACACCTCCGACCGGCTGTACTTCGAGCCGCTCACGCTGGAAGACGTGCTCGAGATCGTCGACAAGGAAAAGCCGGTCGGCATGATCGTCCAGTATGGCGGCCAGACGCCGCTGAAGCTGGCCAAGGCGCTGGAAGCCAACGGCGTGCCCATCATCGGCACCAGCCCGGAATCCATCGACATCGCCGAAGACCGCGAGCGTTTCCAGAAGCTGCTGCACAAGCTCGGCCTGCGCCAGCCGCCCAACCGCACCGCGCGCACGGAGGCCGAAGCCCTGGCGCATGCCCAGGACATCGGCTATCCGCTGGTGGTGCGCCCCAGCTACGTGCTGGGCGGGCGGGCGATGGAAATCGTGCATGAGCAGAAGGACCTCGAGCGCTACATGCGTGAAGCGGTCAAGGTCAGCAATGACTCGCCCGTGCTGCTGGACCGTTTCCTGAACGACGCCATCGAAGTGGACGTGGACTGCCTGTCCGACGGCAAGCGCGTCTTCATCGGCGGCGTGATGGAACATATCGAGCAGGCCGGCGTGCATTCGGGCGACTCGGCTTGCTGCCTGCCGCCGTACTCGTTGTCGGCCGAGCTGATCGAAGAAATCAAGCGCCAGACCGGCCTGATGGCCCGCGCGTTGAACGTGGTCGGCCTGATGAACGTGCAGTTCGCGATCCAGCAAGGCACCGTCTATGTGCTGGAAGTGAATCCCCGCGCCTCGCGGACCGCGCCGTACGTCTCGAAAGCGACCTCGCTGCCGCTGGCCAAGATCGGCGCGCGCGCCATGGCCGGCCGGTCGCTCGACGACCAGGGCCTGGGCGAGGAGGTCGTGCCCAAGTACTTCTCCGTCAAGGAAGCGGTGTTCCCGTTCGTCAAGTTCCCGGGCGTGGACACCATTCTCGGACCCGAGATGAAGTCCACCGGCGAGGTGATGGGCGTGGGCGACAGTTTCGGCGAGGCTTTCGTGAAGTCGCAACTGGCGGCCAGCGTGCGCCTGCCCGAAAGCGGCACCGCCTTCATCAGCGTCAAGAACGAAGACAAGGGCAAGGTCATCGCGGTCGCGCGCGGGCTGCACAGCCTGGGCTTCTCGCTGGTCGCCACGCGCGGCACCGCGGCCGCCATCGAGGCCGCGGGCGTCCCGGTGAAGATCGTCAACAAGGTCACCGAAGGCCGGCCCAACATCGTCGACATGGTCAAGAACGGCGAGATCGCGCTGGTGATCAACACCGTGGAAGAGCGTCGCAACGCGATCGCCGATTCGCGGGCCATCCGGACCTCGGCGCTGGCTTCGCGCGTCACCTACTACACGACGGTGGCGGGCGCCTGGGCGGCGGTCGAGGGCATGCAGTACATGCGCCAGGGCGCGGGCCTGCAGGTGTACTCGCTGCAGGAATTGCACCGCTCGTTGGCGTAGCGTTCCGGCGCGGCGATCCGCCCCTTCCCATGCCGCCCGCGGTGGCGCCGGAACGGGGCGCCGCCGCGGGGCTGTCCGGACGTGGCGGCGCGGGGGGTTACAGGCCCAGTTTCTGCGCCATCCGCACCAGGTCGGCCAGCGTGCGGGTTTCCATCTTGCGCATGGCCTGGGCCCGCCGGACCTTGACCGTCACTTCGCTGAGGTGCAGCTGCGCGGCGATCTGCTTGTTGAGTAGGCCCCGCACGACCAGCCGGACGACGCCTTGCTCGCCCGGCGTCAGCGACGCCCAGCGGCGTTCGAGCGCGCGCTGCCCGGCATGTTCGTGCCGCCGGGCGCGATCCTTCTCTATTCCGTGGTGGATGGCGTCGAGCAGGTCCTGTTCGCGGAATGGCTTGGTCAGGAATTCGATCGCGCCGTTCTTCATCGCCTGGACGCCCATGGCGATGTCGCCGTGACCGGTAATGAAGATGGTGGGCAGGTCGATGCCCCGTTCCGCCATCTGCCGATGGAAATCCATGCCGCTCTGTCCCGGCATGCGGATGTCCAGGACCAGGCAGCCCGGCGCGTCCTCCAGGCCGTGGCTCAGGAATTCGCCGGTCGAGCCGTAGTCGCGGACGCGCAGCCCGACCGATGCGAGCAGGTCGGCCAGCGCGGCGCGTACCGAATGATCATCGTCGACGACGTAGACCACGGGTTCCTGGGAAGAGGGCGCGGATGCCGCGGTGTTCATCGTGCCTCCTCCTCGGCCACCGGCAGCGTGAACCGGAAGGTGGCGCCGCCGGCCGGGTTCGTCTCGGCCCGGATCCTGCCGCCATTGGCTTCGATGATGGTCTTGCTGATGGCGAGGCCCAGGCCCATGCCGCGTTGTTTGGTGGTGTGGAACGGTTCGAACAGGCGGTCCGGGTCTTCGCCTCCGGGAAAGCCGCCGCCGTTGTCGGCCAGGGCGAAGACGAGCATGCCGCCTTCCAGGCTCGAATCCAGATGCATCTGGCGGTTGGGGAGCGGCTGGCCTTGCAGGGCTTCGATGGCGTTCAGCATGAGGTTCATCAATACCTGCTGGATCTGCACGCGATCGGCCAGCGCGGGCGGCAGTCCATCTCCCAGCCCGAAGAGCGGCGTGATCGCATGGCGCGACAGCTTGTCGCGCGACAGGGCGACGATTTCGAGGATGGCGGCGTTCAGGTCGAAGGCGTGCCGATCGGGCCGCTCGCCGCGGGTCAGGCTGCGGATCCGGTCGACGATGCTGCCGGCCCGCCGGGCGTCGTCCAGGATGCGCTGGGCGGCCTGCCGGGCCTTGTCGAGGTTGGGAGGGTCCTGGTCCAGCCAGCGCAGGCAGGCGTGGCCGCTGGTGGCGATGGCCGCCAGCGGCTGGTTGACCTCATGGGCGAGCGAGGCCGACAACTCGCCCAGGCTCGTGACGCGGGAGATCAGGGTCAGGCGCGCCTGGGCCTCCTGGAGCGCGGACCGGGCGCGTTCGGTGCGGGCCACCAGGTAGGCGGTGACGACGAGCATGACGATATTGATGCAGGTATTGATGACTCCTACCCGGTATTCGCCGAAAGGGGTCAGGTGGAAACTGAGCACCGTCAGGGCGATGCAGCCGGCGGTCAGGGGCGCGATGGCGCGGATGTCGAGCAGCCGCGCCGCGGCCAGGATGACGACGAGGTAGAGGGCCGAGGCGGCGACGGCGTAATCCGTCATGGTATCGGCGATGAAAATGGCCGCCATGCTGGCCAGCAGCCCCGTCAGGCAGGCCAGGCGGCGGAAATCGAGCGGAAGACGCATGGGCGGGTTTCCTGGAACAGATGCGCGGCGTTGCCCCGGGGGTGATGATACCGGTTGCGGCGCCGCTACAGGACCGGCCGCAGGCCGGCGCTCAATTGCAGTTCGACCGTCGCGGCGGCCAGGTCGGCCCGGGCCTGGAGATAGTCCAGGTAGGCATCGTCCGCCGATTTCTGCGCGGCCAGCAATTCCAGCAGCGAAGCGGCGCCGCTCCGGTAGGACAGGCGGATGCCTTCGAGCACGCGCTGGGAATCGGCCAGCACGGAGTCGCGGTAGCGCGCCAGGTTATCCCGGGCAGCCATGAACCGCAGGTGGGCGGCCTGGATCTCCGCCGCCGCGCGCAGCCGCGTATCCTGCAGATCGAGCATGGCTTTGGTGACCAACGCTTCGGCCTGGTTCAATTCGCCGCGCTGGAGGCGCGAGAAGGGAAGGGGGATGGAAAGCGACAGCGAGACGGTATTGGAGCGCGGCGAGGCGTCCACGGGCTGGCCGTCGGCACCGAAACCGTCTCGTCCGCGCGGCAGGTAACCGTAGCTCACGCCGACGACCGGATCGACGTAGCGGTTGGCCCGCTGCAATTCCGCCGAGGCCCGGGCCGATTCGAGCGAGGCGAGCGCGATGCGGACATCGTCGCGTTCGAGCATGGCGGTCTCCACGAGCGTGGCCAGGCCGGCGGGTTGATAGGCGGAGAATCCGCATTGCAGGCCCCGGCCCCTGAACTGCGCGTCGAAGGGGCGGCCCAGGGGCAGCGCGAGGTTTATCCGCATGGCATCGGCATGGGCGCGCGCGCGCACCACGTTGGCTTCGAATTGGTTCCGCTCGGTGCGCGATTGCAGCAGTTCCAGGCCACCCACGTCGCCCGCCCGCAGGCGGGTCTCGTTTGCCTTGACCACGTCCGACAGCGCCTGGAGCGAGGCCTCCTGGCGGACCAGGGCGTCGCGCGCGCGGCATGCTTCGGCAAAGCCGGCAGCCGCGTCGGCATAGGCCTGGTGGCGTACGCCTTCGGCCGAGGCCTCGGCCAGCCGGACGTCGCTTTCCGCCGCCTGGACGCGCTTGCCGCGCTTGCCGGCGGTTTCTATCGTCCACTCCACCCCTATGGTCTTGCCCGGCCTGGGCTTGGGGCGAACCTCGCTGCTGAACTCCTTTGGCCCCATGCCCATCGTCAGGACCGGATCGGGCCGCACGCCGGCGATCGACACGCCCGCCCGGGCGGCGGCGATGGACTCCCGTTGGGCGGCCAGCGCCAGGCTGTATGTGTCGACGGCATCCAGGTATTGGAGGAAGGTCAGCGGCGGGGCGGCGGGGGTGGCCGGCGCCTGGGCCGCCGCCGCGTTCCCCAGCAGCAGGGCCGTGATGGCGAGCGTCTTCTTCATGGTTGGGAGTCCTGCATGGCGGTGGGGGTATCGTGCGTGGCCGAGGTGCGCCGGGCGATGGCCTCGAACCCGCGTTCCGTCAGGTAATAGAGGGCGGGCAGCAGTACCAGCGTCAGCAAGGTGGCGCTTGCCAGGCCGCCCACGACCACGGTCGCCAGCGGCCGTTGCACGTCGCTGCCCAGGCCCGTGGACAGCATGGCGGGCATCAGCCCGAAGGCCGCCACCGTCGCCGTGACCAGGACGGGGCGCATCCTGCTGTGGGCGCCTTCGAGGACGGCTTGCCGCAGCGGCAAGCTTTCTTCGCGGCGCAGGCGGTTGATCTGTGCCAGCATCAGCACGCCGTTGAGCACGGCCACGCCGGACAAGGCGATGAAACCGACCGCGCTGGAAACGTTCAGCGTCATGCCGCGCAGGTGGAGCGCCGCGAGGCCGCCCAGGGCGGCCAGCGGGACGGCCAGAAGTATCAGCGCGGGATGGCGGAAATTGCCGAACTCGGCGAACAGCAGCACCAGCATCAGCGCCAGCGTGGCGGGCAGGATGAGCGCGAGGCGGGCCTGGGCCCGGCTCAGGTTCTCGAACTGGCCGCCCCATTCGATCTGGTAGCGGTGGCGGTCGTACGAGACAGCGTCTTCCACGGCGGGGCGCGCTTCGGCCAGGAAACCGGAAAGATCCCGGCCGCGGGTGTTGAGCTTGACGGTCAGGTGGCGGCGCGAACCCTCCCGCGTGATCGTGCTTTCGCCGGACACGGTGCGGATCGAGGCCAGTTGCGCGAGAGGTATCCTGGCGCCGTTGGCGGCGGTCAGCATGAGCCCGGCGATGGCGCCCTGGTCGTTGCGCACCGCCTCGGGAAAACGCACGGCGATGTCATAGCGTTTTTCGCCGACATACACCTGGCCGATGGGGGCGCCGCCTATGCCGGTGGCCAGCAGGTCGTTCACGTCGGCCACGTTGATGCCATAGCGCGCGGCAGCGGCCCGGTCCACTTCGATCTTCAGGTTGGGAAGCGGGGGTTCCTGGTCGATCGCCACGTCGACGGCTCCGGGGATCTGCTCCAGGACGGCCACGGCCGCGCGCCCGATACGGCGCAGCTCTTCGAGATCGTCGCCGTAGATCTTGACCACCAGGTCGCTGTGGGCGCCGGCCAGCTTGTCCTGCACGCCATCTATCATGGGTTGCATGAAGCCGACCTTGATCCCGGGAATCTGCTTGTAGCGGGCGTCCAGCCTGGCGATGAGCGCCTGCTTGGTCATGCCCGACGTCCAGGCGGAATACGGATGGAGCCCGACGCTGGCCTCGATGTGGGAGAAAGTCCACGGGTCCGTGCCGTCGTCATTGCGGCCGGTCTGGGTCACCACGTGGGAGACCTCGGGGAATTCGAGCGTGGCGCGGCGCAGTTCGGTGGCCATCCGGCCGGCCTTCTCCAGGGTCAGGCCCGGAGGCATCGTGACTTGCAGCCAGATGGAGCCTTCGTCCAGGTAAGGCAGGAAATCCCGGCCTATCGTGGCGCCCAGGGCGACCACGCCCGCCAGGGCGATGCCCGCGACCGCGAGCGGCCAGCGCGGCCCGTCCAGGCGGCGGGACAGGAACGCGTGGTAGCGCCGTGCCAGCCATTCCAGCGGCCGGTTGCGCACCGTGCGGCGTGGTTTGCGCAGGGCGAGAAAGGCAAGTCCGGGGATCAGGGCCATCGCCACGAGCAGCGCGCCGATGAGCGCGGCGCCCACCGCGAGCGCCATCGGCGAGAACAGCTTGTACTCGATGCGTTCCAGCGAGAAGAGCGGCAGATAGGCGACCACCAGGACGGCCATGCCGAAGAAAATGGGGCGCGCGACCTGCAGGGTGGCGGCGATGGCGTCGCTGGCGGTCAGCGGCCGTCCTTCCCGTTCTTCGCGCCGGCGCAAGATGTTCTCGACCAACACCACGGCGCCGTCGACCAGGATGCCGAAATCGATCGCGCCCAGCGACAGCAGGTTGGCCGGAATAGCCAGGTGGTGCATGAAAATGAAGGCGGCGAGCATGGAAAGCGGAATCGTCGCCGCGACGATCAGCGCGGCTCGCAGGCTGCCCAGCGCGAGCATGAGAACCAGGCCGACCAGCACCACGCCTTCGAGCAGGGTCTTGCCCACGGTCCGGGTGGTCGCGTCGATCAGGTTCGATCGGTCGAGGTAGGGAACGACCCTGACGTCGCGCGGCAGCAGGCGTTCGTTGAGTTCGCGCACGGCCGCGTGGACGCCCTGGATGACTTGCGCGGCCTGTTCTCCCTTGAGCAGGAGCGTGATGCCGGAGATGGAGTCGGGGTTGTCGTCCTTGCCCAGCAGGCCGCGGCGCTCGACGTTGCCATGGCTCAGGCGGCCGAGATCCCTGACCAGCACGGGCGTTCCGTTTTTTTCGGCCACGACGACGCGGCCCATGTCGTCGAGCGATTGGATCTGGCCGACCCCGCGGATGACGTAGGCCTGTTCCCCGCGATTCATCAGGCTGCCGCCGGCGCTGCCGTTGTTGGCCGTGATCGCGTCCTTGACCGCCTGCAGCGTGAGTCCATACTGGACCAGCCGGGCGGGGTCCAGCTCCAGCATGAACTGGGTGGTCAGGCCGCCGAAGTTGGCTACGTCGACGATGCCGGGGACTTGCTTCAGGCGCGGAATGACCGTCCAGAATTGCAGGTCGGAGAGTTCGCGCAAGTCGCGCGTGGGCGATTCCAGGGTATAGCGGTAGATCTCGCCGATGGGGGACGTGTACGGATCCAGTTCGGGGCGCGCGCCGTGGGGCAGGCCTATGCCGTCTATGCGCTCCTGCAGGCGCTGGCGCGACCAGTAGCCTTCCACGCCGTCGCGGAAGACGACGACGATCAGGGACAGGCCGAACGTGCTCTTGGAGCGGAGCACCTGCAGGCCGGGGGTGGCCAGAAGCTCGCGCTCCAGCGGAATCGTGATCTGCTGTTCGATTTCCTCCGCGGCCAGTCCGGGTACCTGGGTGACCACCTGCGAGGTGACGTCGGCGATGTCGGGATAGGCCTCGATGGGAAGCTGGCGCCAGCATTGCCAGCCGTACAGCGCCACCAGCGCGAAGATGATCCAGACCACCGCGCGGCGCTGGAAACACAGAGTGATGAATCGTTCAATCATTGAGCACCACCCCGTTTTCGACGACGACGTGTTCACCCGCGTCCAGGCCGGACAGGATTTCCGCGTTCCCCCCTTCCGTCGCTCCCACCGTGACGGTCCGCGGCTCGTATTCGAACGGGGCCCGTTCGACGAAGACCCGCGTGTAGAGTCCGCCTTGCAGCAGGGCGGACGCGGGAACGGTCACGACGCGCCGGGCCGGGCCGGCCAGGACTACCTGGGCGAACATGCCGGGCTTGAGGCGGCCGTCGGCGTTGTCGATGGCAATGCGCACTTTCACGGTGCGCGTATCGGGATCCAGCATCTCGCCGACGTACTTCACGGTCCCTTCGATATCGGATTCCGGGTAGGCCTGGAGCGAAATGCGCACCTTCTGGCCCGGGAACGCGGCGGCGATGTCCCGTTCGGAGACGGCGGCGGACAGGTGGACGATGCTCAGGTCGGCGACCGTCATGACGGGATCGTTGAGGTCATTCCAGTAAACGCCTGGCGCGCCGCGCAGTTCGACCACGCGCCCGGAGATCGGCGAGCGCATGGCGTATTCGTGGTCGTTTCCCCGGCCGGTCACGCCGAGTTGCGCCAGGCGGGCGGCGGCGACGCGGGAATCGGACTCGGCCTGGGCGTAGGCCGATTGGGCCAGTTCGTATTCCCGGCGAGGCGTGATCTCGGCCTCGAACAGTCGCGCCTGCCTGTCGAGTTCGCGTCGGGCCTGGAGCAGGACGACGCGGGTTTTCGCCAGCTCTCCCCGGGCCGTGCTCAATTCCGCCGAATCGAGGGTGAACAGGACATCGCCCTGCCTGACCGCATCGCCCAATCCCCGGGGTAGCGCAAGGATGCGTCCGGACAGGGGCGCCGAGATCCGCGCCAGTTTGTCGGGAACGGCTTCGATGATGCCGGGGGCGTAGATGCGGGGAGCCGCCATCATGGCCCGCGCCTCCCGCGTCCGCAGCTGCGCGCGCAGGGGGGACCCCTCGGGGACCTGGATCCGTGCTCCGGCCCGGACCAGCATGGGGGGCGTGGCGTCGGCTGTTTCGGGGCCCGGGTGGCAGGCGCCGAGGCCGATGCTTGCGCAGGCAAGGACAAGGGAGGCGCGCAGGTGGCGAGCCGTCGGCCGGCGGTCGTGCGCGTCGCCGCGGAGGCGGCGGTTGGGGGTGAACAGCAAGAGAAGCTCCTTGGGGCGGGCCGCGGAGCGTGTTCAGGCGTTCGGGCGAGAAGCGTCCTCCGGGGCGAGGGGGCGGATGGGGTGAAATGAAACGGAGGCGGGTCTTGTCGGGGCGGGGTCCATGCTTCGTGTTCAGGGGAGCCGGGCCGGCCGGGGCTGGCGCCAGGGGAGCGGAAAACCGGATCGGATTGTGCCAGCCGGTCCAGGGCGGGGGCCAGATGCCGATGGGAGCGGATTGCCGACAGGGCGGATAGCCGGGATATACGAAGGTATATCCCGGGTCGGCGGCGATATTCCCGGGGATGCGGTATCTGCCGGTGCTGTAATTTTCTAGGGGTTAACCCTTGGTTGTGCGGGGGGGCCGCGGGGCCGAGGCTTGCGCGTTTGCGCAAGTTTGCGGACAATTCATACGGATCGCCCCGGTTCCTGATCGAGCCGGGGTTTTATTTTTCACTTCTCCATCCTTGGCCGTGCTCCCGGCGCGGCAGGCGCCAGCTCGCGCTGTCGCGGGGATGGGAAATCCAACAGACGTAAAGGAAGTACACATGGCTGCCATTCCGCTGACCGTGCGCGGGGCCGAGCGCCTGAAACAGGAACTGCACCGCCTGAAGACGGTGGAGCGTCCCGCCGTCATTACCGCGATCGCCGATGCCCGTGCCCAGGGAGACCTGTCCGAGAACGCCGAATACGACGCCGCCAAGGAAAAACAGGGCTTCATCGAAGGGCGTATCCAGGAACTCGAGGCCAAGTTGTCGAATGCGCAGATCATCGACCCGCTGGAGCTCGATGCGGATGGCCGCATCGTGTTCGGGGCGACGGTCGACCTGGAGGACCTGGAGTCCAGCGAGCGGGTCACCTACCAGGTGGTCGGCGACGACGAGGCCGACATCCGGTCCAATCTCATCTCGGTGTCCAGTCCCATCGCCCGGGCATTGATCGGCAAGTCGGTCGGCGACGTGGCCGAGGTGCAGGCGCCGTCGGGCATCCGGGAATACGAAGTATTGGACGTCCGGTATATCTAGGCCCCCTGATCTGTTACCCCCTGAGCGCTGACGCGCGCCCCCAGGGGGCGATGCGGGTGGGCCGGAAGGGAAGCCCACCCCCACGCCCTTCGGGCGCCCCCTCAAGGGGGCGATGCGGCTGGACCGGCGGAGCCGGATCCACCGCATCCCGGGATTGGGGCAGGGCTGTGGGTTTTGTTTGAATGAGTTGTTGCCCTGGAGGCTGATTGATGGCTACGGTGGTGCGGCTGTTGGCGGCGCTGTGGTGTGGGGCGCTTTGGACGATCGGGCTTCTGGTGGTGCCGCTGTTGTTTTCGCAGCTCGAGCCCATGCGCGCGGCGGCGACGGCGGGGTCGTTGTTCCGTTTGCTGGCCTATGGCGGGCTGGTGGTGGTGCTGTTGATGCTGCTGCTGGACCGGCTGGGGCGCGGGTTGCCGCTGGGTGCGGCGGGGCGCCGCACCGTGCTGGTCATGGCCGTGGGAGTGGGGTTGGGGTATTTCGGCACCCGGCCCGTGATGGATTACGGACGGGCCTTGATCGCCGCCGGCCAGGCCGTACCCGCCTGGGCGGATTTCGGAACCTGGCACGGGGTGTCGAGCGTGCTTTACTTCTTGGTGGCGGTTCTGGGTTTGCGGCTGGTGGCCGTCGTGCGTTGACCGCTTTCCGCCGGGCGGCTGCGGGCGCCGGCACGCAGCGACAGCGCGCTGCCCGCGCGCTTGGCGGCAGGCTTGCCCGATGCGGTCTTGCGGGCCGCGCCCAGCGTGGAGCCCAGGCCGGCGGGGCGGCGGGCCGGCGTGGTGCGCGCGGCACCCCGGCGCGAGCCGGTTTCCTCGTGGATGGAGGGCCGCTGGCGCTTGTCGGTGCCCAGGTAGCGTTCGCGGGCGGTCATCGGCCCGTCGTCGCGCTCGCCGCGTGCCGGACGCTCCCCTCGGGGCCGGGCAGGCGCCGCGGGCTTGCCGGCGACTGCCGATTTCTTGGGCAGATGGGCTTCATTGGCCTTGCGCGCGCCGGTACCCAGCGTGGACACGTCCGACTTGGGCTTGCGGGCGCCCAGCAGGTCGGCCGCGTCGGGATCGCGCTCGGTCGGGCGGTACAGGATGAAGACCTTGCCCAGATGATGGACGGGCGCGCACGAAAGCTCGCCGCAGATCTGGTAGAGCAGTTCGTCCCGCGTGGCGCGGTCTTCGCCGCCGGCGCGGACCTTGATCAGGCCGTGCGCCGAGAGGTTGCGGTCGATTTCCTGCAGGACGGCGTCGCTCAGGCCTTTGTCGCCGATGAGGACGACCGGTTTGAGCGGATGGGCAGCGGCCCGGAGGGCGCTGCGCAGTGTCGAATTGATGTCTAGGACTGGCATGTCGAGATTGTACGGGAGCCGGGCCGACGGCGCGATGGCGAGTCCGCAGTATGCTCCGGATAGCGCGGCGATGCCGCATTGATTTGAACCGATACCGACCCGGGTGACCGGGCAGATATGGCCAAAAACAAGTTTTCGAAGAACTGGTTGCACCAGCACATCAACGATCCCTATGTGAAGCTCGCGCAACAGAAGGGATACCGTGCCCGTGCCGCCTTCAAGCTGACGGAGATCCTGGAAACCGAGAAGCTCATGAAGCCGGGCGATGTGGTCATCGATCTCGGCTCGGCGCCCGGCAGTTGGTCCCAGGTCGCCCGCGAGCGCCTGGCCGGCCCGCAGGGTACGATACGGGGACGGATCATTGCCCTGGACCTGCTTCCCATGGAGCCGGTGGCCGGGGTGGAGTTCATCCAGGGCGATTTCCGCGAGGAAGAGGTGCTGCGCCAGCTCGAGGCCCTGCTGGGAAGCCAGCCGGTGGACCTTGTGATTTCGGACATGGCCCCCAATCTATCGGGAGTCGGTGCCGCGGATTCGGCGCGTATCCAGCACGTGTGCGATCTGGCGAGGGAGTTCTCGCAGGCGCACCTCAAGCCCGACGGGGCGCTGATCGTGAAGGCTTTCCACGGCAGCGGCTTTTCCCAGATCGTGCAGAGTTTCAAGCAGACTTTCCGCCGGGTGGTGGAACGCAAGCCCAAGGCGTCGCGGGACAAATCCTCCGAGACCTTTCTCGTCGGGGTGGGGTTGAAGAGTCCCGGCGGCTGACAATAGTAGAATCGGACTTAGTGTGTCCGATCGGGCCGGGGTTTTCCCGGCAGGTCGACCGATCGGCAATCAAGTAGGAGATCGACCTTGAACAATATGTTCTCCAAAGTCGCGGTCTGGATGGTGATCGCGTTTGTCCTGTTTACGGTCTTCAAGCAGTTCGAAGGCCGCACCCGCCCGCAGGACACCGTGTCCTACTCCCAGTTCATGGAGGAGGCCAAGGCCGGGCGCATCCAGAAAGTCGACATCCAGGGCGACGTGCTGAGCGTCACGCCCAGCGACGGTCGTCCCTACAGCATCACCTCGCCCGGCGATCTCTGGCTGGTCAGCGACCTGATGAAGTACGGCGTCCAGGTGTCGGGCAAGGCCAAGGAAGAGCCCTCGCTCTTCATGAGCATCTTCGTCTCGTGGTTCCCGATGCTGCTGCTGATCGGCGTCTGGGTTTTCTTCATGCGGCAGATGCAGGGAGGTGGGCGCGGCGGCGCGTTCAACTTCGGCAAATCGCGCGCGCGCATGCTGGACGAGAATTCCAACACGGTCACGTTCGCCGATGTCGCGGGCTGCGACGAGGCCAAGGAAGACGTCCAGGAACTGGTCGACTTCCTGCGCGATCCGTCGAAATTCCAGAAGCTCGGCGGCCGTATTCCGCGCGGCGTGCTGATGGTGGGTTCGCCGGGTACCGGCAAGACCTTGCTGGCACGCGCGATCGCCGGCGAGGCCAAGGTACCGTTCTTCAGCATCTCGGGTTCCGATTTCGTCGAAATGTTCGTCGGCGTGGGCGCGGCCCGTGTGCGCGACATGTTCGAGAACGCCAAGAAGCATGCCCCCTGCATCATCTTCATCGATGAAATCGACGCCGTCGGCCGCCAGCGCGGCGCCGGCCTGGGGGGCGGCAACGACGAGCGCGAACAGACCCTGAACCAGATGCTGGTGGAAATGGACGGTTTCGAAACCGGCCAGGGCATCATCGTGATCGCCGCCACCAACCGGCCCGACGTGCTCGACCCCGCGTTGCTGCGTCCGGGCCGCTTCGACCGCCAGGTCGTGGTGCCGCTGCCCGACATCCGCGGCCGCGAACAGATCCTGAAGGTCCACATGCGCAAGGTGCCGGTGTCGTCCGACGTCGACGCCACCATCCTGGCCCGCGGCACGCCCGGCTTCTCGGGCGCGGACCTGGCCAACCTCGTGAACGAGGCGGCGCTGTTCGCCGCCCGCCGCAGCGGCCGCACGGTCGACATGCTGGACTTCGAAAAGGCCAAGGACAAGATCATCATGGGGGCCGAGCGCCGCTCGATGGTCATGCCCGAGGAAGAGCGCCGCAACACCGCCTACCACGAGTCCGGCCACGCCATCGTCGCCAAGATGCTGCCCAAGACCGATCCGGTGCACAAGGTCACCATCATCCCGCGCGGCCGCGCGCTGGGCGTGACCATGCAGTTGCCCGAGGGCGATCGCTACAGCATGGACAAGGACCGCATGCTGAACACCATCGCGGTGCTGTTCGGCGGCCGTATCGCCGAAGAGGTCTTCATGCACCAGATGACCACCGGCGCCTCGAACGACTTCGAGCGGGCGACCCAGATCGCGCGCGACATGGTCACCCGCTACGGCATGACCGACTCGCTGGGCCCCATGGTCTATGCCGAGAACGAGGGCGAGGTGTTCCTGGGCCGCAGCATCACCAAGACGACCCAGGTGTCCGAGGCGACCATGCAGAAGGTCGACGGCGAGATCCGCCGCATCATCGACGAGCAGTACGCGGTGGCGCGCAAGATCCT
>Ga0182736_1000749_pt1 | contig 41702 bp, 50 predicted proteins | sample eDN5th30CKraftBY_FD_128882 | JGI IMG/M metagenome (GOLD analysis project Ga0182736, IMG submission 128882) | Enriched backyard soil microbial communities from Emeryville, California, USA - eDNA 5th pass 30_C Kraft BY (version 2) (version 2) | ecosystem: Environmental > Terrestrial > Soil >... | reverse complement strand
GCGACAACGTGTCGATGACGGTCAAGCTGCTGGCGCCGATCGCCATGGAAGAAGGGCTGCGTTTCGCCATCCGTGAAGGCGGTCGTACCGTCGGCGCCGGCGTCGTCGCCAAAATCATCGCCTAAGGCGCACACAAACCAGCGAAGGCGGCGGGTCCTCTTCTACCGCCTTCGCTTTTCGTTCTTTAGGAATCACCATGAAAAACCAGAAGATCCGCATCCGCTTGAAAGCCTTCGACTACAAGCTGATCGATCAGTCTGCAGCCGAAATCGTCGACACCGCCAAGCGCACGGGCGCCGTGGTGCGCGGCCCGGTTCCGCTGCCCACGCGTATCCGCCGCTACGACGTGCTGCGTTCGCCCCACGTGAACAAGTCGTCGCGCGACCAGTTCGAGATCCGCACCCATCAGCGCCTGATGGACATCGTGGACCCCACCGACAAGACCGTGGACGCCCTGATGCGCCTGGATCTGCCGGCCGGTGTCGACGTGGAAATCGCACTGCAGTAAGCTTGCCGAAGCCCGCTTGCTTCGGCAGGCGGTGCCCAGAACAAAGGCCGCACCCGCAAGGGTGCGGCCTTTGCTTTTATGCCGCTGCGACAAGAATATCTAGTGGAATTCACCGATAGGGATTTCACTTATATGGAAAAAAGCGGATCAAATTAAAATAAAAATGAAATTTTGACCAAAATAGTTCACTCTATCTTCAACGCGTGAACGAGCCGCGCAGAGGGTTCTCAGCGGCCCGTACGCTAACCGGAGCAAGCCATGCAGATCCACAGACTCTGCGCAGGACTGGCGCTGTGCGCCGCCATCGGCGCGACATCGGCTGCAATGGCCGAGACCACCCTCAACGCCAGCATCTGGTTCCCCGAGACGCAACCGCTGACTCGCTATGGCTACCAGGAATGGGCCAAGAAAGTCGAAAAGGCGTCCGGCGGCGACCTGAAGATCAAAGTCTTTACCGACACCACCCTGCTTCCCGTCGTGGCGCACCTGAGCGGCCTGCGCGACGGCATCGCCGACATCACGTATCACGCCGGGACCTACACCCCCGCGGACCTGCCCGAGGACAATGTCCTGGCCGTCCTGGGTATTTCGCTGGACGATCCGATACTGACGACCTTCGCCGTGGCGGATTTCTACATCAACGATCCCGCCATGCAGGCCCTGTGGAAGCGCCAGAAAATCGTCTTCCTTGGTGCCTATGCCAGCGTTCCGTACAACCTTATCTGCCGCAAGAAAGTGGCGCAGCTGTCCGACCTGAAGGGCCTGAAGCTGCGTACCCCCGGGCCGGTGCATGCCGAATGGGCCAAATCGGTGGGCGCCACGCCGGTGAATGTGCCTTCCAGCGAAATGTTTACCGGCCTGGACAAGGGGCAAATCGATTGCGCCGTCATGGGAGCCAACGAGCTGAAGACGCGCTCGCTGTGGGATGTGGCCAAGCACATCAACATGGCCAACCTGGGCCCCTACTTCGCCGGCTGGGAATGGGCCATGAACGGCAATACCTGGAAGTCGCTGAATGAAAAGCAGCGCCGTATCCTGCTCGATACCATCGCCGAATCCACGGTAGAGACCGAAATCGCCTACGTCAAGGCGGGCGACGAAGCGGTCCAGGAATCCTCCAAGCACGGCGTGACGGTGTACCAGCCCACCGACGATATCAAGCAATCGATATTGAGCTTCCACGACCAGGCGCGCGCCATGGCGTTGAAAGAAGGGGCCGAGCGGTTCAAGCTGAAAGACAGCGAAGGGCTGATCAACCGGTTCGAAGCCACATTGAAGAAATGGGACAACCTGCTCGCCGGCGTCGACAAAACCGATGCGGCGGCGTTGACCAAGCTGCTCAAGGAAAACCTGTACGACAAGGTCGATGCAAAAACCTACGGTGGCTGATCGCCGTCGGTAAAGGTCGGCGGGTTGCCGCGTCGCGTGTTCATTCGAGGTATACAGGTATGCGTATCGGGGTCGAAGTAGGCGGGACATTCACGGATCTGGTCGCGATAGACGAAACCGGGGTGCAGGTGCTCAAGGTGCCCAGCACACCCAGCCATCCGGACGAAGGCGCATTCAATGCGCTGGTCGAGAGCGGCGTGCCGCTGGGCACGGTAAGCGACCTGTCGCACGGGTCGACGGTGGCGACCAACGCCGTGCTTGAGCGCAAAGGGTTCCTGACCGCATTCGTCACCACGGCGGGATTTCGCGACATCCTGTCGTTGCAGCGCCATGGCCGCAGCAACATCTACGACCTGGAATATCGCAAGCCCGAGCCCGTGGTCGAGCGCGCCAACACGCTGGAAGTCGACGAGCGCATCCTGGCCGACGGATCGATCCTGACCGCGCTGGACGAGCAGGCGGTACGCAGCGCGCTGGCGCCGCAACTCAAGGCGGGCGGCTACCAGGCCGTGGCCATCTGCCTGCTCAACGCGTACGTCAACCCCGCCCACGAGCACAAGCTGCGCGACCTGATCCTGGCCAGCCTGCCGGATATTCACGTGACGATTTCGTCCGACATCACCCGTGAATTCCGCGAATACGAGCGCGCGTCGACCACCGCCCTGTCGGCCTACGTGCAGCCGGTGATGGACCGGTACATCTCGCGCTTCACCCAACGGCTGGAAGCGTCCGCATTCCGCGGGCGCTTCAGCGTGATGCAATCGAACGGCGGCAAACTGCCGGCGCAAGCCATGCGCGCCAATGCCATCACGGCATTGCTGTCGGGCCCGGCGGCCGGCGTCATGGGCGCGGCGCGCCAGGTATCGCGGTCCGGGTATCGCAATCTCATCACGCTGGACATGGGCGGCACCTCGACCGACGTCTGCGTGGTGGTAGACGGCAAGCCGCAGCTGACCAACGAATTCTCGATCGACGGCCTGCCGGTGCGCATCCCGGTGCTGGACATCAACACGGTCGGCGCCGGCGGCGGCAGCATCATCTGGATCGACGAAGGCGGCATGCTGCGCGTCGGCCCCCGGTCGGCCGGCGCCGAGCCGGGCCCGGCCTGCTACGGCAAGGGCGGCACCGTGCCCACGATCACCGATGCGCACGTCGTCAGGCGGGCGATCATGCCCGAGACCTTCCTGGGCGGCAAGATGCCCATCGATGTAGAGGCCGCCCGCGCCGCCCTGCAGCCCATTGCGACCCACTTCGGCATGACGCTCGAAGAAGCCGCCGACGCGGCGATCCGGCTGTCCAACGCCAACATCGTGCGCGCCATCCAGGTGATCTCGACCGAACGCGGCCATGATCCGCGCGACAACGTGCTGGTGCCGTTCGGCGGCGCCGGGCCGCTGCACGCGGCCGAGGTGGCGCGCGACCTGGGCGTGGGCACCATCGTGGTGCCGCCCAACTCGGGCGTCATCTCGGCCTATGGCCTGCTGGCCAGCGACTTCATCCAGTTCGAGAGCCTGACGCAACGAGGCGTGCTGGGCGAGGATACGCCGGCCAGGATCCTCGCCGTCTATCAGGAAATGAGCCAGCGCGCGATGGCGCGCGCCCGCGAAATGGGGCTGGAAGGCGAGCTGATCCTGAGCTTCGTGGTAGACATGCGGTTCGTCGGGCAGGCTTTTGAAGTGCCGGTGGAACTGGTGGCGGCCGATCTCGAGCGCCTGACCAGCGCCAAGCTGCGCGAGCTGTTCGGCGCCATGCACCAGAAGCTGTTCTTCTTCGGCGCGGAAGGCGACAAGCCCATCGAATATGTGTCGTTCCGCCTGGGCCTGACCGCGCCGTTGAAATCGGTGCCCCAGCTGCGCGAACCGCCCGCGCAATTCAATCGCGCCCGGGAAATCGACTTGTTCGACCAAGGGGCCTGGCGCAAAGCCACGATGATCAGCCGGGCCGCGATGGAAGTGGACCAGGCCCTGGCAGGGCCGGCCATCCTGGAAGACTCGACCTCGACGTTGTTGGTGCCGTCGGGCTGGGAAGCCCGCCGCGACGCCAACGACAACGTGATTCTGACGCTCAAAGGTGAACAAGATGCCTGATTCCGTCCAGACAGCCTCGCGGCAGGCGCAAGGCGAACTCAATCCGGTGGATTACGCGGTCATCAGCCAGGGGCTGATCGCCGCGGCCCGCGAAATGGGCGTGAAGCTGATCCGGTCTGCCTATTCGACGATCATCCGTGAAGCCGCCGATGCCTCGGCCGCCTTGTTCGACCGCGACGGCAACGTGGTCGCGCAGGCCGAACTCATTCCCATGCAGCTGGGGCCGATGTCGGAGATCTTCCGCGCCTGCGCGGCGGCGGACCCGGTCGACACCATGCAGGAAGGGGACTTCTACATCACCAACGACCCCTATTCGGGCGGGCAGCATCTGCAGGATGTGTTCATCTATTCCCCCATCTTCTTCGAAGGCGAGCTCGTCGGTTTCGCCGGCACCGTCGCGCACCACCTGGACCTGGGTGGCGGCAATCCCGGCCTGACGACCGAGGCGGTCGATGTCCATGCCGAAGGCCTGATCTTCCCGCCCACGCGCTACAGCCATGCCCGCGACTGGGCCGACAACGGTCCGTTGAAGCGATTGGTGGCCGCCAACATCCGGGTGCCAGGGCAGACCATCGGCGATTTCGACGCACAGTTCGCGGCCAATTCGGTCGGCGCCGAGCGGGTGCGGCAGCTGTGCCGCAAGTACGGCACGAAAACGCTACGCACCGCCATGAGCGACCTTATCGAATACTCGGAACGGCGCTTCCGCATGGCGTTGTCGCAGCTGGCCGACGGCGTCTATTACGGCGAAGACTCGGTCGATGACGATGGGGTGTCTGACACGCCGCTGACGGTCAAGGCCGCGGTCAAGGTGTCCGGCGATTCGATCGAGATCGATTTCGACGGAACCTGCCCGCAGGTGTCCCGCAATCTGAATTGCCCCTTCTCGTCGACCATATCCGCGGCGTTGTCGGCGGTGAAGGCGTCGCTTACCAGCCCCGACATTCCCTTCAACGAAGGCCTGAAGAAGCCCGTGCGCATCCGGGCGCCCAAGGGCAGCCTGGTCAACCCCAATTACCCGGCGCCGGTGCGCGCCCGCATGGAGGCCGGATACCGGTGCTTCAACGCCGTGCTGAAAGCGCTGGCGCAGGTCGCCCCGGACAAAGTCATCGCGGGCGGCAACGATGCCACGCTGGTCACGTCGCTGTCGCACCAGCACGACGGCAAGTACAAGGTCTACCTGGAAGTCTACGGCGGCGGGTTCGGCGCCTCGCCCCGCCGCAACGGATGCGACGCGGTCGATTCGCCGCTGTCGAATTGCACCAATACGCCGATCGAAGCGGCGGACATGGATTTCGACCACTTCCGCATCATCGGCTATGGCCTGTTGTCCGATTCCAGCGGCCATGGGCGGCATCGCGGCGGCCTTGGGTTCTATCGCCGCTTCGAGATCCTGAAAGACGACGTCAACTTTGCCATGTATGCGGACAGGTTCCGGATTGCACCCTATGGCCTGTTCGGCGGCACCGATGGCCGCCCCGGAGAAGCCGAGATCCTGCGCGACGGCCGGACGATTGCATTGAAGAGCAAAGACGGCCAGGTCTTGCGCAAGGGCGATGTCGTCACGATCCGTACGGCGGGCGGCGGCGGGTATGGCCCTGTTTCCGAGCGCAAGCGCGAAGACATCGAACACGACGTCCAGCATGGCTATGTCAGCCGCAAGACGGCGGATTCCGTCTACGGCGTGGCCAAGGGCGCGTCCTGACGGTTGCAGACGACGTGCCGCGCCGGTGGCCGGCGCGGCACGTTATTCCACAAGGATCACCATGCGCATATTCGAAAAGATAATCAAGGCACTGGCCTATGCATTGACCCTGGTGGCCGCCATCAGCCTGCTCATGATGATGTTGCAGACGGTGGTGGATGTCCTGCTCAACAACCTGATAGGCGCCCCCATCGAGGGGAATCTGGAAATCATCTCTGCCTATCACATGGTCCTGGTGGTGTTCCTGCCGCTGGCGTATGTCGAGCTCAAGCACGAACACATCAGTTCCGACATCGTGGTCGGGCTGATGCCGCCGCGTTGGCGGCGGGCGATCTATGTGTTCGGCGCGCTGATCTCGTGCCTGTTCTTCGCCGTGCTTGCCTGGCAGACCTGGCTGGACGCCTTGAATTCCTTCGCGATCAAGGAAGTCATCATGGGGTCCGTGTACGTCGAGATCTGGCCATCGAAGTTCTCGCTGCCGATCGGCTTCGCCGCCATTTTCCTGGTACTGGTGCTTCACATCCTGAAGGCGATCACCGACCCGGATTTCAACCCGGCCCCCGCCAGTCCCGATGTCGAGCTGCAGTGATCTGCCGCAGCCGAAGCAGGAGAGCAATGCAATATGGATAACGTCACCATCGGCTTCATCGGCCTGGGCATCGGCCTGCTTCTCATCGCGCTGCGGGTGCCCATTGGCGTAGCCCTTGGTTCGGTGTCGTTCGTGGGCATCGCCACGATCGTCAACCCGCGCGCCGCCTGGGGCATGCTGACCGCCGTGCCGTTCAATTTCGTCGGCGACTGGAACCTGACGGCCATCCCCATGTTCCTGCTGATGGGTTACGTGGCCGGCTCGACCGGCTTGTCCAAAGGTTTGTTCAGGGCTGCCCGGATTTTTCTTTCCGGCCTGCCGGGCGGCCTGGCGGTGGCCAGCGTGGGGGCTTGCGGCCTGCTCTCGGCGGCCTCCGGTTCCAGCGTCGCGGTCTCGGCGGCCTTTGCCCGCATCGCCACCCCGGAAATGCTGCGCTATCGCTATCACCCGGGGCTGGCCAGCGGCGTGGTGGCCGCGGCGGGCACGCTGGGCTCGCTGATTCCTCCCAGCATCCTGATGATTCTCTATGGCTACGTGGCCGAGGTATCGATCGCCAAGGTCTTCATGGCCGGCTTCCTGCCGGGGCTGTTGTCGGCCTTCATGTTCGCCGCGATGATCATCATCCGCGCCAAGCTCAACCCCCAACTGGCGCCACCCATCGAAGAAACGGTCAGCCGTGCCGAGAAGCTCGCGGCGCTGCGCGAGATATGGCCGTTGCCGGTCTTGATCATCGGCGTGCTGGTGGGCATTTTCGCGGGCTTCTTCACGCCCACCGAAGCGGGAGCGGTGGGCGCCCTGCTGTCCTTGCTGCTGGCCGCCACGCGGCGTGCGTTGACCTGGTCGGTCCTGAGGCAATCGTTGCTGCTGACCCTGGCAGGCACGGCCAGCATTTTCATGGTCGTCATCGGCACGGTGCTGCTGGGCAAGTTCATGGCGCTGAGCACGGTACCGGCCGTCATCACCCAATGGTTCATGGGCCTGGGCGCCTCGCAGCTGGCCGTCGTCATCGCCGTATCGGTGCTGTACTTGATATTGGGCTGTTTCCTGGACTCCATCGGCCTGTTGCTGCTGACCCTGCCCATCGTGCTGCCCATGGCGCGCGACTCCGGCATGGACCTGATCTGGTTCGGAATCATCCTGGTCAAGCTGCTGGAACTGGGGCTGGTCACGCCGCCGGTCGGATTGAATGTCTATGTCACAAAAAGCGCGTTGGGCAGTTTGGTCGACCTGACTACTATATTCCGCGGGGTAGGCTGGTTCGTGGTTACCGACCTGGTCACGCTGACGTTGCTCGTGGCCTTTCCGTGGATCTCGCTGGTGCTGCCCAACATGATGTCGTAAGCGAGAAATTCAATGACATACAGTAAAGCTCGCCCCCTTGCGGGCGAACTGCCGGAACCCGGTGTCGACCCCCGCCTGGATGGCGACGTCGCCACATGGACCGAAGGCATCGGCCAGAAGCTGCGCCAGCGCCGCAAAGTGCGGCGCAAGTCCCTGAAAGAAGTGGCGACCCGGTCCAGCCTGTCCATCGGGTTGCTCAGCCAGATCGAACGAGGCATCTCGTCGCCGTCGCTGCGCTCGCTCAAGCAAATATGCGAAGCGCTGGAAATGCCCATGTCATGGCTGTTCGACAAAGAGGCCTATCGCTACTCGGAACCGGAGCCCTGGGTCGTGCGCCACGCGCAGCGGCGGCGCATGAATCTGGGGTCGGGCGGCATGGTGAAAGACATCCTGTCGCCGGATTCCATTTCCGAGATCCAGCTGATGCGGTTCGTCATCCATCCCGGCGGCCGTTCCGGCGACAGTCCGGCACAGCACCCGACGGGCGCCAAGTGCGGCACGGTGCTGTCGGGCAGCCTGGGGCTGGAAATCAACGGGCAGGAACATATTCTCAACCAGGACGATTCCTTTGCATTCAAGGCGAATGCGCAATACAGGTTCTGGGCGGTCGGCGATACAGATTGCGAAGTGATGTGGGCCGTCACGCCGGCACTGTATTAGTCGATTCATGCCGCTGCGGCGGCCACGCCAAGGAGACAGCCATGAAATCGCACCAACGCATCACTCGCAGCGGCGTGCACGGTGGCCGGGCAGCCGTGGCGGCGGCCCGGTCTTCCTCGGTACAGGCGGCCGTCGCCATGCTGGACGCGGGCGGCAACGCCATCGATGCGGCCGTGGCCGCGGCTTTTGTGGCAGGGGTGGTGGAACCCATGGAAACCACGCTGGCCGGTTCGGGTTTCATGCTGGTGGGCCTGCCCGGTGGGCAAGCCCATAGCATCGAGTTCGGCCCTCGCGCGCCCAAGCGCGCCCATGCCGGCATGTATCGCATCGATAATAGCCGCCAGCTCGATCGCGGCCTGGGCGTTTCAGTGGTGGTCGGCGACGAGAACGTGCAGGGCGCCAAGGCCGCGGGCGTGCCCGCCACCCTGGCCGGCCTGGCCTGCGCGCAGGAGCGCTTCGGACGCCTTGCGCTGGCCACGGTGATGGCGCCGGCCATCCGGGCCGCCCATGACGGTTTCGAGTGCGATCCCTATTTCGCCCTCGAGGCGCTCGACAACCTGGCGGCCTTGCGCGCCGACCCGGGCGCCGCGGCACTGTTCCTGCGCGATGGCATGCCGCCGGTGTCCGCGCACCTGGGCAGGACGACGCTGGCGCGGCCGGAACGCATTCGCCAGCCCGCGCTGGGCCGCACCCTGGAAAGCATCGCGGCGCAGGGTATTCGCGCCTTCTACGAGGGTGAACTGGGCGAGGCATTCCTGCGCTCGCACCGCGAGCTCGGTGGCCTGCTCGAGCGCGACGACCTGCTGGCCGTGGCGCCGGCATTCGTCGAACCCCGCCTGCTTGCCTACCGCGATGCACGCGTCCTGGCCCCCCGCGCGCCGTGCGGCGCGCTCACGGAATTGCAGATACTGAACATCTGGCAGGCCCTGTATCCCGATCCCGCCGCCATGCGCTTCGATGCCGAAGCCGTGCGGCGGCTGGCCGAGGCAAGCTGGCACGCGTTTGCCGACCGCTATCACTGGCTGGGCGATCCCGCCTGGGTGCCGGTTCCGGAAGCCGGCCTGCTGTCGCAGCGCTATGCCGACAGCATTGCGCAATGCATTCTGCGCGGCGATGCGCCGCCGCGGGTGCCGGTTCCCGCCGGCGGCAGTGCCGAGACACCTTGGAATTACTTTGCACGGCATGCCGCGCACGATCCCTGGGCCTTCGAGGCCGCGGGCGCCGCACCCGTGCGCTGGGCGCCGCAAGGTGCAAGCTCGCCCACGGCGGGCACGACGCACGTCTCGGTGACCGACAACGAGGGCATGTCGGTGGCCATCACGCACACGGCCGCCAATCATTGCGGGGCCAAAGTCGTCTGCGAGCGGACAGGCCTGCTTCTGGATGCGGCAATGGGCTGGTTCAACGCCTGCCCGAACGCCGCCAACAGCATCGACGGCGGCAAGCGACCCCTGGCCAACATGGGGCCGGTGTTGCTCGAGCGCGACGGCAGATATGCGGCCATCGGGGCCCCCGGCGGGCGCCGCATCATCGATGCCGTCGTGCAGATCGTCATCAATCTGGTGGATCGCGGCATGGATGCCGAGGCGGCCATCTCTGCGCCGCGCATCGACGCCAGCGGCACCGGCCTGCTGTATTCGGAACGCCTGCGCGGCCTGGTGGAAGCCTTGCCGCGGTATTTCGATCCGGCGCTTCAGGTCGACGAACAGCACCAGGGATACGGCTACGAGCTGGCCCGCCCGCTCGTCACGCTGCATGACGGCGCGCATGCGCATGCGGCGATCGACCCGTTCAGCCGAGGTTACGCGGAAGCACTGACATGACCGATACCGCCGCTTATACAGAACGGCCCTTTCCGCCGTCGCTGTGGCACGCGACCGCCACGCCGGCCGACCCGGACGCGCCGTTGCAGGCCGATTGCAACGTCGATGTCGCCATCGTCGGCGCCGGGTTTACCGGCCTGTCGGCCGCCCTGCATCTGGCCCGGCACGGTGCGAAAGTGTGCGTGCTCGAGGCCGAGCAAGTCGGCTGGGGGGCTTCCGGTCGCAATGGCGGCCAGGTCATTCCCGGCCTCAAATACGACCCGGACGACCTCGCACGGCAATTCGGGCCGGACGCGGATGCGCTGGTCGAGCTGGCCGGGACGGCGGCCGACACCGTGTTCAGCCTGATCGAGCAATACAATATTCCCTGCGATGCGGTGCGCAAGGGGTGGATACAGACGGCGCATTCGCCCGCGATGATGCGGCTGCTCGAAAAGCGCGCACGCCAATGGGAACGCCGCGGCGCCCCGGTCGAGCTGCTCGATCGCGATGCCGTCGCGCGGCGCACCGGCACGCGCAATTTCGTCGGCGGCTGGATCGATCACCGGGCCGGCAGCGTACAGCCCCTGAGCTACGCGCGCGGGTTGGCCGCCGCGGCCCGCAGCCTGGGCGCGTCGATCCACGGGCAGACGCGGGTCGCCGCGCTGGAGCGCGGCAACCCAGGCTGGAAAGTCACCACCCAGGCAGGATGCACGGTCACCGCCGAACGGGTGTTGCTTGCCACCAACGCATATACCGACACCTTGTGGCCGGGGTTGCGCCGCTCGATATTGGCGGCCACCAGCTACCTGGTGGCCACCAAGCCCCTGTCGGCCGAGCAGGGGCGGTCCATCCTGGAGGGGGGCGAAGTCTCTTCCGACTCCCGGCGGCTGCTGGTCTATTTCCGCCGCGACGCGGGCGGCCGCCTGGTCCTGGGCGGGCGGGGGCCGTTTTCCGACCCGCATTCGCCTGCCCAGTGGCGCCATGTCGAACGGGCGTTGCGGTTGCTGTTTCCCCAGCTGGCGGGCGTGGGTTTCGACTACCGCTGGGCGGGGCGGCTGGCCATCACGGCCGACGGGCTGCCGCATGTGCACGAGCCGGCGCCCGGGCTGAACGTGCTGCTTGGCTACAATGGCCGGGGGGGGGCGCTGGCCACGACGCTGGGCAAGGCGATCGCCTCGTATATCGCCGCCGGCCCCCAGGGCGCGTTGCCGTATCCGGTGACCGCCATTCGCCGCATTCCCGGCCACGGCCTGCAGCGGTTCTATATGGCCGCCGGCGTTGCCTGGTATCGCTTCCTCGACGCGTTGTCCTGACGCACCGGGGCCGGGCCGACGCCAAGGCTTGCAGTCCGTTGTTTTTGCGTGTTATTATGCCGAGCTTGCCGTTTTGGCAGCAGAGGCCGTGGCCGGCAACTATTCGTAGTGCGCGGGCCACTGGTTCCTGAATTTGTAGGGCTGGAGCTGTTCCCAGCCCGATTAGCCCCGACCAATCGCAGTCGGGAATGGAGAAAACAATGTCGAATTCGACGCCCACGCCCGCCGCTCATCGGCTGGGTCTGGTGGGTCGCAAGGTCGGCATGACCCGCATTTTTACCGAGGAAGGCGAGTCCATCCCGGTAACTGTGCTGGACGTGTCGAACAACCGTGTGACCCAGGTCAAGTCTCTGGAAACCGACGGCTACGCCGCGGTCCAAGTGGCTTATGGCACTCGTCGTGCCTCGCGCGTGGCCCAGCCGCAAACCGGCCACTACGCGAAAGCCGGCACTGAAGCCGGCAGCATCCTGAAGGAATTCCGCCTGGATCCGGCCCGTCTGGCCGAATTCACGCCGGGTGCCGTCATCGCCGTTGAAACGGTGTTCGAGGCCGGCCAGCAGGTCGATGTCACGGGCACCACGATCGGTAAGGGCTTCGCCGGCACGATCAAGCGCCACAACTTCGGTTCGCAGCGCGCTTCGCACGGTAACTCGCGGTCGCACCGCGTGCCCGGCTCGATCGGCCAGGCGCAAGACCCGGGCCGCATCTTCCCCGGTAAGCGCATGTCCGGTCACCTGGGCGATGTCACCCGTACCGTTCAAAACCTCGACGTCGTGCGTGTTGACGCCGAACGCGGCCTGCTGCTGGTCAAGGGCGCTGTCCCCGGCCACGCCGGCGGCGATGTCGTCGTGCGTCCGGCCATCAAGGCGCCGGCCAAGAAGGGGGCGTAAGCAACATGGATCTCAAGCTCCTGAACGACCAAGGTCAGGCCGCTACGTTCAGCGCGCCCGACACCATCTTCGGCCGCGACTTCAACGAAGCGCTGGTTCACCAGATCGTGGTGGCTTTCCAAGCCAACGCGCGCAGCGGTAACCGTGCCCAGAAAGACCGCGCCGAAGTCAAGCACTCCACCAAGAAGCCCTGGCGCCAGAAGGGTACCGGCCGCGCACGCGCCGGTATGACCTCGTCGCCGCTGTGGCGTGGGGGTGGTCGCACCTTCCCGAATTCGCCTGAAGAAAACTTCAGCCAGAAGGTCAACAAGAAGATGTACCGCGCCGGTATCCGCTCGATTCTGTCGCAGCTGGCCCGCGAAGACCGCATCGCCGTCGTCGACACGTTCGGCCTCGAATCCCCCAAGACCAAGCTGGCCGTGGCCAAGCTGAAGAGCCTGGGCCTGGATTCGGTGCTGATCATCACCGACGCCGTGGATGAAAATGTTTACCTCGCCACCCGCAACCTGCCGCACGTTGCCGTGGTCGAGCCCCGTTATGCCGATCCGTTGTCGCTGATCCACTACAAGAAAGTGCTGATCACCAAGCCGGCCATCGCTCAACTCGAGGAGATGCTGGGATGAACGCCGAACGCTTGATGCAAGTCATTCTGGCGCCGGTGGTGACCGAAAAGGCCACCTTCGTTGCCGAGAAGAATCAGCAAGTCGCTTTCCGTGTCGTGGCTGACGCTACCAAGCCGGAAATCAAGGCTGCCGTCGAACTGCTGTTCAAGGTGCAGGTCGAGTCCGTGCAGGTCCTCAACCGTAAGGGCAAAGTCAAGCGCTTTGGCCGCTTCATGGGTCGCCGTCGCAACGAGCGCAAGGCCTATGTCGCGCTCAAGGAAGGCCAGGAAATCGACTTTGCGGAGGTGAAGTAAATGGCCCTCGTCAAAGTAAAACCGACCTCGGCCGGCCGCCGCGGCATGGTGAAGGTGGTCAGCGCCAACCTGCACAAAGGTGCGCCGCACGCCGCCCTGCTCGAGAAGAAGACCCGTGGTTCGGGCCGTAACAACAACGGTCACATCACGATCCGCCATCGTGGCGGCGGTCACAAGCAGCACTACCGCGTTGTCGACTTCCGTCGCAACAAGGATGGCATTCCGGCCAAGGTCGAACGCCTTGAGTACGACCCCAACCGTACGGCGCACATCGCTCTGCTGTGCTACGCCGACGGCGAACGTCGCTACATCATCGCGCCGCGCGGCCTGGAAGTGGGCGCCACGCTGGTCTCGGGCATCGAAGCCCCGATCCGCGCCGGCAACACGCTGCCCATCCGCAACATTCCGGTGGGTACCACGATCCACTGCATCGAAATGATCCCCGGCAAGGGTGCGCAAATGGCGCGTTCGGCCGGTGCGTCGGCGGTGCTGCTGGCTCGCGAAGGTACGTACGCCCAGGTGCGCCTGCGTTCGGGCGAAGTCCGTCGCGTGCATATCGAGTGCCGTGCCACCATCGGTGAAGTCGGTAACGAAGAACACAGCCTGCGCCAGATCGGCAAGGCCGGTGCAATGCGTTGGCGCGGTGTGCGTCCGACGGTTCGCGGCGTGGCCATGAACCCGGTGGATCACCCGCACGGTGGCGGCGAAGGCCGTACCGGCGAAGCACGCGAACCGGTCAGCCCGTGGGGCACGCCCTCGAAGGGTTTCAAGACCCGTCGCAACAAGCGGACGAACAACATGATCGTCCAACGGCGCAAGCGCAAGTAAGAGGCGAACACTATGTCACGTTCGATCAAGAAAGGCCCGTTTGTCGACGCCCACCTCATCAACAAGGTGGACACGGCGGTTGCGGGCAAAGACAAGAAGCCGATCAAGACCTGGTCGCGCCGTTCCACGATCCTGCCCGAGTTCATCGGCCTGACGATCGCTGTGCACAACGGCCGCCAGCACGTTCCCGTGTATATCAACGAGAACATGGTCGGTCACAAGCTCGGCGAGTTCGCGCTGACCCGTACGTTCAAGGGCCACGCTGCGGACAAGAAGGCGAAGAGGTAAGCGATGGAAACTACTGCCATTATCCGTGGGGTTCACATCTCGGCGCAAAAGACCCGTCTGGTCGCGGACCTGATCCGCGGCAAGTCGGTCGCTCAGGCGCTGAACATCCTCACCTTTTCCCCGAAGAAGGCCGCCGGCATCCTGAAGAAGGCTGTCGAGTCCGCCATCGCCAATGCCGAACACAACGACGGCGCCGATATCGACGAACTGAAGGTCACCACGATTTTCGTCGACAAAGCCCAATCGATGAAGCGGTTCTCGGCTCGCGCCAAGGGCCGTGGTAACCGCATCGAGAAGCAGACCTGCCACATCACGGTCAAGGTCGGAGCCTAAGGAGTCACGATGGGTCAGAAAATTCACCCCACTGGGTTCCGTCTCGCGGTCACCCGTAATTGGTCCTCGCGCTGGTTCGCCGACGACAAAGCCTTCGGCAGCATGCTGGCCGAAGATATCCGCGTTCGCGAGTATCTGAAGAAGAAGCTCAAGAGCGCCTCGGTTGGCCGCGTCATCATCGAGCGTCCTGCCAAGAATGCCCGCATCACCGTCTACTCGGCTCGTCCGGGCGTGGTGATCGGCAAGCGCGGCGAAGACATCGAAAACCTGAAGGCCGACCTGCAGCGCCTGATGGGCGTGCCCGTGCACGTCAACATCGAGGAAATCCGCAAGCCGGAAACCGACGCTCAACTGATCGCCGACTCGATCTCGCAGCAGCTCGAAAAGCGCATCATGTTCCGCCGCGCCATGAAGCGCGCCATGCAGAACGCCATGCGTCTGGGCGCCCAGGGCATCAAGATCATGAGCTCGGGCCGTCTGAACGGCATCGAAATCGCGCGCACCGAGTGGTATCGCGAAGGCCGTGTGCCGCTGCACACGCTGAAGGCGAATATCGACTACGGCACCTCGGAAGCCCACACCACCTACGGTGTGATCGGCATCAAGGTGTGGGTCTACAAGGGCGACATGCTGGCCAATGGCGAACTGCCGCCTGAAACCGCCGCCCCGCGTGAAGAAGAGCGCCGTCCGCGCCGTGCGCCGCGTGGCGATCGCCCCGATGGCGGTCGTCCGGGTCGTCCGGGTGGTCGTGGCCGTGGTCCCCGCAAGGCGGACGCGGCACCGGCCCCTGAAGGAGAATAACCATGCTGCAACCCTCTCGCAGAAAATATCGCAAAGAGCAAAAGGGCCGCAACACCGGTCTGGCCACGCGCGGTACGCACGTGTCGTTCGGCGAGTTCGGCCTGAAGGCCACCGGCCGTGGCCGTCTGACCGCTCGCCAGATCGAAGCGGCGCGTCGTGCCATCAACCGTCACATCAAGCGTGGCGGCCGTATCTGGATCCGCATTTTCCCGGATAAGCCGATCTCGCAGAAGCCTGCCGAAGTCCGGATGGGTAACGGTAAAGGCAACCCGGAATACTGGGTCGCCGAAATCCAGCCCGGCAAGGTGCTCTACGAAATGGAAGGGGTCAGCGAAGAGCTCGCGCGCGAGGCGTTCCGCCTGGCTGCTGCCAAGCTGCCGATCGCGACCACGTTCGTCGCGCGTCATATCGGTGCTTAAGGAGTACACAATGAAAGCTAGCGAACTCCGTTCGAAAGACGCCGCCGAGCTCGGCAAAGAGCTCGAAAGCCTGCTGAAGGCGCAATTCGGTCTGCGCATGCAGAAGGCCACGCAGCAGCTTGCCAACACCAGCCAGCTGCGCAACGTGCGTCGCGACATCGCGCGCGTGCGTACCTTGCTGACCGAGCAGGCAGGGAAATAATCATGAGCGAAACTCAAACCACTCAAGTGGCCAAGCGCCAGCGTACGCTGGTCGGCAAGGTCGTCAGCAACAAGATGGACAAGACGGTCGTCGTTCTGGTCGAACGCCGCGTCAAGCACCCCATCTATGGCAAGATCGTCATGCGTTCGGCGAAGTACAAGGCGCACGACGAATCGAACCAGTACAACGAAGGCGACACTGTCGAAATCGCGGAAGGCCGTCCGATCTCGCGCTCGAAGTCCTGGAGCGTGGTGCGTCTGGTCGAAGCGGTGCGCATCATCTAAGTGATGCCAGTCAGGGCGGCGTGCCGCCCTGATGTAAAAACGGCAAGGATTGCTCCTTGCCGTTTTTTTTTGCGTGCCGTTTTCAGGTGTCCGGTACCGAAGCGCAGAGATTGGCTTGGTAACCCAATGGTGTCAGACACCCTTCGGGGTGTCTGACACCTGGAGCAGCCAAACACCAACCAGGCTAGAAAACAGGTGTGGCCAGATCCGGGACGCCGCGGATCCGGCTTTGCCGGTCCGCCAGTGTCGCCCCCCCGGGGGGGAAGCGCGCAGCGCTTCGGGGGGGGCAACTACCTATACATGCGTGATGAACTTGGTGACCAGGTAGCCGTCGAAGGTTTCCTGGCCGCCTTCGCTGCCGATGCCGCTGTCCTTGATGCCGCCGAAGGGCGTCTCGGCCAGCGCGCTGCCGAAGTGGTTGATGTTCACCATGCCGGCCTCCAGCCCGTTGCTGACCTTGGTGGCGGTCTGCAGCGAATTGGTGAACACGTACGACGACAGCCCGAACGGCAGGCTGTTGGCACGGCGCAGAACTTCGTCAGTGTCCTTGAAGCGCACCACCGGGGCGACCGGGCCGAAGGGTTCTTCGGTCATCAGCATCGAATCATCGGGCAGGTCGGTGACCACCGTGGGCGAGAAGAAGAAGCCCTTGCGGTCCAGCGGTTCGCCGCCCAGGGCGATCTTGCCGCCGTGCTTGCGGGCGTCTTCCACGAACTTGCTCATGGCGGGTACACGGCGCTCGTGGGCCAGCGGGCCCATCTGGGTGCCTTCTTCCAGGCCGTCGCCCACCTTGATGCCCTTGAGCACCTCGGTAAAGCGCGCCAGGAACTGCTCGTAGGCGCCTTCCTGGACATAGAACCGGGTGGGCGACACGCATACCTGGCCGGCATTGCGGATCTTGAACTTGGCCAGCATCTCGGCGGCACGGCCGATATCGGCGTCGTCGAACACCAGCACGGGCGAGTGGCCGCCCAGTTCCATGGTGACGCGCTTCATGTGCGCGCCGGCCAGCGCGGCCAGCTGCTTGCCCACCGGCACCGAGCCCGTGAACGACACCTTGCGCACGATGGGCGAGCGGATCAGGTAATCGGAAATCTTGGCCGGCTCGCCCCAGACGATATTCAGGCAACCCTTGGGCAGCCCGGCTTCGTGGAACATGCGGGCGATGGCCATCACCGCGCTGGGGGAATCTTCCGGGCCCTTCAGGATGACCGTGCAGCCGGCGCCCAGCGCCGCGGCAATCTTGCGGATGGCCTGGTTGTACGGAAAGTTCCAGGGAGTGAAGGCCGCGCACACGCCGATCGGCTCGCGCACGACGAACTGGCGCACATTGGGATTGCGCGGCTGGATCACCCGGCCGTAGATGCGGCGGCATTCTTCCGCGTGCCAGTCCGCGTGCTCGGCGCAGGACGCGATTTCGCCTACCGATTCAGCCAGCGGCTTGCCCTGGTCCAGCGTCATGTTGCGGCCGATTTCCTTGGCGCGCTCGCGCGACAGGGATGCCACCTTGCGCAGGATGGCCGAGCGGTCCATGGGGGAACTGTGCTTCCACGACTCGAAAGCCCGTTGCGCGGCGGCCAGGGCGCGGTCCAGGTCGGCCTCGCTGGCGTGCGGCAGCTGGCCCAGGACTTCCAGCGTGGCCGGGTTGATGACGTCCTGGGTGCGGCGGCCCTCGCCGGTCAGGAATTCACCGTCGATATACAGCGCCAACTGTTCATACATGCCTGATTTCCTTGCGAAAGGGGATGGGGATAGCGGGTGCGAGTGCCTCTCAGTCTAAACCAGCTTGGACGCGGTTGCTTGGGCCACTGCGCCGCTGCCGCCCGGAGCCAATCGCCGGCGTGCTTGCGCAGGCCCGCCGGGCTGGCCAAAATACAGCCACCGGCTTTGTCGGCAGCCCATCGAACATTCTCCGATCGCATTCCATGCCCGCGTCGAACCCGGATGCCGCCGCACCGCGCAGCTTCTTTTCCCGCATTTTCTTCCGGTTCCTGGACTGGCTGCAGCACCGGATCATCCGGGCGTCCCTGGTGGGCGACCAACCCATCTTCGACAATGCCCGCTTCGGCTGGGTGGGCGCCCTCGAGGCCTGTACGCCCGCCATCCGCGCCGAGCTGCAGGCCTTGCTGCACGAGCGCGAGCGCCTGCCCGCCTTCCACGAGATCTCGCCCGATGTGGGAATGATCACGTCGGACAACCAATGGAAGACCTTCCTGTTCCTGGCCTACGGCCTGCGCTCCGACCGCAACCTGGCGCGTTGCCCGGCGACCGCCCGGGCGCTGGCCGGCATCCCCGGGCTGCGCACGGCGTTCTTCTCCATTCTGGAGCCCGGCAAGCGCATCCCCATGCATCGGGGCCCCTACAATGGCGTGCTGCGGCTGCACCTGGCGCTGGTGGTGCCGGAACCGCGCGAACATTGCTGGATCGAGGTCGGCGGCCGGCGGTATGTCTGGGAAGAGGGCCGCGCCGTGGTGTTCGACGATCTGTACCCCCACCAGGTGCACAACGACACCGACGGGCTGCGGGCCGTGCTGTTCGTCGATTTCGAGCGCCCCTGCAGGGCGCCGGTGCGCTGGCTGAATCGCCTGCTGCTCAAGGCGGCGCCCCTGACCGACGAAGTGCGTCGCGGCAAGGCGAATCACGACGCCTGGGAAGCCCGCTATTACAATAAACAGTGACGCATCCCGGCAGGCGCGTTTCCCCTGGCCTGTTGCGTGACGGTAGCGCCCGCGGAAATACGGGGCTTGCTTCTTTGTGCAGCCCAGGGTAGAATAGCCAGCTTTCCCGAATTGTCTTTGCCGGGTGGGGTGTTGCAGTCGCCTTTTTGGGTGGCCGCGACCAGCCGATAAAGCGGCAGGGGCGCCGGGGAAAAGTATCCGCAGGATTTCAACCCAGGGTCGCGGCATTGTCTTTGAAGATTGTCTTCGAAGCGGGCGGCGGACCTGACGGGACCAAAACTGGCTGGAAATACAGTATCCCCAGGTCGGGAAGCCGTAATTCCAGTTAAGTTGGAACAGGAAAAATCATGATCCAAATGCAGACCACGCTGGACGTGGCCGACAACACCGGTGCGCGCGCTGTCATGTGCATCAAGGTGCTCGGTGGCTCCAAGCGCCGTTATGCCGGTATCGGCGACATCATCAAGGTGAGCGTCAAAGATGCGGCCCCCCGCGGGCGCGTCAAGAAGGGCGAAATCTACAACGCCGTGGTGGTTCGCACCGCCAAGGGCGTGCGCCGCAAAGACGGTTCGCTGATCCGCTTCGGTGGCAATGCCGCCGTGTTGCTCAATGCCAAGCTGGAGCCCATCGGCACCCGCATCTTCGGACCCGTTACGCGCGAACTGCGTACCGAGCGGTTCATGAAGATCGTGTCGCTGGCCCCTGAAGTGCTGTAAGGAGCCCACGATGAACAACATCCGTAAAGGCGACGAAGTCATCGTCCTGACCGGCCGCGACAAGAAGCGTCGCGGCACCGTGCTGGCTCGCGTCGATGCCGACCACGTCCTGGTCGAGGGCGTCAACGTCGTCAAGAAGCACGTCAAGGCCAACCCCATGGCCAACAACCCCGGTGGTATCGTCGAAAAGACCCTGCCGATCCACATCTCGAACGTGGCGCTGTTCAACCCGGCTACCGGCAAGGGCGATCGCGTCGGCGTTCAGGAAGTCGACGGCCGCAAGGTCCGCGTGTTCCGTTCCAATGGTGCCGTTGTCGGCGCCAAGGCGTAAGGGGCGACAGACATGTCTCGTTTGCAAGATTTCTACAAGAGCAAGGTTGCTCCCGACCTGCAGGCCAAGTTTGGCTACAAGAGCCAGATGGAAGTGCCCCGCATTACCAAGGTCACCCTGAACATGGGTGTCTCGGAAGCGGTTGCCGACAAGAAGGTCATCGAGCACGCCGTGTCCGACCTGACCAAGATCGCCGGCCAGAAGCCCGTCGTGACCAAGACCCGCAAGGCTATCGCTGGTTTCAAGATCCGCGAAAACTACCCGATCGGTTGCATGGTTACGCTGCGCGGCCAGCGCATGTACGAATTCCTGGATCGCCTGGTGGCGGTTGCGCTGCCTCGCGTGCGCGACTTCCGCGGTATCTCGGGTCGTGCATTCGACGGTCGCGGCAACTACAACATCGGGGTGAAAGAGCAGATCATTTTCCCCGAAATCGAGTACGACAAGATCGACGCGCTGCGTGGGCTGAACATCAGCATCACCACTACCGCCAAGACCGACGACGAAGCCAAGGCGCTGCTGGCTGCCTTCAGCTTCCCGTTCCGTAACTAAGAGGCTGATGACGTGGCTAAACTTTCCCTCATCAATCGCGACATCAAGCGCGCCAAGCTGGCCGACAAGTACGCCGCCAAGCGCGCCGAACTGAAGGCGATCATCGACGACCAGTCGAAGACCGACGAAGAACGTTACCAAGCTCGGCTGAAGCTGCAACAACTGCCGCGCAATGCCAACCCGACGCGCCAGCGCAATCGCTGCGTCGTCACGGGTCGTCCGCGCGGCGTCTTCCGCAAGTTTGGGCTGACCCGCCACAAACTGCGTGAAATGGCGATGAAGGGGGAAATCCCCGGCATCACCAAGGCCAGCTGGTAGGAGAACAAATATGAGCATGAGCGATCCCATCGCCGATATGCTGACTCGCATTCGCAATGCGCAGCAAGTTGACAAAGTTACGGTGAACATGCCCTCCTCGAAGCTGAAGGCGGCTATTGCCGCCGTGCTGCAGGACGAAGGCTACATCGACGGCTTCGAAGTCAAGGGCACCCAGGCCAAGCCTGAGCTGGAAATCACCCTGAAGTACTACGCCGGCCGCCCGGTCATCGAGCGCATCGAACGCGTCTCGCGCCCCGGCCTGCGTATCTACAAGGGTCGTAGCAACATTCCTCAGGTCATGAACGGCCTGGGCGTGGCTATCGTTTCGACCTCGCGTGGCGTCATGACCGACCGCAAGGCCCGTGCAAACGGCGTCGGCGGCGAAGTCCTGTGCTACGTGGCCTAAGGAGAAATTCGAATGTCACGTATCGCTAAATATCCGGTCGAGCTGCCCAAGGGCGTTGAAGCCAACGTCCAGCAGGATCAGATCACCGTCAAGGGCCCGCTGGGCACCCTGAGCCAGTCGCTGACCGGCGACGTCACCGTCGCGCTGGACAACGGCAAGCTGACGTTTGTTGCCGCCAACGAATCGCGCCATGCCGGCGCCATGTCGGGCACCGTGCGCGCCCTGGTGGCCAACATGGTCACCGGCGTGAGCAAGGGCTTCGAGCGCAAGCTGAACCTGGTGGGCGTGGGCTATCGTGCCCAGGTCCAGGGTGATGCCGTCAAGCTGCAACTGGGCTTTTCGCACGACATCCTGCACAAGCTGCCCGCCGGTGTGAAGGCCGAGTGCCCTACCCAGACGGAAATCGTCATCAAGGGCTCCAACAAGCAAGTCGTCGGTCAAGTGGCCGCTGAAATCCGCGCCTATCGCGAACCCGAACCCTACAAGGGCAAGGGCGTGCGCTATGCGGACGAACGCGTCGTCATCAAAGAAACCAAGAAGAAATAACGGCGCACGCAAGGACGAATCATGGACAAAAAAGTTTCCCGTTTGCGTCGTGCGGTTCCGACCCGCCGGAAGATCGCCGAGCTGCGTGTTCATCGCCTCTCGATTTTCCGCTCGAACCTGCACATCTACGCCAACATCATTTCGCCGGAAGGCGATCGCGTGCTGGTCAGCGCTTCGACGCTGGAACCCGAAGTGCGTGCGCAGCTGGCCGGCCAAACCGGCCAAGGTGGCAACACCGCCGCTGCGACGCTGGTGGGCAAGCGCGTTGCCGAAAAGGCCAAGGCCGCCGGTATCGAACTGGTTGCCTTCGATCGCTCGGGCTTTCGTTACCATGGCCGCGTCAAGGCGCTGGCCGATGCCGCGCGTGAAGCCGGCCTGAAGTTCTAAGCGAGGATCTGTCAAATGGCTAAAGTACAAGGCAAAGGCGCCGCGGAAAAAGAGAACGACGACGGCCTGCGCGAAAAGATGATCGCGGTCAACCGCGTCAGCAAGGTGGTGAAGGGTGGTCGTACCATGAGCTTCGCCGCGCTGACCGTGGTGGGCGATGGCGACGGCCGCATTGGCATGGGCAAGGGCAAGGCTCGCGAAGTGCCGGTGTCCGTCCAGAAAGCCATGGAACAGGCTCGTCGCGGCATGTTCAAGGTTGCGCTGAAGAACGGCACGCTGCACCACACCGTGGTGGGCAAGCATGGCGCCTCCACCGTGCTGATCTCGCCGGCTGCTGAAGGTACCGGCGTGATCGCCGGCGGCCCGATGCGCGCCATCTTCGAAGTGATGGGCGTGCGCAACGTGGTTGCCAAGAGCCTCGGCTCGAGCAATCCCTACAACATGGTCCGTGCCACGCTGAATGGCCTGCGCGCTTCCCTGACTCCGTCGGAAGTCGCTGCCAAGCGCGGCAAGACCGTCGAAGAGATCCTGGGGTAAATCATGGCTCAGAAGCAGATCAAAGTTACCCTCGTGCGCTCGGTGATCGGCACCAAGCAGTCCCATCGCGACACCGTGCGCGGCCTGGGCCTGCGCCGCATCAACAGCAGCCGCGTTCTGGTCGACACGCCCGAGGTGCGCGGGATGATCCGCAAGGTGGATTATCTCGTCTCCGTCTCGGAAGCCTAAGGAATCACGATGTCGGAAATTCAACTCAATTCGCTGAAGCCCGCCGAGGGCGCCAAGCACGCCAAGCGCCGCGTCGGCCGTGGCATCGGCTCGGGCCTGGGTAAAACCGCCGGCCGTGGCCACAAGGGCCAGAAGTCGCGTTCGGGCGGCTTCCACAAGGTCGGCTTCGAAGGCGGCCAGATGCCGCTGCAGCGTCGCCTGCCCAAGCGCGGTTTCACGCCGCTGGGCCAGCACCTGTACGCCGAAGTCCGCCTGTCGGAACTGCAAGCCCTGCCCATCGACGAAATCGACGTGCAAGTGCTGAAGGCTACCGGTGTGGTCGGCCAGCAGGTTCGCTACGCCAAGGTCATCAAGTCGGGTGAACTCTCGCGCAAAGTGACGCTCAAGGGCATCACCGCGACGGCCGGCGCTCGCGCCGCCATCGAGGCCGCGGGCGGCTCGCTTGCTTGATTGCGAGGTAACAAGTGGCTAACGCACAGGCACTGGGCAAAACCGGAGCGCGATACGGCGACCTGAAGCGCCGTCTCGTGTTCCTGGTGCTCGCCCTGGTGGTTTACCGGCTTGGTACGCACATCCCCGTGCCGGGCATCAACCCGGACGCGCTGGCAGACTTGTTCCGCCAGAACCAGGGCGGGATCCTGGGCCTGTTCAACATGTTCTCGGGCGGCGCGCTGTCGCGCTTTTCGATCTTCGCCCTGGGCATCATGCCGTACATCTCTGCATCCATCATCATGCAGCTGATGTCGGTGGTGGTGCCCTCGCTGGAAGCCCTCAAGAAAGAGGGCGAGGCCGGCCGCCGCAAGATCACCCAATACACCCGCTACGGCACGGTCGTGCTGGCGCTGGTGCAGGCGGTGGGTATTTCGGTGGCGCTGGAGTCCCAGCCGGGCCTGGTGGTCGATCCGGGCATGTTGTTCCGCTTCACGACGGTCGTGACCCTGCTGACCGGCACCATGTTCATCATGTGGCTGGGCGAGCAGATCACCGAGCGTGGCTTGGGCAACGGCATCTCGATCCTGATTTTCGCGGGTATCGTGGCTGGTCTACCGTCGGCGTTGGCCGGCTTGCTGGACCTGGTGCGTACCAATGCGATGTCGGTGCTGTCGGCGCTGTTCATCGTGGCGCTGGTGGTGCTGGTGACCGCTTTCGTGGTGTTCGTGGAACGCGGGCAGCGCAAGATCACGGTCAACTACGCCAAGCGCCAGGTGGGCAACAAGATCTACGGTGGCCAAAGCTCGCATTTGCCGCTGAAGCTGAACATGTCAGGGGTGATTCCGCCGATCTTCGCGTCGTCGATCATTCTGTTCCCGGCCACGATCACGAGCTGGTTCTCGACGGGCGACAGCATGCTGTGGCTGCGCGACCTGGCGGCGGCACTCGAGCCCCGTCAGCCGCTCTACATCACGCTGTACTCCGCCGCGATCATTTTCTTCTGCTTTTTCTACACGGCACTGGTGTTCAACAGCCGCGAAACGGCAGACAACCTGAAAAAGAGCGGTGCGTTCGTTCCTGGCATCCGCCCGGGCGAGCAAACGGCGCGTTATATCGACAAGATTCTGATGCGCTTGACGCTGGTGGGTGCGCTGTACATCACCCTGGTGTGTCTGCTGCCGGAATTCCTGGTGATGCGCTGGAACGTACCGTTTTATTTTGGTGGCACGTCCTTGTTGATCATCGTGGTGGTGACGATGGACTTCATGGCGCAGGTTCAGGCGTACATGATGTCGCACCAGTACGATTCGCTGCTGAAGAAGGCGAACTTCAAGGGTTCCTCGGGTTTGCCCATGCGGTAGCACAAGAGAATGTCCAAGGACGACGTCATCCAGATGCAAGGTGAGGTTCTCGAGAACCTTCCCAACGCGACTTTTCGCGTCAAGCTCGAAAACGGCCACGTGGTGCTAGGCCATATTTCCGGCAAGATGCGTATGCATTACATCCGGATCCTGCCGGGCGACAAGGTCACTGTGGAGCTCACGCCCTATGACCTGACGCGGGCAAGAATTGTTTTCCGCTCGAAATGAGCGACCGGATTACGGAAAATTAGGAGTCAACCATGAAAGTAATGGCATCGGTTAAGCGGATCTGCCGCAACTGCAAAGTTATCAAACGTCACGGCGTGGTGCGCGTCATCTGCACCGACCCGCGTCACAAGCAGCGTCAAGGCTAACCCCGGTTAGCGACACGCAACGGAATTATTCAAGGAACAGTCATGGCCCGTATTGCTGGCATCAACATTCCGCCGCAACAGCACGCCGAGATCGGCCTGACCGCCATTTTTGGCATCGGTCGTACGCGCGCTCGCAAGATCTGCGAAGCAGCAAATGTACCCCTTTCCAAGAAGGTCAAGGACCTGTCCGACGCTGAGTTGGAGCGGATCCGCGAACACGTGGGCGTGTTCACGGTCGAGGGTGACCTGCGTCGCGAAGTGCAACTGTCGATCAAGCGTTTGATCGACCTGGGCACCTATCGCGGCATGCGTCACAAGCGCGGTTTGCCCGTGCGCGGCCAGCGCACTCGTACCAATGCCCGCACCCGCAAGGGCCCGCGTCGTGCAGCGGCGTCCCTGAAGAAATAATCGAGGAACTGGATTATGGCGAAAGCTTCCACCAGCGGCGCTTCGCGCGTACGCAAAAAGGTCAAGAAGAACGTCTCGGACGGCATTGCGCACGTTCACGCGTCGTTCAACAACACCATCATCACCATCACCGACCGCCAGGGCAATGCCCTGTCGTGGGCGACTTCGGGTGGTGCGGGCTTCAAGGGCTCGCGCAAGTCGACGCCGTTCGCCGCTCAGGTGGCTGCCGAAACGGCCGGCCGCGTGGCGCTGGAATACGGCATCAAGACGCTTGAAGTGCGCATCAAGGGCCCCGGCCCCGGCCGCGAATCGTCGGTGCGTGCTCTGAATGCCTTGGGCATCAAGATCTCGAGCATTGCCGATATCACGCCCGTGCCGCACAACGGCTGCCGTCCGCCGAAGCGTCGTCGTATCTAAAGGGAATCCACATGGCTCGTTATACTGGACCCAAATGCAAGCTCTCGCGCCGCGAGGGCACCGATCTGTTCCTGAAGAGCGCCCGCCGCTCGCTGGATTCCAAGTGCAAGCTGGATTCCAAGCCCGGCCAGCATGGCCGCACTTCGGGTGCTCGTACCTCCGACTACGGCCTGCAGCTGCGCGAAAAGCAAAAGCTCAAGCGCATGTACGGCGTGCTGGAAAAGCAGTTCCGCAAGTACTTCGCTGAAGCCGAGCGTCGTCGTGGCAACACCGGCGAAACGCTGATCCAGCTGCTGGAATCGCGCCTGGACAACGTGGTGTACCGCATGGGCTTCGGCTCGACGCGCGCCGAAGCTCGCCAGCTGGTCAGCCACCGCGCCATCGAACTGAACGGCCACACCGCCGACATCGCTTCGCTGATCGTGAAGGCCGGCGACGTGATCACCGTGCGCGAAAAGGCCAAGAAGCAAGGCCGCATCCGCGAATCGCTCGACCTGGCTTCCAGCATCGGTATTCCCCAGTGGGTGGATGTCGACGCCAGCAAGATGGCCGGTACGTTCAAGTCGATGCCCGATCGCGCTGATGTCGCTCGCGACATCAACGAATCGATGGTCGTCGAACTGTACTCGCGCTAATCGCAGCAGGCGCGGCCGCCATGGCCGTGCCGCCTGCATCGGCCAGCCGATTGCAGGCCCCCGCCCGGCCCGCTTGTCGCGATATCGCGCAGGCGGGCTTTGCGGTCGTAACTAGCGGCGTTTTTTGCCGTGCTTTTTCTTGTTTCCATCAGCCTTATCGGTGTAACGAGCCGAGGGTATTGAAAAGGAATACTGTACATGTCCACTCAAGGTTTTCTGAAGCCGCGTTCCATTGAAGTCGAACCGGTCGGCACCCACCACGCCAAGATCGTGATGGAGCCGTTCGAACGCGGCTACGGCCATACGCTGGGCAACGCCCTGCGCCGCATCCTGCTGTCTTCGATGACGGGCTATGCGCCCACCGAAGTGCAGATGACGGGCGTGGTGCACGAATACTCGACCATCCCCGGCGTTCGCGAAGATGTCGTCGACATCCTGCTGAACCTGAAGGGCGTGGTCTTCAAGCTGCACAACCGCGACGAAGTGACCCTGGTGCTGCGCAAGAACGGCGTGGGCACGGTGCTGGCCAGCGATATCGAGCTGCCGCACGACGTCGAGATCATCAACCCCGACCATGTCATCTGCAACCTGACCGACGCCGGCAAGGTGGAAATGCAGATCAAGGTCGAGAAGGGCCGTGGCTACGTGCCGGGCAACGTGCGTGCGCTGTCCGAAGACCGCACCCACACCATCGGCCGCATCGTGCTGGACGCTTCGTTCAGCCCCGTGCGCCGCGTCAGCTATGCCGTGGAAAGCGCGCGCGTCGAGCAGCGCACCGACCTGGACAAGCTGGTGCTGGACATCGAAACCAACGGCGTGATCTCGCCCGAGGAAGCGGTGCGCCAGTCGGCCCGCATCCTGATGGACCAGATTTCGGTGTTCGCCGCCCTGGAAGGCGCGGGCGATTCGTACGAAGCCCCGGTGCGCGGCACGCCGCAGATCGACCCGGTGCTGCTGCGCCCGGTCGACGACCTGGAGCTGACGGTGCGTTCGGCCAACTGCCTGAAGGCCGAAAACATCTACTACATCGGCGACCTGATCCAGCGTACCGAGAACGAGCTGCTCAAGACCCCGAACCTGGGCCGCAAGTCGCTCAACGAGATCAAGGAAGTGCTGGCCGCACGCGGCCTGACCCTGGGCATGAAGCTCGAAAACTGGCCTCCTCTGGGCCTGGAAAGGCCCTGAGGAGGATGATTCGGGTTTGCCCGAATCATCGGGAGCCAGGCGTAGCCTGGCTCTAAGGCCAGTTTCGGTGGAGGCTAACTTCGCGTAGCGAAGTTAAGGCCCGAAAGGGCCGGCCGAAACCAAAACACGCTGAACTCAGATCGTCACAGAAACTTTTTCCACCGGACCGCGGCCTGGCGACAGGCCGATAGAAGATCCGGATAACCTGGCGGCGCAAGCCGTCTTTAGATTCAAAGGAACTTATCATGCGTCACGGTAATGGTCTGCGCAAACTCAATCGCACCAGCAGCCATCGTCTTGCCATGTTTCGCAACATGGCCGTTTCGTTGATCACCCACGAAGCGATCAAGACCACGCTGCCCAAGGCGAAGGAACTGCGCCGCGTCGTCGAGCCCCTGATCACCCTGGGCAAGGAACCCACCCTGGCGAACAAGCGCCTGGCGTTTGCCCGTCTGCGCGATCGCGCGGCCGTGGTCAAGCTGTTCGCCGAAATCGGCCCGCGTTACGCGGCCCGCAACGGCGGCTACACGCGCGTGCTGAAGATGGGTTTCCGTCAAGGCGACAATGCTCCCATGGCCTACATGGAACTGGTTGATCGTCCTGAAGTCCAGGAAACCGAAGCCGACAACGCTGCCGAATAACCCGGCCAGTGGATAAGCGCAGGGGCGGGCCTACGGGCCCGCCCTTGTTTTTTGGGCGCGCGCCTAGGCGGGATTGCCCAGCGCCTGGCGCAACTGCGCGGCAGTGGCCGTCAACTGCTCGGTGGGGGGCTGCGGCGGCATGACGAACTGCAGGTCTTGCTGGGCAATGTACTGGGTGGACGTCACGTCCTGCACATGATGCATCGGGATCAGGTGCGCATGGGCGTGGGCGACGTGGATGCCCGTGAACACGAAGCCGACGCGCTCGACCTGGTACAGGGCCTTCATGGCGCGCGCCAGGCGCTGCCCCAACGCCAGGACGCGGCTGGCCAGTTCGGCCGGCATGTCCTCGAAATAGGGGTAGTGCTGCTTGGGGATGATCAGCACGTGGCCGGGCCGCACCGGGTGGATGTCCAGGAAGGCGAGCAGGTCGTCGTCTTCGTGCACCACGTGGGCGGGGATCTGGTGCTGGGCAATGCGGCAGAACAGGCAGGTATCCGACATGGCGGCAGGGTCTCGGCAAGGGCGGGCGCGTGGGTATCGCGGGCAGTCCCGATAAAATACCCTATCGAGGCGGCGATGGAGGCCGTTTCAGGGAGTAGCCATGTTGCGCGACGACGATATCGTGCTGGTCATCAGCAATGCGCCCGACCTTCTGCTGGCCAAGCGCATTGCCCACGTGCTGGTCGAGGACGGCCTGGCCGCCTGTGTGAACCTTGGCGCGCCGGTACTGTCCATCTACCGCTGGGAGGGCGAAATCGAAGGGGCGGACGAGATCCCCGTGTGGATCAAGACCACCGCGGGCCGCCAGCAGGCCGTGGTGCAGGCGCTGGCCCGGCTGCACCCCTACGAAGTCCCCGAAATCATTGTCGTGCCCGTCATCGGCGGCAGCGCGTCTTACCTGGACTGGGTGCGGGCCCAGTCGAGCGGCGAGTCAACCCATTGACGGCCACCGTGCAAGCAGGCCGTCGGGCAGTCACAAAGAGAATTCGATGCATTCGTTGAAGGTTCGTACATCGCCCGCTTGGCGGCACTGGTTGGTCTGCCTGGCCGTCCTGGCGGCGTGGATGGTGCTTGCCTGGCGCCCGGCAGCCGCGCTGTCGGAAGACGATTTCCTGCCGCCCGAGCAGGCGTTCGTGTTCAGCGCCGCCATGACCAGCCCCGGTACCCTGGAGCTGCGCTACCGCATCGCGCCCGGCTACTACATGTACCGCGAACGCTTCGGGCTGAGCATCAGCCCGTTGGGCGCCGCCACCCTGGGCCAGGCTGCGTATCCGAAGGGCGACGTGAAGTACGACCCGACGTTCGAGAAAGACATGGAGGTCTATCACCGGCAAGTGGCCATCGCCGTGCCGGTGACGGGCAGCCAGCCGTTCACCCTGACCGTGACCAGCCAGGGGTGCGCCGACGCGGGCCTGTGCTATCCGCCGGCGGACCACACGGTCAAGCTGGTGCCGTCGGCAGGCGGGTATGCCGTGGACGGCGCATCTGCCTCTGCCCCGGCCGACGCCGGCGGCGCAACGTCCGGCCTGGGCTCGCTGCTGGCCGCCGGCGACATGGGGCTGGCCGATGCCATCGGCGGCCTGGGCTGGCTGAAGACGGCGGGCGTGTTCTGGGTGCTGGGGTTGCTGCTGGCCTTCACGCCCTGCGTATTGCCCATGATTCCCATCCTGTCGTCCATCGTCGTGGGTGGCTCGCAGGGCGCGCGCCCCAGCCGTTGGCGCGGCCTGGGGCTGGCGGCGGCCTATGTGCTGGGCATGTCGGTGATCTACACCGCGCTGGGCGTGGCGGCCGGCCTGAGCGGCGCGGGCCTGGCCGCCTGGTTGCAGACGCCATGGGTATTGGCCGCCTTCGCGGCGGTGCTGGCGGTGCTGGCCCTGGCCACGTTCGGCGCATTCGATTTCCAGATGCCGGGCGCGGTGCAAAGCTGGTTGTCGGCCCGTTCTTCCCGGATCCCGGGCGGCCGTGTCACCGGCGCGCTGGGCATGGGCGCCTTGTCGGCGCTGATCGTGGGGCCCTGCGTGGCAGCGCCGCTGGCCGGCGCCCTGCTGTACATCTCGCAGACCGGCGACGTGGTGCTGGGCGGAGCCGCCCTGTTCGCCATGGCCTGGGGCATGGGGGTGCCGCTGCTGGTGGTGGGCGCGTCCTCGGGCGCGCTGCTGCCGAAGGCCGGGGCCTGGATGGACGGCGTCAAGCGCCTGTTCGGCATGCTGCTGCTGGCCACCGCCTGGTGGATGCTGATTCCCATCGTGCCCACCTGGCTGCAAATGGCGGGGTGGGCGTTCCTGGCCATCGTGGCGGCGGTGATGCTGCGCGCTTTCGATGCACTGCCGCCGGCCGCGGGCGCCCCGCGCATGTTCGCGAAGGGCCTGGGGCTGCTGCTGGCGCTGGCCGGCGTGGCCTGGCTGGTGGGGGCCGCCAGCGGCGGCCGCGATGTCCTGCAGCCGTTGTCGCACCTGGCGCAGCGCGCCGGTGGTGGGCCGGCGCCGGTGGCGGCCGCCGGGCCGGTGGAGTTCGCCCGGGTGCGTACCAGCGCCGAGCTGGACGCGTTGCTGGCGCGCAGCACGCAGCCCGTGATGCTGGATTTCTACGCCGACTGGTGCGTGTCGTGCCGCGAAATGGAACGCTTCACGTTTTCCGACCCGGCCGTGGCTGGCCGGATGTCGCGCATGTTGCTGCTGCAGGCCGACGTGACCGAGAACAACGCCAACGACCGTGAATTGCTCAAGCGCTTCCGGCTGTTCGGCCCGCCGGGCATCTTGTTCTTCGCGCCCGGCGGCGCCCCGATTGCCGATGCGCGCGTCATCGGCTTCCAGGACGCGCCGCGCTTTGCCGAGGTGCTGGACCGCGTGCTGGCGCGCTAGACGAGGGCCTGTCGCAACGGCAGGCCCGTGCCGGCGCTACGCCTGCTTGAGCAGCCTGGCCGCTTCCACCGCGAAGTAGGTCAGGATGCCATCGGCGCCGGCGCGCTTGAAGCCCAGCAGGGCTTCCATCATGACCTTGTCGTGATCCAGCCAGCCGTTGGCGGCAGCGGCCTTGATCATGGCGTACTCGCCGCTGACCTGGTAGGCGAAGGTAGGCACCCGGAAGGCGTCTTTCACGCGCCGCAGCACGTCCAGGTAGGGCATGCCGGGCTTGACCATGACCATGTCGGCGCCTTCCTGCAGGTCGGCCGCCACTTCGCGCAAGGCCTCGTCGATGTTGCCCGGATCCATCTGGTAGGCCATCTTGTTGGACTTGCCCAGGTTGCTGGCCGAGCCCACCGCATCGCGGAACGGGCCGTAGAACGCGCTGGCGTACTTGGCCGAATAGGCCATGATGCGGGTATGGATGTGCTGGTCGGCTTCCAGGGCCTGGCGGATGGCGCCGATGCGGCCGTCCATCATGTCGCTGGGGGCGACGATGTCGACGCCGGCGGTGGCCTGCACCAGGGCCTGGCGGATCAGGATCTGCACGGTGGGCTCGTTGAGCACGTAGCCGTCTTCGTCGATCACGCCGTCCTGGCCGTGGCTGGTGTAGGGGTCGAGCGCCACGTCCGTCAGGACGCCCAGTTGCGGAAAGCGCTGCTTCAAGGCGGCCACCACGCGCGGGATGAGGCCATCGGGGTTGGCGGCCTCGGCGCCGTCGGGCGTCTTGAGCGCCGGGTCGATCACCGGGAACAGCGCCATCACCGGGATGCCCAGGGCCACGCATTCTTCGGCGGCGGCCAGCAGCGTGTCGGGCGAGTAGCGCACCACGCCGGGCAGCGATGGCACGGGTTGGCGCAGCCCGTTGCCTTCGGCCACGAACACGGGGTAGATCAGGTCGTTGACGCTGAGCGTGTTCTCGCGCACCAGGCGGCGGGTGAAATCGTCGCGGCGCAGGCGGCGCGGGCGGGATACGGGGAAGGCGGGGGAAATGATATGCGGACTCATGGCACTACCTTGGGTGAAATCCAGTTCTCGATGTATTGAGTGGCCTCGGGCAGCCCGATGCGTTCGGTGGAAGAGAACGGCACGGTATGCAGGGCGCCGATGTCGGCCAGGTCTTTGCGGACGGCGAACACCGTGCGTTGGCGCTGGCCGTAGGGCAGCTTGTCGGCCTTGGTAAGCAGGGCCAGCACCGGGCGGCCGGTGGGGGCGATGAAATTGGCCAGGCGGCGGTCGAGCTCGGTGACGCCGCGGCGGATGTCGATGATCAGGACGATGCCGGCCAGCGAGGCGCGGTCGCGCAGGTAGCCGCCCAGGATGTCGGCCCACTTTTCCTTTTCTTTGTGGGCCACCGACGCGTAGCCGTAGCCCGGCAGGTCGACCAGGTAGCCCAGCTGCTGGTCGGGCGCCAGCGGGTCGGGCAGGCCGAACAGATTGATCAGCCGGGTGCGGCCCGGTGTCTTGCTGGAAAACGCCAGCCGACGCTGGTTGCACAGCACATTGATGGCCGAGGACTTGCCGGCATTGGAGCGGCCGACGAAACAGACCTCGGGCGCGCCAGGGGCGGGCAGCTGATCCAGGCGGGCTGCCGAGACGAAAAAGGAGGCGCGGTGCAGAAGGGACACAGGGGGGCCGATACGGTTGGTTGCGAACCCTATTGTATAATCGTGCGTTTGCAACAGTGGTCCCCCTGCGTTGCGTCGGCGTTTTTCGCCCATCTAAGGTGAAAAAGGCCCAGGGCGAATGTATGTTCGATCCGGCATGGCAAGGGGCAGGCATGGGGCGCTTTGGCGCCTTGATCGAGATACGATCGTCGAGGTTTTCAATGAAGCGTGTGCTGTCCCGGATGTTGGTAGCAAGCGGGCTGATGCTCGGTGCGTCCGTAATTTCTTCCAGTTTCGCCGCCGAAGGCGCCGCGGGGCCGGCCAAGCCGGACGCCGCCAAGGGTGCGCAACTGTACGACCAGGGTGACGCCTCGCGCGGCATCGTGGCCTGTGCGTCCTGTCACGGCGCGGCGGGTAACAGCAGCATCCCCGCCAATCCCAATCTGGCCGCGCAGCCCCACGAATACCTGGTCAAGCAACTGACCGACTTCCAGACCAAGCAGGGTGCCGACAAGCCCGCACGCAATGGCGCGGGCGGCAATCCCACGCCCATGACCGCCATGGCGCAGAACCTGACGCCGCAAGACATGCAGAACGTGGCGCTGTACCTGGCGCAGCAGCAGCTGAAAGAGCCCGCCACCGCCGGCCACGAAGACCTGGTCGAGCTGGGCCGCAAGATCTGGCGCGGCGGCCTGCCCGACCGCAACGTGCCGGCCTGCGCGTCGTGCCACTCGGCCAATGGCGCCGGCCTGCCGGGCCAGTACCCCCGCCTGGCCGGGCAGTTCCCCGGCTACATCGAAGAGCAGCTGAAGCTGTTCCGCAGCGGCGACCGTGCCAACAACGCCGTCATGCACACCATTGCCGACCGCATGTCCGACGCCGATATCAAGGCGGTGTCCGACTACGCCGCGGGCCTGCGTTAAGCACTGGCCCGATCCACGCGCGGCCGGCCCGCGCAGCAATACAGGCGCCCCCCGGAACTGGATTCCGGGGACGCTGTCCATAAGGGGGAAGCCGGCATCGCGGCCCCCCTTTTTTTCATGAATTCGACCACCCCCTTCTCTCGCCCCCTGCGCAGCTTGCCGCGCGACCTCTTCGAGCTACTGGGCTCGATGCGGTTCGCCGTGAGCCTGCTGATGTTCATCTGCGTGGCCAGCGTGGTGGGCACGGTGCTGGTGCAAAACCGCTCGTCGAACACGTATATCGATCAATTCGGGCCCTTCTGGTTCGAAGTATTCGACAAGTTCTCGATCTGGCACGTTTACAACAGCTGGTGGTTCCTGGCGATCATGGGCTTCCTGGTGGTGTCCACCTCGGTGTGCCTGATCCGCAATACGCCCAAGATGCTGCGCGATGCGCGCTCGTTTCGCGAACATGTGCGGGCCAGCAGCCTGCGCGCCTTCCCGCACCGGGTCGAATTGCACGATGGCGCGCCGGTGGACGCCGCCGCGGGCGACATCAAGGGCCTGCTGGCGCAGCAGGGCTACGCCGTGCGCGAACGCCGCGACGGCGACGGCGTGCTGCTGGCCGCCAAGAAAGGCAGTGCCAACCGGCTCGGTTACATCTGCGCCCATGCGGCCATGGTGATCATCTGCCTGGGTGGGCTGCTGGACAGCGAACTGGCGGTGCGGTTGCAGGTGCTGCTGGGCGGCAAGCAACCCATCGTCGACAACATGCTGATCTCGGAAGTCCCGGCCAGCGGGCGGCTGTCGGTGGCTAACCCCAGTTTCCGGGCCAGCGTGCTGGTTCCCGAGGGCGGGCAGGCCAGCACGGCGGTGGTCATGGTGGGCGATGGGGCGCTGGTGCAGCCGTTGCCCTTCACCCTGAAGCTCAAGAAGTTCCTGATCGACTATTACTCCACCGGCATGCCCAGCCGGTTCGCCAGCGAGGTCGAGGTCACCGACCCCGATACCGGCAAGAGTTTCGACTCCACCATCGAGGTCAACGAGCCGCTGCGCTACAAGGGCGTGACGGTGTATCAGTCCAGCTTCGACGACGGCGGCAGCAGTGTCAGCCTGAAGGGCTATCCGCTGGTGGGCGCCGACAATGCCGCGTTCGAGGTGGACGGCACCGTGGGCAAGCCCGCCGAGATCGCCGCGCGCGCCGCCGATGGCGCCCCCAAGAGCATGCAGGTCGAGATCACGGCGCTGCGCCCCATCAACGTCGAAGACCTGACCGGCGGCACGCCGCGCGGCAATGGGTTGACGCTGGGCGAGCACGTGGCCTCGGTGTCCGGCAGCGCGGCCGGCAAGAAGAACGAAAACCTGCGCAACGTGGGCCCCAGCGTCGAATACCGCCTGATCGACCAGGCGGGCCAGGCCCATGAGTTCATGAACTACATGCTGCCGGTCGAACTGGACGGCACCGCCGTGTTCCTGGCGGGGGTGCGCAACAACCCGGCCGAGAGCTTCCGCTACCTGCGCATTCCGGCCGACGCCGACAGCTCGCTGGCCGAATTCATGCAATTGCGCGCGGCGCTGGCCGACCCGGCGGCCCGCCGCGAGGCGGCGCAGCGTTTCGCCGAGCGCAACAGCACGGCGCCGGGCGCCGAGCGGCAATCGTTGCAGACGGCGGCCGAACGGGCCCTGGACACCTTCGCGGCGGGCGGCTTGCAGGCCATTGCTGATTTCCTGCAGGCTAATACCCCGCCGGCCGACCTGGAGCGCGCCGCCGACGTGGTCATCCGCCTGATCGGCGTGTCCATGTCCGAACTGCGCGCGGTGGCGCGCGAGCGGGCCGGCATGCCGGCCCTGCCGGAAGACGGCCCCGGGGCCGAAGGCGCCGCCCAGTGGTCGCGCCTGGCCGTGGCGGCGCTGTCCGACCTGCATGTCTATCCAGCCCCGGTTTTCCTGGCCCTGAGCAACTTCAACCACGTGCAGGCCAGCGTGTTCCAGGTCAGCCGCACGCCCGGCAAGACGGCGGTGTACATCGGCTGCCTGCTGCTGGTGCTGGGGGTCTTCTCGATGTTCTACATCCGCGACCGGCGCGTATGGGTCTGGATCAAGCCGGCCGCCGACGGCGCGGGCAGCGACGTCCAGGCCGCCATGACTTCGCAGAAGCGTACACTGGACTTCAACCACGAGTTCGACCGCTTCAAACAGGCGTTGCTGCGCCGGAATACGCCTTGAGGTTTTCCATGTCCGCGAACACTTCTTCCTCTTCGACCGACATCCTGTGGCAGGGCAGCCTGTCGCCCACGGGCGACGCGCGCGCGCAACGCGGCAAGCCCGACTGGACCGACATCGTCTTCTTTCTGCTGCTGGCCGCAGGCGCCGGCTACGCGCTGACGGGCTACAGCAGCGCCATGGATTACTACGAGAAGATCATCCTGTGCGGCGCGGTGTTCGTGCTGACCTGGCTGGGCTGGCTGTGGCGCCCGCTGCGGCGCCTGATCATCGCGTGTGCCCTGGCTGCCGGCCTGGCGCTGCTGCTCTACCAGGACGACCTGGCCCGCGCCGAGCAGGTGTTCTTCCTGAAGTACCTGTTTTCGTCGCAGTCGGCCATTCTATGGATGAGCGCCCTATTCATCCTGGCCACGGCCTGCTACTGGATCGGCATCTTCAGCCCTACGGCGGCCTGGCTGGGCACGGCCCTGACCTGGGGCGCGGTGTTCGCGGGCGTGACGGGCCTGCTGGTGCGCTGGCGCGAAGGCCACCTGATGGGGCCCGATCTGGGCCATATCCCGGTCAGCAACCTGTACGAAGTCTTCGTGCTGTTTTCGCTGATCACGGCGCTGTTCTACCTGTACTACGAGCGCAAGTACGCCACGCGCGCGCTGGGCGGCTTCGTGCTGCTGGTGATCTCGTCGGCCACGGTGTTCCTGCTGTGGTACGCCTTCACCCGCGATGCGGCCCAGATCCAGCCGTTGGTGCCGGCCCTGAAAAGCTGGTGGATGAAACTGCACGTACCGGCCAATTTCATCGGCTACGGCACGTTCTCGCTGTCGGCCATGGTGGGCTTCGCCTACCTGGTCAAGCAGCACGGCACCACCACGTCGTGGGCCAAGCTGGCGCCGCTGTTCGTGCTGGGCGTGCTGCTGTGCGTGGAACCCCTGGTGTTCCGCACCGACGGGCTGTCGGCCACCTGGATGATCTATTTCGGGGTGGGCGTGGTCATCGTGGGCGGCATCTTGCTGGGCCGGCGCCGCATCGCGCAGGCGCTGCCTTCGCTCGAGGTGCTGGACGACATCATGTACCGCGCCATCGCCATCGGTTTCGCGTTCTTCACCGTGGCGACCATCCTGGGCGCACTGTGGGCGGCCGACGCATGGGGGGCCTATTGGCAGTGGGACCCCAAGGAAACCTGGGCGCTGATCGTGTGGCTGAACTACGCGGCGTGGCTGCACATGCGTCTGATGAAGGGCCTGCGCGGGCACCTGGCCGCCTACTGGGCGCTGGTGGGCCTGCTGATCACTGGCTTTGCCTTCCTGGGCGTGAACATGTTCCTGTCGGGCCTGCACTCGTACGGGGAGCTGTAGGCGGCTTTGCCGGTTTGGTTGGCGAGGTAGTTTTTTTGCACGATTGGGTGTCAGACACCCTCCGGGGTGTCTGACACCTGCCTGATCTTGTCAGGCACCTGTCTTCTACTTTTTACTCGGCCCGAATAAAACGGTGCGGCCGAATCGTGCCTGACACCGTTTGGTTGGCAAGGTAATCTCTGCACAATTCGGTGTCAGACACCCTTCGGGGTGTCTGACACCTGACCAATGAAAACGGGTGCGGCCGGATCCGGGACGCCGCGGAGCCGGCTTTGCCGGTCCGCTAGCGTCGCCCCCTTGAGGGGATGAGCCCGGACATGGAACAGCCCTTGAGGGCTGTTCCATGCCTGGCGAATCCGAGCGGCCTGCCAGCCGCGAGGTGGACAGCGCGTAGCGCTCGGGGGTGGGGCCCCTACGGCAGGGTGGATTCGCCGCGCAGCAGGTCGTCCAGCGTTTCGCGCTGGCGCACGATGTAGTGGCGATCGCCGTCGACCATGACTTCCGCTGCGCGGGCGCGTGTGTTGTAGTTGCTGGCCATGACCATGGCATAGGCGCCCGCGGATTCCAGGGCCAGCACGTCCCCGGCCTGCAGCGACAGGCGACGGCGGCGGGCCAGCCAGTCGGCGCTTTCGCATACCGGCCCGACGATGTCGTATTCGGCCGCGTCGCCGCCGCGCGGCGCCACCGGCTGCACGCCGTGGTAGGCCTCGTACAGGGCCGGGCGCAGCAGGTCGTTCATGGCGGCATCCACGATGGCGAAATTGCGCGCCTCGGCATGCTTCAGGAATTGCACGGTGGTCAGCAGCACGCCGGCGTTGCCCACCAGCGAGCGCCCGGGCTCGAGCACCAGGTGCAGGCGTTCAAGGCCGCGCGCCTGCAGCCGCTCGAATACCTGGTCGAGCAGGGCCTTGGGCGAGGGCGGGACTTCGTCGGTGTAGCGGATGCCCAGGCCACCGCCCAGGTCCAGGTGCTGGATGGCGATGCCGGCGGCATCCAGCTGCTGGATCAGGTCCAGCAGCTTTTCCAGGGCGTCGAAATACGGGCTGATGTCGGTGAGCTGCGAGCCGATATGGCAATCGACCCCCACCACTTCCAGGCCCGGCAGCGACGCGGCCAGGCGATAGGCCTCCAGCGCCGACTCGATGGCGATGCCGAACTTGTTTTCTTTCAGGCCCGTGGAGATGTACGGATGCGTTTGCGCGTCGACATCGGGGTTGACGCGCAGCGAGACCCGCGCGCGCTGCCCCATGGACTGCGCCACGTCGGACAGGCACTGCAGCTCGGCCTGGGATTCCACGTTGAAACACTTCACCCCGGCTTCCAGGGCGGCGCGCATTTCCCATACTTGCTTGCCCACGCCGGAGAACACCACCTTGGCCGGATCGCCGCCCGCGGCCAGCACGCGCTTGAGCTCGCCGCCCGACACGATGTCGAAGCCGGTGCCCAGGCGGGCGAATTCTTTCAGCACGGCCAGGTTGGAATTGGCCTTCATGCCGTAACACACCAGCACGGGGCGGTTGCCGATGGCGTCGCGGTACGCATGCCAGGCCTGGGCCAGCGCGGCGCGCGAATAGACATACAGCGGCGTGCCCAGCTGGCTGGCCAGGGCGTCGAGCGCAACGCCCTCGGCGTGCAGGATACCGTTCTGGTAGTGGAAGTGCGGGTGGCCGGTCAGGCCGGATTGCGCGGCGGTCATGGAAGCGTGATGGGCGGGGGGATATGGGGCGTCGTTGCCGGTTCGGACTGAGTCTGGCCCGGTTCGGGCGGCAGGTACAGGGGGCCCTTGTAGCCGCAGGCGGCGACCAGGCCGGTCGCGGCAAGCGTGGCTACAATGCGTAAAACCATGCGGCTGCGTGCCAAATGGAACACTGGAAACTCCGTAATTCTTGCAGGTTCGATTATGACTGAAACCGAATTCCTTGCGTTGGTCGACCAAGTGCTGGACAGCATCGAGAGCCAGGCCGACGACTGGGCGGCTTCGCAGGATGTCGATATCGAGGCCAGCCGCAGCGGCAATGTGCTGACGCTGGTGTTCGAAGACGGCACTCATGTGGTCGTCAACAGCCAGGCCGCCATGCAGGAGATCTGGGTGGCGGCGCGCAGCGGCGGTTTTCACTACCGCTACGATGGCCAGCACTGGAACGATACCCGGGGCGGCCCGCAGCTGCCCGATGCGCTGTCGCAGATCTGCTCCGAAGCCGCCGGCGTGCCGGTCAGCGTGCGGTTGTAGCGTTCGCCGCCACGGCCCGCCAGGGGCCGCGGCAAGCGGTCAGAACGGGATCTTCTGCGACCAGGGGGTCTGTTTTTCCGGATTCAGGTTGGGCGACACGCGGATGTTCTTGTCGCCGCCGCCCACCAGGTCGTTCAGGAACTCGCCCAGCTGGTCGGTTTCGGGGGCGGTGGGTTCGGACAGCCCCAGCCGCGCCACCGCCTGCCCGGGCGGGAATTCCGAGAAATAGAAATCGCCGCGATCGACCAGCAGGCCGTCGGGCCGCGGGCGTTCTTTCTGCTCGGGCACGCCCTTGAGCATGTCCCCCATGTAGTCCAGCCAGATCGGCATGGCCACGCCGCCGCCGGTTTCGCGCGAGCCCAGCGACTTGGGCTGGTCGAACCCCATCCAGGCCGTGGCCACCAGGCTGGGCGTGTAGCCCGAGAACCAGGCGTCGACCGATTCGTTGGTGGTGCCGGTCTTGCCGGCGATGTCGGACCGCTTGAGCGTGGCGCGCGCGCGCGCCGCCGTGCCGCTGGTGGCGACGCCGCGCAGCATGTCGTCCATGACCCAGGCGGTGCGCGGGTCGATGGCGCGGGCCGTGGCATCGCCCGCCACGATGGGCTTGGACTGCATCAGCACCTTGCCGCTGCTGTCGGTGACGCGTTCGATCAGGAACGGCGCGATGCGGTAGCCGCCGTTGGCGAACACGGAATAGGCGCCCGCCAGCTGCAGCGGCGTGACCGACCCGGCGCCCAGCGCCAGCGGCAGCACCGCCGGCTGGCGCGCCTTGTCGAAGCCGAAGCGCGTCAGGTAGTCTTGCGCGTACTGCGGGCCGATGGCCTGCAGGATGCGGATCGACACCATGTTCTTGGACTTGTACAGGCCCTGGCGCATCGTCAGCATGGGCTCGTAGGTGTTGCCGTAGTTCTTGGGGTGCCAGGCCTTCGAGCCGGTCTGTTCTGCGGTCAGTTCGAACGGCTGGTCGGATATCTGCGTGGCGGGCGTCAGGCCGCGTTCCAGCGAGGCCGCGTAGATGAACGGCTTGATGTTCGAGCCGGGCTGGCGCCAGGCCTGGGTGACGCGGTTGAACTTGCCGCGGTAGAAGTCGAAGCCGCCCACCATGGCGCGAATGGCGCCGTCCTGCGGCGACAGCGACACGAAGGCCGCCTGCACCGCGGGCATGTTGATGACTTCCCAGCCGTCGCCGAACTTGTGGATGTACACCACCGAGCCGCGCTTCAGGCGCTTGTCTTCGGGCGCCTTGGCGCTCAGCGAACGCGCCACCACCCCCAGCACCTTCTTGTCGGTGATGACGATGACTTCGTTGGCGCTGCGCACCACCTTGATTTCGGTGGGGCTGGCCGACAGCACCACGGCGGTCAGCAGGTCGTCGCTGTCGGGGTATTTCTCGAATACGCCGTCCAGGTAGTCGTCCAGGGCCTGCGCGTTGCCCTCGATGCCCTGGGGCAGGTCGAGCTGGTCTTCCGGACCCGGGTAGACGGCGCGCCGCGTGTATTGCAGCACGCCATCGCGCACGGCGTGGTAGGCCGATTCCTGGTCTTTCGAGCGCACCGTGGTGTAGATATTGATGCCGCGCGAATACAGGTCGTCTTGGTAGATGCCGTAGAGCAGCTGGCGCGCCAGCTCGGCCACGTATTCGCCGTGGATGGCGTAGCCGCCGGCGGGCGTGCCTTCGGCGGCCTTCATCACGATGGGTTGCGCCTTGGCCTGCTGGTATTCGGCGTCGGTCAGGTAGCCCAGCGAATGCATGCGGCCCAGCACGTAGTGCTGCCGCAGCTCGGCGCGCGGGCGGTTGGCGATGGGGTTGAAGCGCGACGGCGCCTTCGGGATGCCGGCCAGCATGGCGGCCTCGGCCGCGGTGACCTGCGCCACCGGCTTGCCGAAATAGGTGCGCGAGGCCGCGGCGAACCCGTAGGCGCGGTGGCCCAGGTAGATCTGGTTCATGTAGAGCTCGAGGATCTGGTCCTTGGTGAGCTCGGATTCGATCTTGAAGGTCAGCAGCAGTTCG
>Ga0182736_1000748_pt1 | contig 41707 bp, 34 predicted proteins | sample eDN5th30CKraftBY_FD_128882 | JGI IMG/M metagenome (GOLD analysis project Ga0182736, IMG submission 128882) | Enriched backyard soil microbial communities from Emeryville, California, USA - eDNA 5th pass 30_C Kraft BY (version 2) (version 2) | ecosystem: Environmental > Terrestrial > Soil >... | reverse complement strand
TCAGTTCACCGGGGGTCGAGCCGAGCAAGCCTTCAAAACACCGCGCGCGGAACGCCGAAGGCTCGGCAATTCCGTGGTGACTTGCTCGCGTGAATCTAACTCACCTCACGCGAGGCTGCGGGGCTGCTTGAGCCCCGGCGTTCCGCGCGCCCTCGTTTATCGAGAGCGTGTAGCCCGGATGAGCGAAAGCGAAATCCGGGGCGACAGGAAATGCGGCCTGCCCGGGGCCAACCAAACAATGCGGGCGATGAATCACGTCTGCGCTTCTCTTTCTTATCCCTCCCCGTTTTCGGGGAGGGTCGACAGTATGAGCGCAGCGAATGCTGTCGGGGTGGGGTAAAGCCAACCGCATGCAAAACCCCACCCGGCCGCTCGCTGCGCTCGCGTCCACCCTCCCCCAAGCGGGGGAGGGATAAAGCAGCAAACTCCTTCGCCCCTCATAAACCCAGCCTTGCCCAACCGCGCATTGTCCCTGCGCCAAGTCTCGATCATGGTCGCCACTCGCGTCACGAAGGAACGACACGTTGGAATTCACCGCGCTCTCCATTCTCATCGCCATCACCGCGATCTTTCTGCTCGCAGGTTTCGTCAAAGGCGTCATCGGCATGGGCTTGCCGACCGTCGCCATCGGTCTGCTCGGTTTGATGATGACGCCGGCCCAGGCCGCGGCGGTGCTGATCGTGCCGTCGCTGATCAGCAATATCTGGCAGGCCGTGGTCGGCGGGGCGTTTCGCGAACTTGTCGCGCGGCTGTGGCCGCTGTTCAGCGGCATTGCCATCGGTGCCGCGATCGGCGCAATCTGGCTGGTGCGCACCGGCGGCAGCAGCGCGACCTTCTGGCTTGGCGTCGCGCTGGTGGCCTATGCGCTGCTCGGCCTGTTCAAGGTCGAGTTCAAGGTGCCGCCCGCGCGCGAAACGAGCATAGGCTTCATCTCCGGCATCGTCACCGGCGTGATCACCGCCGGCACCGGTGTCTTCGCCATTCCGATGGTGCCGTATCTGCAGGGTCTCGGCCTCGACCGGCACCGGCTCGTGCAGGCGCTCGGCCTGTGCTTCACGGTCTGCACGATCGCGCTCGCCGGCGCGCTGGGCCACGCCGGCGAAATCCATACCGAGGTGCTGTGGCCGTCGCTGGCCGGCGTCATCGCCGTGCTCGCCGGCATGCGGCTCGGGCAACTGCTGCGCGGCCGCATCCGGCCCGACGTTTTCCGGCTATGCTTCTTCGCCGGCCTGCTGATGCTTGGCGGGCATCTGGCGCTGCGCTCCGTCCTGTGAGCACAGGATCAGCGGGTCAGCCGCGGGTCCGGTGCGTTGCTCTGCAAGGTCGCCTGGATCGCCTCGCGCAAGGTGCCGTAGTCGGCGGCGTCCCATTGCCCAACGTGAATGTCGGCGAGCAGCTTCGCCGACTTGCCGAACACCACGATGCGGTCGCCGACGGCGATGGCTTCCTCGAGCTGGTGGGTGATGAGAATGGCGGTCGAGCCGCATTCGCGCGCCAGCGCCAGAAACTCGCCGCGCAATTCCGCCGCGGTGACTTCATCGAGATGGCCGAAGGCTTCGTCGGCGAGCAGAATTTCCGGCTGCACCGCGAAGGCCCGCGCAATAGCAACGCGCTGGCGCATGCCGCCGGACAGTTCGTGCGGATAGGCGTTGACGAACTTGCCGAGCCCCAGCCGCGTCAGCCATTTCAGCGCCCGCTCGCGCTGTTCGGGTTCCGGCACGCGCAGGAGTTCGAGCGGCAGCTTGGCATTGTCGAGCGCGCTGCGCCACGGCAGCAGGCGGTCCTGCTGAAACACGGTGGCGATCTTGCCGCGGAAGTAATCGAAATCCGCGAACGGGCTGTGGTCGCCGATATTCAGCGTGCCTTCGGTCGGCTTGTCGAGGCCGATCATCAGATCGAAGAAGGTGGATTTGCCGCAGCCGGTTTGCCCGACGATGGCGACAACTTCCTTCGGCGCGATGGTGAGGTCGAGGCGGTCGATGGCGACGACCGACTGTCCCGACGTCGTCTGCCGGAACACTTTGCGCAGACCGCGCACGCTGATGGGAGGCGGGCCGTTCATGTGCGCCACCTCAACAGCCGGTGCTCGATACGCGCGACCAGCGCTTCGAGCAGAAACAACAGCGCGACCAGCACAATGGTCCAGGCGAACACATCGGCGACGGAGAACAGTTCCTGCGCGACCGACAATTGGTGGCCGATGCCGGTCACGGCGCCGACCAGTTCGGCGATGGTGACGACGCGGATGGCGAGGCTGATATTGACCTTCCAGCTCGTGAACACGCTGGGCAGGATCGCCGGCAGCATCAGCTTGACGAAATAGTCGGTGGTGGTCGGCCGGAACGACAGCATCATGTTGCGCAGGTCGCGAGATACGCCGCGCATGGCATCGAGCGAGTCGACCAGGAACACCGGGCCGCAGACGACGACCAGCACGAAGGCGATGCGGAATTCGACGCCGGGAAACCAGAGCACCGCGAACAGGATCCACGATACGACCGGCACGGCCATCAGGATGCGGATCATCGGATGAAGATAATTGTCGAGCGTCTGCGAGCGGTACATCGCCATCGCCCCGAGCACACCGAGCACGAAGGAGATAATCAAGGCGCCGATGACGCGCGCCAGCGTCACCACGATATCGAGCGGCGTGATCGTCGCGATGCTTCTGCCGATCTTCATGAGGCTCGGCACCGCGAAAGGCGGAATGCCGAGATAGGGTGCGAGGTGCGACAAGGCTTCCCATGCCGCCGCGAAGATCAGCAGGGACACGAGAGTCTGCTTCGGGAACGACGTGTCCGGAACAGACTCTCGCGGCGTCTCGAGTGCCATAGCTTGCTACTGGGTCTTCAAAGTTACTGCGCGTGGAAGATCTTGTCGTCCGGAACTTGCGTATAGAAGCCGGCCTTCACCGCCAGCTCCATCATGTCCTTTACGGATTTTCTCGCGGCGGCGTCGGACATAGGCTTCACGTCCACGCGGAAGCGGCCGCCGGAGATGGCCGCGCTCAGAATGCCGGGCGGCAGCTTGGTGGTCTCGGCGCCGATCTTGTCGGCCGCGGCGGTTTCGTCGTGGAAGACCTTGGCCACATCCTGCAGTGCGGCGATCAGCTTTTTCGGCGCGGTCGGATCTTTCTCGATCAGGCCGGCGCGCATGGCGGGCACCAGCTCCCAGCCGGCTTCGCCGGTAACGTCCTTCCAGCCCTCGGCGCCGTTGAAGATGATCTTCCAGTCCGGGTTCTGCTTGGTGATGATGCTGGCGAGCGGCTCGATCACCATGGCGGCCTCGACGCGGCCGGCCTCGAGTTGCGCGCGCGCCACGGCGAAGTTGGCGTTGACCACGGTGATGTCCTTGCCGAGGTCGATGCCCTTGGCCAGCGCATAGATCTTCACCACCTGGAACTGGGCGCTGCCCATATCCATGGCAATCTGCTTGCCCTTGAGATCGGCAAGCGACTTGATCGCCGGGTCCTTGGCGAAGATCACGAGATCGGCGAGCGTGATGCCGGTGCCGATGATGCGGGCCGGCACGCCTTCCTGATAAAGTTTCTGAAAAACGGTTGGGCCGCCGAGCACGACATCGGTCTCGCCGGTGGCAAAGCCCGCGTAATAGGCCGAGATTGCCGGATATGCCTGAATTTCAAGCGTGAAACCGTGCTTTTCGTCGAGGCCGCGCGTCTTCATGATATTCCAGACCAGTGGCGCGATCACCGGCAGCGTCAGGCTGGAAACCTTGATGGCGGTCTTCTGCTGCGCCGCGGCAGGTGCAACGGCGGCAGCGAGAGCGAAGGCAGCAATCAGTGCAACGAAGCGGCGCCGAAAAGCGAACATCGACTTTTCCCCCTGATGGAAGCGACCCAAACATATTGCATGAAGCCGTGTGGCTTCATGCGTGTTTAATCGTCCGCCAAGTCCGGGCGATGAGGCAAGTCTTGCTCATCCGCCGGCCCTGTCGAACAGGACCCCGGCAATCTTTCGCCTTTGGACTTTACTCGCGTTTTGTTTGTGTGCAAACTAATTAGCGTCGTGGGAGAGAGGAAAACGATGTCGCAGATCCGCACCAAGGATGGCGTCAGCCTCTATTACGAGGAAGCCGGGAACGGCACGCCCATCGTATTTATTCACGAATACGCCGGCGACTGGCGCACCTGGGAGCCGCAGATGCGGTTCTTCTCCCGAGCCCATCGCTGCATCACTTACAGCCAGCGCGGCTATCCGCCGTCCGACGTGCCGACCGATCCCGCCAAGTATGGACAGAACCTGGCGGTGGATGACGTCATTGCGTTGCTGGATGCGCTGAAGATCGACAAGGCGCATATCGTCGGCCATTCGATGGGCGCTCTCACGGCTCTGCTCGTTGGAGTGAGATATCCCGAGCGCTGCATCTCGGTGACGTCCGCCGGTTGCGGCTATGGCTCGAGCCCGGACGCCAAGCTGGTCGAACAGACGCGCGAAGCCTCGCGCGAAACCGCCAGGATGTTCGAGACTGTCGATTTTCCGACCGCGGCCGCGCGCTATGCCGATGGCGCGACACGCCAGACCCACAAATACAAGGATCCGCGCGGCTTCGCCGAGTTCGCCAAAATGCTGGCGGAGCATTCCCCGGTCGGCCACGCCATGACCATGCGCGAGGTGCAATCCAAGCGTCCGACCCTGTGGGACATCCAGGACGATCTCAAGAAATTCAAGCCGCCGCTTCTGGTGCTGGTCGGCGACGAAGACGACTGGTGCCTGGAAGCGAGCGTCTTCATCAAGCGGACGGTGCCGACCGCGGGTCTCGTTGTGATCCCGCGCTCGGGACACACCATTACCAGCGAGGAGCCGGCGGCCTTCAATGCGGCGCTTGCCGACCTCATCGCCAATGCCGAGGCCGGCAAGTGGATGTCGCACCGCGCCCCGTAAGTTCGAAACAGTCGTAGTTGCATAGTTCAACGGAGATCGATGATGGACCTTAAACTTAACGGCAAGACCGCGCTGGTGACGGGCGGTTCGGAAGGCATCGGCAAGGGCATTGCGCTGGCGCTGGCCAAGGAAGGCGTCGACGTTGCGATCTGCGCGCGCCGCATGGAGCCGCTCAAGGCGGCCGCCGACGAGATCGCCAAGGCGACCGGCCGCAAGATCGTGCCGATCACGGCCGATCTGCGCTCGGACAAGGAAGCCAAGAATTTCGTCGAGCAGGGTCACAAGGCGCTCGGCCGCGTCGACATTATGATCAACAATGCGGGCTCCGCCGCCGGCGGCGTCATCGAGCATTTGACGGAAGACGACTGGGAAAAGGGCCTGCAGCTCAAGTTCATGGGCTATGTGCGCTGCCTGCGCTACGTGCTGCCGATCATGCGCGCCCAGGGCGGCGGTCGCGTCGTCAACCTTATCGGCAATGACGGCGTGAAGCCGTCCTACTGGGAAATCTGCCCGGGTGCGGCGAACGCGGCCGGCCAGAACCTGACGCTGTCGCTCGCCGGCCAGTACGGCAAGGAGAACATCTCCTTCGTGGCCGTCAATCCGGGCCCGGTGCGGACCGAGCGCTGGGCGGGTCTGGTCGATGCCATGTCGCGCGACATGAAGATCTCGCGCGAGGAAGCCGACAAGCTGGCGCCGGCCTCGATCCCGCTCGGCCGCATCGCCGAGGTTGAGGAAGTCGCCAATCTGGTCGTGATGCTGGCATCGCCCGGCATGCATATGGTCAACGGCACGATGATCGAAATCGACGGTGGCCAGGACAAGGCGTTGATGGACAAATTCCGCGACAAGCCGCGGGGCTAAGCAAAGGCTAAATCTGCATTCGTGCCGGGACGTTTGCTTGACAGGGTGGAAAGGCAATCGGACTATTTGGAACACCGAAAAATAGTCCGGTTGGGGAAACACGAATTGTCGAAGTCGCGGCGCCTGATTCCGGGCGTCGCCATGCATGGAGTCGCACGATGAAAGCCAAGCAGTATCTGACGTCGCTCGTCTTCGTCCTCGCGGCCGGACTGAGTTTTCCGGCCGCGGCCCAGGACACGATCAAGATCGGTGAACTGAACAGTTACAAGTCGCAGCCCGCCTTCCTCGATCCCTACAAGAAGGGCATGGAGCTGGCGCTCGAAGAGGTGAACGCCAAGGGCGTCAACGGCAAGAAGATCGAGCTGATCGTCCGCGACGACGGCGGCAACCCTGGCGAAGCGGTCCGCGTCGCCGAAGAGCTGGTGACGCGCGAAGGCGTCGTGATGATTGCCGGCACCTTCCTGTCGCATATCGGTCTCGCCGTGACCAACTTCGCCGGCCAGAAGAAGGTGTTCTTCCTCGCCGCCGAGCCGCTCACCGACAAGATCACCTGGGAGAACGGCAACAAGTACACCTATCGTCTGCGCGCGACGACCTACATGCAGACGGCGATGCTGATGCCGGCGGCGGTCGCCGCCAAGAAGAAGCGCTGGGCGCTGGTCTATCCGAACTTCGAATACGGCCAGTCGGCGGCCGAGAACTTCAAGGCGATGCTGAAGAAGGCGCAGCCGGACGTCGAGTTCGTCACCGAACAGGCGCCGCCGCTCGGCAAGGTCGATGCCGGCGCCGTGGCGCAGGCGGTCGATGACGCCAAACCGGACGCCATCTTCAACGTGCTGTTCGGGCCCGACCTCGCCAAGTTCGTGCGCGAGGGCAATACCCGCGGCGTGTTCAAGGACCGCACGGTGGTCAGCCTGTTGTCGGGCGAGCCGGAATATCTCGATCCGCTCGGCGCCGAAGCTCCCGTCGGCTGGATCGTCACCGGCTATCCGTGGGACAAGATCAAGACGCCGGAGCACGACGCGTTCCTGGCGGCGTACCAGAAGAAGTTCAACGACTATCCGCGTCTCGGCTCGATCGTCGGCTACAGCACCATCAAGTCGATCGCCGCGGGTCTTGCCAAGACCAAGGGGCTCGATGCGGACTCGCTGGTCGAAGCCTTCAAGGATCTCAAGGTCGACAGCCCGTTCGGTCCGTTCATGTATCGCGCCAGCGATCATCAGGCGACCATGGGCGCCTATGTCGGCAAGATCGCGCTCGAAAAGGGCAAGGGTACGATGGAAGACATCAAGTACGTCGATGGCGCTTCCGTTCTGCCCGGCGATGCCGAAGTCGCCAAGCTGCGCCCGGCCGGCGCGAACTAGACTCTTCTTATTCCTCCCCGCCTTCGGGGAGGGTGGTCGGCGTAGCCGACCGGGTGGGGCGGATTGAATTTCGACCCCACCCGGCTGCTCGCATAGCGCGTCGAAGACGCGCGTGAACGCGCTAATGTCTCGCAGCCACCCTCCCCTTTCAGGGAGGGATAAGTGAAGCCATGACCCTCGACGCATTTCTGTTTCAGGCGCTTAACGGTCTTTCGACCGCATCCGGGCTGTTCTTCATCGCAGCCGGGCTATCGCTGATATTCGGCGTTACGCGCATCGTTAACATCGCCCATGGGTCCCTCTATATGCTGGGGACCTATATCGCCTATACGCTGGCGACCAAGCTCGGCGGCGCCTTCGGCTTCTGGGGCGGCATTGTCCTGACCGCGCTGTTCGTCGGCGTCATCGGCGCTGCGATCGAGATGCTGCTTCTGCGCCGCATCTACCGCGCGCCCGAACTGTTCCAGCTGCTGGCGACCTTCGCGCTGGTGCTGATCTTCAACGACATGACGCTGTGGCTGTGGGGCCCCGAAGATTTGCTCGGCCCGCGCGCGCCCGGTCTTGCCGGCGCCGTCGAAATCTTCGGCCGGAGGCTGCCGAGCTACGATCTGTTCCTGATCTTCGTTGCGCCGGCGGTGCTGATCCTCTTGCACTTCGCCCTCGCCAAATCGCGCTTCGGCCGGCTTATCCGCGCCGCGACGCAGGACCGCGAGATGGTCGGTGCGCTCGGCGTCAATCAGGCAGTGCTGTTCACCTCCGTGTTCGCGCTCGGCTCGCTGCTCGCCGGGCTCGGCGGCGCGCTGCAGGTGGCGCGCGAGCCGGCCAATCTGGCGATGGATCTCGCCGTCATCGGCGACGCCTTCGTGGTCGTCGTGGTCGGCGGCATGGGTTCGATCACCGGCGCCTATCTCGCCGCCGTCATCATCGCCGAGGTCAAGGCGTTGTGCATCGCCATCGGCGTGGTCGATCTTGGCTTCATCAAGTTCAACGCCTCGAAGTTCACCCTGGTCGCCGAATTCATCGTCATGGCCATTGTCCTGATCGTGCGGCCCTATGGCCTGCTCGGCAAGCCGCAGGGCAATGTGCGTTCGGTCGCCGAGCCGGAATCGCCGATCCGCCCCGCGGCGCCGATGCTGAAAATCCTCGGCGCTGTCGTCCTGGTGCTGCTGCTGGCCTTGCCCGTCATGGCGCAGTCCTCGCCCTACGTCATGGTGCTGGCGACCGACATCCTCATCGCCGTGATCTTCGCAACGTCGTTGCACTTCATCATGGGGCCGGGTGGCATGCACTCCTTCGGCCACGCCGCCTATTTCGGCCTCGGCGCCTATGGCGCAGCGCTGCTGGTGAAGTCCGCAGGCTTTCCGATGCTGGCGGCGCTGCTCGCCGCGCCTACCGTCGCGCTGCTCGGCGCGCTGCTGTTCGGCTGGTTCGCGGTGCGGCTGTCCGGCGTCTATCTCGCCATGCTGACATTGGCTTTCGCGCAAATCGTCTGGGCCGCGGTGTTCCAATGGGAGACTTTCACCGGCGGCTCCAACGGCGTGATCGGCGTCTGGCCGACAGCGCCGTTCAACAAGGCCTGGGCCTATTACCTGCTGGCGCTGGCGCTGGCCGTGATCTCGGTGCTGCTGCTGCGCCGCTTCCTGTTCGCGCCGTTCGGTTATGCCATGCGCGCCGGCCGGGACTCAGCCCTGCGCGCGGAGGCAATCGGCATCGACGTCAAACGCATCCATTGGCTGGGCTTCGCCATTGCCGGCGGCATCTGCGGCATCGCCGGCGGTCTGTTCGCCTTCGCCAAGGGCTCGATCTCGCCGGAAGCCATCGCCGTCGGCCGTTCCATCGACGGCCTCGTCATGGTGCTGCTCGGCGGCATCCAGACTTTGGTCGGACCGATCGTCGGCGCCTCGGTGTTCGCCATGCTGCAGGATACGATCATGCGGCAGACCGAATACTGGCGCGGGCTGCTCGGCTGCGTGATCCTGTTTCTGGTGCTGGCCTTCCCGCAAGGTATTGCTGGCGCTTTCTCGTCTTTGTGGTCCCGTTTTGATGGCAAGCGGGGAGGCCGCACATGAGCGTCCTCACCGTCAACTCGCTCGGCAAATCCTTCGGCGGGGTGCGCGCCGTCGAGAATGTTTCGTTCGCGATCGGCAAGGGCGAGTTCCTGGCGCTGATCGGCCCGAACGGCGCCGGCAAGTCCACGACCTTCAACATGATCAACGGCCAGCTCGCGGCGGATACCGGTGAGATCCTGATCGGCGGCAAGAATATCGCCGGTATGGCACCGCGCGACATTTGGCGTCTCGGCGTCGGCCGCACTTTCCAGGTTGCCGCCACCTTCGGCTCGATGACGGTGGTCGAGAATGTGCAGATGGCCTTGATCTCGCACGCCAGCCGCCTGCTCAATCTGTGGCGGCCAGCGGCGTCGCTCTATCGCGAGCGGGCGCTCGAGTTGTTGGCGCAGGTCGGCATGCAGGATGCCGCCGACCGGCCAAGCCGCGAACTTGCCTACGGCGACGTCAAGCGTATCGAACTGGCCATCGCGCTGGCCAACGATCCGCAACTCCTCCTGATGGACGAGCCGACCGCCGGCATGGCGCCGCGCGAGCGCAACGATCTCATCAAGCTGGTCAAACAGCTCGTCATCGAGCGCGGCATCTCGGTGCTGTTCACAGAGCATTCGATGGACGTGGTGTTCTCCTATGCCGACCGCATTATCGTCCTGGCGCGCGGCCGCCTGATCGCCGACGGCAATGCCGCCGCCATCCGTGACAATGCCAAGGTTAGGGAAGTGTACTTCGGTACCGGCAAGACGTTTCAGGAGGCATCGTCATGAGCGAAGCGATGCTCTCCGTCGATGGGCTGCAGGCGTGGTACGGTGCCGCGCAGATATTGCACGACGTATCGTTCAATGTCGGCCGCGGCGAGGTCGTGGCGCTGATGGGCCGCAACGGCGCCGGCAAGACCACGACCATGAAGGCGCTGATGGGGCTGGTGGCGCGCCGCGGCGCGGTGCGCTTCAATGGCGCCGATATTGCGGGGCTGCGGCCCTTTGAGATCGCCCGGCTCGGCCTGGGCTTCACGCCTGAGGACCGCCGCATCTTCTCCGAGCTGACGGTGATGGAGAATCTCGACATCGGCCGCCAGCCGCCGCGCCGGTTCCCGGATGGCCAGCCGGCGCCGGTGTGGACGCCGCGGCGTCTGTTCGAACTGTTTCCCAATCTCGGCGAGATGCCGAACCGGCCCGGCGGACGCATGAGCGGCGGCGAGCAGCAGATGCTGACCGTGGCGCGCACGCTCATGGGCAACCCGCTGATGGTATTGCTCGACGAGCCGTCGGAGGGGGTCGCCCCGCTGATCGTGGAGCAGATGGCGAGCACCATTATTGAACTAAAGAAGGAGGGGCTCTCGATCCTGCTCTCCGAGCAGAACATCCATTTCGCCCGCCTCGTCTCGGACCGCGTCTATGTGCTGGAAAAGGGCGAGATTCACTGGCAGGGCACCATGGCCGAGCTGTCCGGCAACCTCGATATTCAGCGCGCCTACCTCACCGTCTGACGGCGATAACCGGGGAAAAGACTTTCTCTCGGGCGATTTCCCGGCCATGATTCGATAAAAGCGATCAATCCGGTTCGGGTTCAATTATGACGCGCAGCAAGCTGAAGATCGCCGGTTCGGCGGAGGAGGCGTCGTCGGGTGGATACCGTCTCGACGAGCAGGTCGGCTTTCTGATGCGCATCGCCAGCCAGCGTCACACGTCGATCTTCACCGCCAACATGGTCGAGGGGCTGACGCAGACCCAGTTCGCAGCGATGGCCAAATTGTATGAAACGGGTCCCTCGTCGCAGAACCAGCTCGGCCGGCTGATCTATCTCGACGCCGCTACCATCAAGGGCGTGGTGGATCGGCTGAACGTGCGCGGCTTCGTCACCGCGCTCAGCGATCCGAAGGACCGACGCCGCCGTGCCGTGACGCTCACCGACGAAGGCCGCCGCGTCACCGAAGCCGCGCTCAAGGCGGCGGCGAAGATCACCGCGCAGACCCTGACGCCGCTGACGGCGACCGAGCAGCGCACCATCGCGGCGCTGCTGAAGAAGCTGGGGTAATACTCAGTGTCATGGCCGGGCTTGACCCGGCCATCTCGTTTAGGGACGCACTGTGCGCGCCTAAGCGGGATCACCGGGACAAGCCCGGTGATGACAGTTCTCTGCGATGTGGCTCTCAAAACCCGTACAGCTTCGCCGGATTGTCGACCAGAATCTTCTGCCGGGTCTTCTCGTCCGGCACCCAGTCGAGCAGCATGTCGAGCGTCCAGGCGTCCTTCGGCGTCTTGGCGCCGGCCATGGGATAGGGCCAGTTCGACGCCCACAGCCCGCGATCCGGCGCCGTCTTCACCAGCAGCTTCGCCAGTCGGCCGACGTCGTCGTAATAAGGCGGGCCGAGCTTCGAGGTCTCGTAGGGCGCGGCGAGCTTGTACCAGACCTTGCCGGTCTCCAGCAGCCGCAGCAGCGCCTTGAAACCGGGATGATCCGGCTCGACCGGTTCGAGGAATTTGCCCTGATGATCGATAGTCACCGTTGTCGGCAGCGCCTTGAGCCGGGCTTCGTGATCGGCGAGTTCGCGGCCGTCGCACTGGAAGTTGATGGTCCAGCCGAATGGCGCGACGCGCGCCGCCATGGTTTCGAGCGACGACAAAGGCAGCGGCGCGCCGGCCAGCATGAAGAAGCGGATGCCGCGCACGCCGAGCTTGGTCAGCCGGTCGAGTTCCTCGTCGGTGACGGTCTCATCGACGACGACGATGCCGCGGGCGCGGGAGGGGCCCATCGTCGCCATGTCGCGCAGCAGCAGCCGGTTGTCCTTGCCATAGGCGGAGGCCTGCACCAGCACGGTGCGCGCGATGCCCATCCTGGCGCACATTTTCAGATAGTCGCCGACCGCGGCATCCGGCGGCGTCACCACCGCCGTCGGCGCGGTCGGGTAACTCGAATCGTAGGTATGGATATGGCAGTCGCAGGTACCCGCCGGCGCCTTCAACTGCGGCACGCTGTCGTCGCTCATCGCCGCTCCTCCCGATGCTTCCTGCCGGAAGCTTCTATTTTTTCTTGCAGATGGCGCGGAGGCGTTGCGGAGTCACCGGCAAGGTGACGATCGCGCCCGGCATTTGCAGGGCGTCATCTATAGCAGAGGCAATGACCGCGCCAACAGGGTTGGTGCCCCCTTCGCCCGCGCCCTTGAGGCCGAGCGAATTGAGCGGGCTCGGCGCGTCCTCGGTAATGAGGATGGATGACTCCGGCACCTCATGCGCCGTCGGCATCAGATAATCGGCGAAGGTGACGGATAAAGGCTCGCCGTTCTCGTCGTAGAGAAATTCCTCGAACAGCGCGCCGCCGATGCCCTGCGCCAGGCCGCCGGCGATCTGGCCTTCGACCAGCATGGGATTGACGGCCTTGCCGACATCGTAGGCCATCACATATTTCTCGATCGCGACGCCGCCGGTCTCGGCATCGACGCGCACCGCGGCGACATGAACGCCGTAAGGATAGACCATATGGGTCGATTCGAAGGTGTCTTCGGCGATCAGTTCGCCGGGCCTGGCGGCGGCGAGATCGGCGAGCTTCATCGACGGGCCGGGCGTGCCGCCGGTGCGCACGATGTCGCCGTCGACGATGTCTAGTTGCGTCGGCTCGGCCTGCATCAATTCGGCGGCCAGTTTCAGAATATGCTGACGCAGCTTCGTTGACGCGCGTTTGGTCGCCTCGCCGGTCATCACGGTCACACGCGAGGCAAACGCGCCGAGGCCGCGGCTGATACGGTCGGTCTGGCCATGGATGACGTTGACGGTCGTGTAATCGACGCCAAGCGTCTCGGCGCAGATCTGCGCCATCGCCGTCTCGATGCCCTGGCCGACTGAGGCCGCGCCGGTCACCAGTTCGATAGTGCCGCCGCTCTTCACTTCGATGCGGACGTCGTCGAACGGGCCGAGGCCGCTCTTCTCGACGAACATGGCGACGCCGGCGCCGACTTGCTCGCCATTGGTGCGGCGCCTTGCGATGTCCTTCTGCAACTGCGGCCAGCCGGCGCGATCCAGCGCCTTGTCGAGCAGCAGGCCGTAATCGCCGGAGTCGTAGACAATGTGCGTGCCCAACGTCTCCAGGCCAAGCGCATACGGCATCGCGCTTTTGGGCAGCAGGTTGCGCTTTCGGATTTCGGCCTTGTCGACGCCGACTTTGGCGGCGATGGCGTCGAGCAGGCGCTCGCGCACGAAAGTCGATTCATAGCGGCCCGGCGCGCGGTAGGTGCCGCACGGCGTCTTGTTGGTCAGGCGAATATGCGCGGTGGCGCGATAGGCCGGCACGCGATAGGGCCCCGGCAGCATCGCCGCGGCAAGGTCCGGCACGGTCGCCGCGTGCGTGCGCATATAGGCGCCGTTGTCGTGGAAGAACTCGTCGTCGATGGCGAGGATGCGACCGTCGGCGTCGATGGCGGCGCGGATACGGTGCGTCTGCTGGCGCGAGTGATTGGCGCTGATGAGATGCTCGCGCCGGTCCTCGATCCACTTGATCGGCTTCTTGAAGTGCAACGCCGCGGCGCAGACGATGACATCTTCGGGATAGATCTCGCCGCGAATGCCGAAGCCGCCGCCGACATGGCCCTCGAACAGATGAAAGTTGTCGCGCGTGCGGCCGAGCATGCGGCCCATCGTGTCGCGGTTCCAGTGCGGCACCTTGGCGGCGCCGTGCATTTCGAGGCGATTGAGCGCTTCGTTGTAGAAGCCGATGGCGCCACGGGTCTCAAGCGGCACGCCGGAATGGCGGCCGACCGAGAGTTCGAGCGCGACGACGGCATGCGCGGCCTCGAACGCGGCATCGACGTCGCCGTAGCCCTTGCGCAGGACGTCCGGCTCGGTGCTTTGCACGGCGTCGAACGGCCCGGGCGCATCCGTCGCGTTCATCACCGGCGGCAACGGCTCGATGTCGAGTTCGATGACGTCGGCCGCGTCCTCGGCGACATAGGCGTTGTCGGCGAACACCACGGCGACCGGCTCGCCGACATAGCGCACAAAGTCGCTCGCCATCACGCGCTGCTGATAGGGCTCCAGCGCCTTGAGGCCGGTGAGACGAAAGGGAATCGGCGGAATATGGGCGATATCGGCAAAGGTCCACACCGCGTGCACGCCGTCCATGGCGAGCGCCGCCGAGGCGTCGACGTTCCTGAGGCGGCCATGCGCGATAGGCGAGCGCACCACGCGCATCGTCCACTGGCCGGGAAAGTTCACATCGGCGGCGAAGCGGCCTTGTCCGGTCAGCAGCGGGCGGTCTTCCAGCCGCGGCACCGAGCGGCCGATGAATGTCTTTGGTTTGGGCTCAGCCATGGCGGCGCGCCACCATCACTTCCGCATCTCCGCCGCGGCGGCGCGCACGGATTTGATGATGTTCTGATATCCCGTGCACCGGCACAGGTTGGACGACAAAACGTCGATCAGGGCTTCGTCGCTGATATCGGGTTCGCGTTCCAGGACGCCGACGGCGAGCATGAGGAAGCCCGGCGTGCAGAAGCCGCACTGCAGGCCGTGATTGTCCATGAAGGCCTGCTGCATCGGATGCAACTTGTCGCCATCGGCCAGGCCCTCGACCGTGCGGATTTTCTTGCCCTCGGCCTGCACCGCGAACATCAGGCAGGAGCGCACCGGCGCGTCATCGACGATCACGGTGCAGGCGCCGCAGACGCCGTGCTCGCAGCCGATATGCGTGCCGGTCTGGCCGCAGTCCTCGCGAATGGCGTCGGCGAGCGTACGGCGCGGCTCGACGGAGACCTTGTGATCCTTGCCGTTGATCGTCAGCGTGATGGCGGTTTTATCGGTCATGATGCTCTCTCGGCATTGCGCAGCAGCGCGCGGATGCGCTGAGGCGTGGCCGGAATGGTGTCGATCTCGACATTGAACGGCGTCAGCGCGTCGTTGATGGCGTTCACGACGGCGGCCGGCGGCCCGATGGTGCCGCCCTCGCCGAGGCCCTTGGCCCTGGTGATCGACTGCGTCGACGGCGTTTCCAGGTGATGCAGCTCGATCGGCGGAATCTCATGCGCCGTCGGCGGCATGAAGTCGGCGAGGTTGGCGGTCAGGATCGCGCCTGACTCGTCGTAGATGATCTCTTCCAGCAGCGCGTTGCCGATCCCCTGCGCGACGCCGCCATGCACCTGGCCGTCGGCGATCATCGGATTGATGATGCGGCCGGCGTCCTCAGCCACCAGATAGCGCTCCACCTTGACGTGGCCGGTCTCGGCATCGAGCCGCACGATGGCGACATGGCAGGCGTTGGAGAAGGTGCCGGGCGGATCGTAGGTGCCGCTCTCGGTCAGGCCCGGCTCGATCTCGCCCTTGAAGCGGTGCGTCTGCGTATAGGCTTCCCGCGCCATCGCCGCGACCGTCACTTCGCGATCGGTGCCGGCGACCTTGGCCTTGCCGTCTTCGAGCACGATGTCTGTCTCTGCCGCTTCCAGCATGTGGCCCGCGATCTTCAATAGCTTGGCGCGGATCTTCCGCGCCGCGATCAGGGTCGCCCCGCCGGAAATCACCAGCGACCGGCTCGCAAAGGTGCCCCAGCCATAGGGCGCCGTATCGGTGTCGCCGTGGACGACCTTGATCATCTGCGGCGGCACGCCGATTTCTTCGGCGATGATCTGCGCCAAAGTCGTGCGCAGGCCTTGACCGTGCGGCGACGAGCCGATGCGCGCCTCGACGAAGCCGGAGGGATCGACGGTGATGTGCACCGTCTCCCAGCCCGGGGTGATCGCCATGCCGCGCGCGGCGAAAGCGGGCGAGCCGTAGCCGGTGCGCTCGGAGAAGGTGGCAAAGCCGATGCCGAGGTACTCGCCCTTGTCACGCGCCAGTTGCTGGCGCGCGCGAAAGGCGGGCACGTTGATGGCCTCGACCGCCGCCTCCATGGTCTCGCGATAGCTGGCCTCGTCGTATTCGAGGCCCATCGCCGACTTGTAGGGAAACTGCGTGATCAGGTTCCGGCGGCGGATGTCGATGGGATCGATGGCGAAGGCCTTCGCCGCCTTGTCCATCAGCCGCTCCAGCGTGAAGGTGATGGCGGGGCGTGACACGCCGCGATAGGCGCCCATCGTGCAGGTGTTGGTGACGACCGCGCGGGCAAGGCATTCGTATTGCTGCACGTCGTAAGGCCCGGGCATCTCCGCCATGGCCATCAACGGCTCCATGCCGCAGGTGGTCGGGAAGCAGGAATAGGCGCCGGTATTGGCGAGCACATCGGCCCGCAAGGCGAGGAGCTTCGCGTTCGCGTCGAAGGCGCCTTCCAGGGTGATGTACTGGTCGCGTGAATGGAACGAAGCGATCAGGTTCTCGCGGCGGTCCTCGGTCCAGGCGACCGAGGACTTGAGGTGTCGCGCCAGCCAGGCGATGAGCACGTATTCGGGGCACAGCGACATCTTCTGGCCGAAGCCGCCGCCGACATCGGGCGCGATCACGCGCAGATCGGACTCCGGCATGCCGAGGCAGTCGGCAATCGCCGTGCGCACCAGATGCGGCATCTGCGTGGTGCAGTGGAGCGTGATGCGGCCGGTCGCGGCATCGTAGGCGGCGTGCGCGGCGCGCGCTTCCATCGGCGTGGCGTTCTGCCGGTTGGAGCGGGCCTCGCAGCGGACGATCTTTGCGGCACTTGTCCAGACATCGTCGAAGCCCGGGGTCTTGATCTGGGCGTTGACGATGACATTGCGGGGCACGCCGGCATGAATTTGCGGCGCGCCGTCGGCAATGGCGGCGCGGCCGTCAATCAGTGCGGTAGCGTCCTCGATATCGATCTCGACGAGGTCGGCGATATCCTCAGCCTCTTCCTCGCTTGAAGCGACGACCGCCGCGATCGCTTCGCCGACAAACCGTACGTCGCCCTCGGCCAGGATCGGCTGGCCGACCGGCTTGTAGTTGAACTTGTGCAGCATCGGCGTGATCTTCTTTACGCCTTCGATGTCGGCGGCGGTGATCGCCACGGCGCCGTCGGGCGCGGTGATGCTTCGGATCTTTCCGGCCGCGTTCGGGCTGCGCACGAAGCGCACCCAGTGCGCGGCGGGCAGATCGCCCGTGAAGCGGCCGCGGCCTTGCACTAGGGCCGGGTCCTCCAGCCGGCGGATCGAGCGGCCGACCCACTTCATGCCGTCGCCACCGGAGCCTTTGGTCGAATGCTCGCTCATCGCGGCGCTCGCTTTCCCTCCCCCCGCGTAGCGGTGGGGAGGGTCGGTTCGCGTCGCTTTAGCGATGCGAACCGGGGTGGGGGGACTTGGCGGCTGGGTTCGCCCCCCACCCCCGACCCCTCCCCACCACGCGCAAGAGCGCGCGGGGGGAGGGGAGGGAGAGAGGCGCGGCGCATCGAATTCATAGGCTATGCTCCAGCGCGCGGCGCACGACCACCTTGACCAGATCGCGGCGATATTCGGCGTCGGTCTGGTGATCCTCGAGCGGCTCGATGGCGGCGCTGGCCGCTTCGCCGGCGGCGCGGAAGGCGGCGTCGCCCGGCGCCTTGCCGTTGAGCTCGGCTTCGGCTTGGGGAATGCGTCGCGGCGAGGCCTCGGCGCCGCCGAGACCGACATGAGCATCGACGATCTTGCCGCCGTCGAGCCGATAGGTGACCAGCGCGGCCGACATGGCGAAATCGCCGGCGCGGCGGCTGAATTCGTAGAAGCCGAACTTGGCGTCAGCCGGCAGCAGCGGTAGCCGCACCTCGGCGAGCAGTTCGCCTTCCTTCAGATGCGTCGACATGATGCCGTCGAAGAACGCGGCGGCCTCGATCTCGCGCGTACCTTTCACGCTCCTTGCCACCATCACGGCGTCAAGCGTTGCCGCGGTCAGGCACCATTCCGACGACGGGTCGGCATGGGCGAGGCTACCGCAAAACGTGCCGCGCATGCGGATCGGATAATGCGCGATGTGCTTTGCCACATATGAAAGAAGCCGGCCCAGCGGGTTGTCCGTAACCGGCCGATGAAACGCGGCATGGCGCACACGGGCGCCGATGGTGAGGAATTTGCCGTCGTCGGCGAGCTTGTCGAGGCCTTCGACCTCGTTGATGTCGACAAGATGCGCGGGCTTGGCGAGCCGGAACGCCATGATCGGCACGAGGCTCTGTCCGCCGGCGAGGATGCGGCCATCGTCGCCCGCGACCTCGGCGAGGGTCGCAAGCGCCTCGTCGAGGGTGCGGGGCACATGGCGGACAAAGGGCGCGGGCTTCATGCGAACCTTCCTTCGCGCACTGCGGTCCGGAAAATCTAGCCGTTTCCCGCCGACCGTGCGCTCCGAGATTGTATGTATGCTAATGATCGGCCCGGCAGAGTCAACGGTATGCCGCCCGTCCGAGGTCGCAGAATTTGCCCGGTGGCTCAGTGTTTCTTCGGCTTCGGTTTCGGCCTTGGCGGTGAGGCCACGACGACGTCCGCGGTGCCATCCCCGTCGATGTCTTGGCTTGTGGTGCTTACGCCGCCTTGCGTCGGCTTCTTCGGGCCGGCCTTTCGCGTAACATGCTGTTTCGACTTCGGCGCGGCTTGCGCCATCGGTACGCCGATGAGACCGAGTGCGACAAGGCCGGTCAATGTCAGGATGCTGGCGCGTTTCAAGCGGGACCTCCAGTTCTTGTTACTTCCGCCCCCGGAAGTTCGGCTTCCGTTTCTCCATGAAAGCGCGGACGCCTTCGGCGTAGTCCGCCGACATGACCGCTTCGCGCTGCAGGTCGCGCTCGAGGTCGAGCTGTTCGTCGAAGCTGTTGGTGGCGGAAGCGTCGATCGCGCGCTTGATGAGCGCGAGACCTCGCGTCGGCGCGGTGGCGAATTGCTCGCACAGCGCGGTCGCTTCGGGCATCAGCTGCGCGTCGTCGACGCAAGCCCAGATCATGCCCATTTCGGCGGCGCGCTCGGCCGGCACCGGTTGCGCGGTGAGCATCAGCGCGCGGGCGCGCGCCTCGCCGATCAGGCGCGGCAAAATATACGTGCCGCCGGAATCCGGGATGAGGCCGATCCGCGCGAAGGATTGCGTGAAGGTGGCCGAGCGCGCGGCGATGACAATGTCGCAGGCGAGCGCCACATTGGCGCCGGCGCCGGCGGCGACGCCATTGACGGCGCAGACGACCGGGAAGGGCAGGGCCCGCAGCCGCCGTACCAACGGATTGTAATATTTTTCAAGGGACTCGCGCGGCACCGGCTTTTCGCCGGGCTTGAGCAGGCGGTCGGCAAGATCCTGACCCGAGCAGAAGGCGCGGCCGGCGCCGGTCAATAGCAGCGCGCGGCACTCCTCGTCCGCTTCCGCTTCGTCGATGGTACCGCGCAGCACTTCGTGCATCGCGTCGTCGAAGGCGTTGAGCCGGTCCGGCCGATTGAGCGTGATAACCCGATAGCCGGTCTGGCGCTGAACGATAATGGACGGTTCTGACATTCGTTTACTTTCTGTCATGGCCGGGCTTGACCCGGCCATCTCGCTTAGGGACGCAGTGCCCGCCTAAGCGGGATCACCGGGACAAACCCGGTGATGACAGTCATTTAGGTTTGAGGAATTGATCGAGTATAGCGGTTTCGCGGTTATCGCCTGCGACATCGGCGGCGATCTGTTCATAAAGCCGCGCCGCCGCGGTGAACATCCCGCTCTCGGGCCGTTCGGTGCCGACGAAGCTGGCGATCTCGTCGAGCTCTGGACCCCAGCGATAGGCCTTGCCATACATGGGCGGCACCATGCGCTCGAAAAAGCGCAGCAATTCCGGCTGGCTTTCGGCGAGTTCCGCCCGCAGGGCCTCGGCAGAACCGCCGCGCGTCGCCGCCAGCAGCATTGCTGCGCCGATCGCCGTAAGCCCCTTGGTGATGCCGGCATAGGACATCTTCAGTGCCGAGGCGGCGGTCAGCGGACCATCAAGGACCCGCACGATCAAGCCGAAGCCGTTAAGCGTGCCGAGAGCGCAGGCGCGCTCGCCGGACGTGTAGATTTTGGTCGCCGTGGAACCGGGCTTGGGTGGGGGACCGATAATACCAGCATCGAAAAAATCGCAGCCGGTTGCCGCAATGATGTCGGCTACGGCTTGCGCGGTCGGCGGCGAGACCGCGTTGCAGTCGACAAAGACCGTCCGATGGCTGCTGGCCGCGAGGGCAGGCGCCAGGCGCCGCGCCAGTGCGACCGCCTCGGCCGGCGGTACGATCGACAATAGGAAATCCGCCTCCGCCAGCGCGGCGTCGTCGGCATGCCGCATGCCGGCCGCGGCGGCGCGCTGCCTGCTCCCCTCGCTGCGCCCGTTGAGCGAGGTGAGCACGGTTGCGCCCTTGGCGGTGAGGCAACTGGCGACACCGGCGCCCATGGCGCCGGGAGCGATAATGGCAATCGTTGGAGGCATGGTCAGGCCAATTCAGAATTATAGTTCGATGCGGTCATCATATCGCATTGCCGCGGCCGGTTCACCGTAGACGGTCGCGCGGCTTTCCCGGTAGATTATCCGGTGAATGCATAAGGGGCCTGAACGCCCCGAAGGGGAGGAATTAAAATGCGTAAGACGCTACTCGCGGCCGGCGCCGCGATCATTCTGGCGGCCGGGCCGGCCGCCGCGCAGAACAAAACGATCAAGATCGGCTTCGTCTCGACCTTCAGCGGTCCGACCGCGGTGATCGGCAATGACATGCGCAACTCCTTCGAACTGGCGCTCGACCACATGGGCCGCAAGATGGGCGGCATTCCGGTCGAGGTGATCTACGAAGACGACCAGCAGAAGCCGGATGTCGGCAAGCAGAAGACCGAAAAGCTGATCGAAAGCGACAAGGTCGATTTCGTCGCCGGTTACATCTGGTCGAACGTGCTGCTGGCTTCGCTCAAGCCGGTGATCGATGCCAAGACCTTCCTCATCAGCGCCAATGCCGGCCCTTCGCAGATCGCCGGTGAACTGTGCTCGCCGTTCTTCTTCTCGACGTCGTGGCAGAACGATCAGACGCCGCAGGCCGTCGGCCTCTACATGAACCAGAAGAACGTCAAGAGCGTCTTCCTGATTGGCCCGAACTACGCGGCCGGCAAGGATATGCTCGCGGGCCTCGCCTCGACCTTCAAGGGCAAGGTGGTCGGCCAGGAACTGACGACGTGGCCGACGCAGCTCGACTTCTCGGCCGAACTTGCCAAGGCCAAGGCTTCCGGTGCCGAAGCGATCTTCGTGTTCTATCCGGGCGCCGCCGGCGTGCAGTTCCTCAACCAGTACGCCGCGTCGGGCCTCAAGGCCACGATGCCGCTCTACACCGCCTTCACGATCGACGAGCTATCCCTGCCGCTGCAGAAGGACAACGCGATCGGCGTGCCCGGCGCGCAGCAGTGGGTGCACGATCTGCCGAACGCCGAGAACAAGAAGTTCGTCGAGGACTACCGCAAGAAATATCCGGGTTTGCGGCCGACCTACTATGGCGCGCAGGCCTATGACGCAGCGCAGCTGATCAACTCGGCCGTGGTCGCGACCAAGGGCAACCTGTCGGACAAGGCGGCGGTGCAGAAGGCGATGGAAAAGGCCGATTTCAAGTCGCTGCGTGGCAACTTCAAGTTCGGCAACAACCACTTCCCGATCCAGAACTTCTATCTGCAGGACGTGGTCAAGGATGCCAGCGGCGAACTGTCGCTCAAGACCGTCGCGACCATCGTCAAGGACGATCAGGATCGCTTCGCCAGCAAGTGCTCGATGAAGTAATGCAAATGACGTCATGCCCGCGCTTGTCGCGGGCATCCACGTCTTTCTTTGATCTCTGAAGAAGGCGTGGATGGCCGGGACAAGCCCGGCCATGACGCTTTTTGTTGCCGTTGGACTTGCACGCGAATTGCATGAATAGAGCCCCATGACCCTTTTCATCGAGCAATGCCTCAACGGCCTGCAGTTCGGCCTGCTGCTGTTCATGCTGGCGGCCGGGTTGACCCTGGTGTTCGGCATCATGGATCTGGTCAATCTGGCCCACGGCTCCCTCTACATGATGGGCGCCTATTTCGCCGCCACCTTCACGGCGCTGACCGGTAGTTTCATCGCCGGTGCGGTGCTGGGGCTGGCGGCGACGCTTGTCGTCGGCATGGCGGTCGAGGTGATCGCCATGCGGCGCCTCTATGGCCGGGATCATCTCGATCATGTGCTCGGCACTTTCGGCCTGATCCTGTTCTTCAACGAGCTGGTCCGCATCATCTGGGGACCGGCCGGGCTGTCACTGCCGCTGCCGGGCTGGCTGCAGCAGCCGGTGTCGATCCTCGGTTTCCAGTATTCGGCCTACAAGTTTTCGATCATCGTCGTGTCGCTCGCCGTCGCGGCGGGACTCTATCTGCTGGTGATGCGCACCCGCACCGGCATGCTGATCCGCGCCGGCGCCTCGAACCGCGAAATGGTCGGCGCGCTCGGCGTCAACATCAAGCTGCTGTACACCTTGGTGTTCGGCCTCGGCGCCGCGCTGGCGGGCCTCGCCGGCCTGATGAATGCGCCGATCCTGACCGTCCAGATCGGCATGGGCGAGAATATTCTCATCCTCGCCTTCGTCATCACCGTGATCGGCGGCATCGGCTCGATCCGAGGCGCGCTGGTGGCGGCCCTTTTCGTCGGCTTCATCGATACGCTCGGCCGCTCTTATTTCCCGGACATTCTGCGCGAGATGCTCTCGCCCACGGCCGCTTCGACGCTGGCGCCGGCCTTGTCATCGATGCTGATCTACCTGCTGATGGCGATCGTCCTGATCGTGAAGCCCGAAGGCCTGTTCTCGGCGGGGCACCGCTGATGCCGTTCAGGTTGCCGCCGCTCACGCTTCGCAATGTCGTCGTCGCGCTGGTGCTTATCGCCTTGGCTCTGCTGCCGGTCTATTCGCAGCTCGCGGGCGACCGTTTCGCGCTGACCTTGTTCACCCGTATCGTCATTCTGGCGCTGTCGGCGCTGAGTCTGAACCTCATTCTCGGCTTCGGCGGCATGATGAGCTTCGGTCATGCCGTCTATCTCGGCATCGGCGGCTATGCGGTCGGCATGCTGGCGAAGGAAGGCATCTACAGCGGCTTCATCCAGTGGCCGGTCGCGATCGCCGCGTCGGCCCTGTTTGCGCTGGTGACCGGTGCGCTGTCGCTGCGCACCCGCGGCGTTTACTTCATCATGATCACGCTCGCCTTCGCGCAGATGGCCTATTACATCGTCTCCGGGATCGCCCGTTACGGCGGCGACGACGGTCTGACGATCTACAAGCGCAGCGAGTTCTTCGACGCGCTGAACCTGTCGAACAAGACACAGTTCTATTACGTTTGTCTGGTCATCCTCTATTTGGCGATCTACTTCGTCTATCGCCTCGTCAATTCGCGCTTCGGCATGGTGCTTCAGGGCACGCGCTCCAACGACGCTCGCATGCGCGCCATCGGCTTCTCGACCTATCGCTACAAGCTGACGGCTTTCGTCATCGCCGGCGTGCTGTGCGGAATTTCCGGCATTCTCCTTGCCAACCAGGCGGATTTCGTCTCGCCGTCGATGATGTATTGGACGCGTTCCGGCGATCTCATCATCATGGTCGTGCTCGGCGGCATGGGTACGGTGGCGGGCCCCGTGATGGGCGCGATCGCCTTTCTTGTGCTGGAGGAAATCCTGCCGATCCTGATCAAGCTCGGCGGCGTGCCCTTTGTCGGCGCCAGCGCCGCGGCCCGCGCCTCCGAATACTGGATGATCGTGATGGGGCCGCTGCTGCTCCTCGTGGTGCTGTTCGCTCGCGGCGGCATTGACGGCCTGCTCAATCTCATCGGCGACAAGTTCAAGCAGCGGGGGCGGTCATGAGCGCGCCCAAGAACCCAGCACTGCTTCAGATTGACAACCTCGCCAAGCGTTTCGGCGGCATCGTGGCCACCGATAATGTGTCGCTCGCCATTCCGCAGGGCGAACTGCATGCCTTGATCGGACCGAACGGCGCCGGCAAGACCACCCTGATCGCGCAGTTGTCGGGCTCGTTATTCGCCGATGGGGGGCGTATCCAGTTCGACGGCCATGACATCACCCGCCTGTCGATGCCGAAGCGCAGCCATCTCGGGCTGGCGCGTTCGTTCCAGATCACGTCGCTGTTTCTCGATATGAGCGTGCTCGACAATGTCGCGCTCGCGGTGCAGGCCCATGCCGGGCACTCCTTCTCGTTCTGGCACGACGCCCGCGCCGAAGTGGCGCTGCGCCAGCCGGCGCGCGAGGCGCTCGCGCGTGTCGGTCTGGCCGCCAGCGCCGACAAGGTCACCGCCGAACTGAGCCATGGCGAGCATCGCCTGCTCGAGCTGGCCATGGCGCTCGCGGTCAAGCCGCGCATGCTGCTGCTCGACGAGCCGATGGCCGGCCTCGGCCCGGAGGAGTCGGCGCGCATGGTGGAGATGCTGCGCGACATCAAGCGCGACTACACCATCCTGCTGGTCGAGCACGACATGGAGGCGGTGTTCGCGCTGGCCGACCGCATCACCGTGCTGGTCTATGGCCGCGTCATCGCCACCGGCGTGCCCAACGATATCCGCGCCAACGCGCAGGTGCGTGAGGCCTATCTCGGCGACGCGGAGGTGGCCCATGGCTGACGGCAACGCCATTCTGAGCCTCGACGGCGTCGAGACCTGCTACGGCCAGAGCCAGGTGCTGTTCGGCGTCTCGTTCGCGATCCAGCCCGGCGAGATGGTGACGCTCATGGGCCGCAACGGCATGGGCAAGACCACCAGCGTGCGCTCGATCATGGGCCTGACCGCCGCGCGCGCCGGTTCGATCAGATTCATGGGCGAGGAAATCCGCGGGCTGCCGGCTTATCGTATCGCCCAGCGTGGCATCGGCCTGGTGCCGGAGGGCCGCCAGATATTCCCCAATCTCACCGTGCGCGAGAACCTCGTCGCCACGGCGGTGACGCGCGACGGCGGCGAATGGAATCTTGAGCGCGTCTATGACCTGTTCCCGCGGCTGTCGGAGCGCGCCACCAGCATGGGCAATCAACTGTCGGGCGGCGAGCAGCAGATGCTGGCGGTCGGTCGCGCGCTGATGACCAATCCGCGCCTGCTCATTCTCGATGAGGCGACCGAAGGCCTCGCGCCGCTCATTCGTCAGGAAATCTGGAACTGCCTGGCGCGGCTCAAACAGTCCGGCCTGTCGGTAATGGTGATCGACAAGAATGTCGGCGCGCTGATCAAGGTCGCCGATCGGCATTTCATGATCGAGCGCGGCAAGATCGTGTGGTCGGGATTATCGTCGGAGCTTGCTGGCAATACCGACGTGCAGCATCGGTATCTGGGGGTTTGATGTTGCTTGTCCCGGACGCGATGCAGCACGCCAGTGGTGCATCGCAGAGCCGGGACCGCCAAGTCCCGAGGGCGTGACGGCCCCGGCTCTGCGTCGCAAGCACTTCGCTGTCGCTTCGTGCTGCGCTGCGTCCGGGGCAAGACTCACTCCGCCGGCTGGATGCTCGGTGCGCCATCCGGCCCGCGGCGGCGCTTGATGAAAGTCGGCACGCCGCCGCCGAAGCGGTGGTGCAGGCGGTCCAGCCACAGATAGATCACCGGCGTCGTGTACAACGTCAAAATCTGCGATACCAGCAGGCCGCCGATGATGGTGATGCCAAGCGGGCGGCGCAATTCCGAGCCCGGCCCGACCGCAAGGATGAGCGGCAACGCGCCGAGCATGGCGGCCAGCGTCGTCATCAGAATCGGCCGGAAGCGCGCGAGACAGGCTTCGTGAATGGCGACGACCGGCGGCAGACCGCGCACGCGCTCCGCTTCGAGCGCGAAATCCACCATCATGATGCCGTTCTTCTTGACGATGCCGATCAGCAGAATGATGCCGATGAAGGCGATCACCGTCAGCTCCGTGCCGAACAGATGCAAAGCCAGCAGGGCGCCAAGGCCGGCCGAGGGCAGCGTCGAGATGATGGTGAGCGGGTGGATCAGGCTCTCGTACAGAATGCCGAGCACGATATAGACCGCGATCAGCGCCGCGACGATCAGCAGGATCTGCGCATTGGCGCTTTGCTGGAACGCCTTCACGTCGCCGGCGAAGTCGGTGCGGATCTGGTCCGGCATGTGCAGTCCGGCGACCGCCTGGTCGATCAAAGCCGTCGCCTGTTCGATCGGAACGCCCTCGCGGACATTGTAGGTAATCGTCGTCGAGGGAAACTGGCCCTGATGGTTCACCACCAGCGGGGTGATGCCGCGCTCGACGCGCGCCACTGCCGATAGCGGGATCTGCGCATTGCCGTTGCCGGGCACGTAGACATTCGACAGGTCGTTGGGGTCGCGCCGGAATTTCGGCTCGACTTCGAGGATGACGCGATACTGGTTGCGCTGGGTGTAGATGGTCGAGATCTGCCGCTGCGAGAACGAGTTGTTCAGCGCGTTGTCGATATCCTGCATGCTGACGCCGAGCCGCGAGGCCGCCTCACGGTCGATCTTGATGTCGGCCTGCAGGCCGCCCTGCTGGCGGTCGGTGTTGACGTCGGTCAGCTCCGGAATCTTTTCGATGCGCTCGACGACGCGCGGCACCCAGGTCTGCAGCGCGTCGATGTCGGCGCTCCACAGCGTGAACTGATAGGAGGAGTCGCTCTGCCGGGCACCGAAGCGCAGATCCTGCGTCGGCACGAGGAAGGATCGGATACCGGGAATGCGGTTGAGCTTGGCGCGCAGCCTCGTGAGTACGGCTTGCGTCGGATCGCGCTCGGTGAGTGGTTTGAGGCTGACAAACAATTGGCCGCGGTTGACCGAAGCGTTAAAGCCGCCTGAGCCCACCGACGAGCCGAGCCCGGCGACGGCCGGATCGGCAATCACGACGTCCATCACCTGCAATTGCAGCTTTTCCATCGCCTCATAGGAAATGTCCGGCGAAGCCTGCGTGCCGCCGAAGATGAGGTTGGTGTCATCCTGTGGGAAGAAGCCTTTCGGCACCTTGATGTACAGACCGACGGTCAAGGCGATCGTTGCGGCAAAGACGATCAGCGTCAGCCCGCGATGGTCGAGTACGAAGGTCAGGGTGCGGTCGTAGAAGCCGATCATGCGCGACAGCACGCCTTCCACGATCCGGTCGAGCCGGGTCTCGTTCGGGCTTGGCGGCTTGCGCACGAAATAGGCGCAGACCATGGGCGTCACCGACAGCGAGATGACGGTCGAGACGGCGATGGCGAAGGTGAGGGTGAGCGAGAATTCGCGGAACAGACGGCCGATGGCGCCGCCCATCAGCAGTAGCGGAATGAAGGCGGCGACCAGCGACACCGAGATCGACACCACGGTGAAGCCGATCTGCCGGGCGCCGAGCAAGGCGGCGCGCAGCGGCCGGTAGCCTTTCTCCATGAAGCGGAACATGTTCTCGATCATGACGATGGCGTCGTCGACGACGAAGCCGATCGAGACGGCGAGCGCCATCAGCGACAGATTGTTGATCGAAAAGCCGGCCGCCCACATCGCCGCGCAGGTGCCGGCAAGCGATAGCGGCACCGTGATGCCGGCGGCGAGCGTCGCGGCGGTGCGGCGCAGGAACAGGAACACCACCAGCATCACCAGCACGGCGGAGGCGGCGAGCGTGAGCTGCATGTCCTCGACGCTGGCACGGATCGTGCCGGTGCGATCGGTCAGGACGTTGATGTCGAGCCCGGCCGGGATCCACTGGCGTAGCTCGGGCAGCAGATCGTAAACGCGGTCGACGGTGTCGATGACATTGGCGTCGGCCTGCTTGGTGATCACCAGCAACACCGACGGATCGCGGTTGTACCAGCCGGCGGAGCGGGTGTTGCGCACGCTCGGCCGGATCGAGGCGACGTCGGCGAGGCGGATGACGTCGCCATTCACGGTCTTGACGACGATGGGGTCGTAATCCGGCGCGTCGCGCAGCTGGTCGTTGATGCCGATGGTGACGGCGCGCTTGACGCCTTCGAAGACGCCGAGCGCGCCCTGCGCGTTGGAGTTCGAAATCGCCGTGCGGATCTGCTCCAGGGTCGTGCCGGTGGCAGCGAGCCGCTCGGGATCGACGCGGACGCGGATGGCCGGCTGTTCGGAGCCGGCCACGGAAACGTCGGCGACGCCGTCCACCTGGCTCAGGCGCTGCACGATGATGCTGTCGGCTGCGTCGTAGATGGCGCTGGCCGGCATGGTCTTCGACGTCAGCGCCAGGATCAGCACCGGCGCGGCCGCCGGGTTCATCTTGCGGAAGGTCGGCACCGAGGGCAGGTCGCTCGGCAGATCGGTCATGGCCGCGTTGATGGCGGCCTGCACGTCGCGCGCGGCGCCGTCGGCGTTTCGCGACAGGTCGAACTGCACCGTGATGCGGGTCGAGCCTTGCGAACTGCGCGAGGTCATTTCGGTAACGCCGGCAATCTCACCCAGCCGCCGCTCGAGCGGCGCGGCGATTGTCGCGGCCATGACGCTGGGATCGGCGCCGGGCCGCGATGCCGACACGCTTACCGTCGGGAATTCGACGCTCGGCAGGCTGGCAACCGGCAGGAAGCCGTAGGCGATGGCGCCGGTCAGGAACAGCCCGATCGCCAGCAGCGTCGTGCCGATCGGCCGCCGGATGAAAGGCCAGGAGAAGTTCATGGCGGCGTCACCATCGCGCTACTCCGCCGGTTCGGCAGCAGTCGCGCGGCGCGGCCGCGGCGGCGACACCCACAGGCGCAGGCGCTCCATGTAGAGATAGATCACCGGCGTCGTGTAGAGCGTCAGCAACTGGCTCAGGATCAGGCCGCCGACGATGGTGATGCCGAGCGGGTTGCGCAGCTCCGAGCCGGTGCCCGATTCCAGCGCCAGCGGCAGCGCGCCGAACAGGGCCGCGAGCGTCGTCATCATGATCGGGCGGAAGCGCAGCAATGCAGCCTGCACGATCGACTCGCGCGGGCTCATGCCCTGCTCGCGCTCGGCATCGAGCGCGAAGTCGATCATCAGAATGGCGTTCTTCTTGACAATGCCCATCAGCAGCACAATGCCGATCAGCGCGATCACCGAGAGGTCGTAGCCGGTCAGCATCAGCGCCAGCAGCGCGCCGACGCCGGCCGACGGCAAGGTCGACAGAATCGTCAGCGGGTGGATGAAGCTCTCATAGAGCACGCCGAGCACGATATAGATCGCGATCACCGCGGCGAGGATGAGATAGGGCTCACCCTCCAGCGATTTGGCGAATTCGGCGGCGTCGCCGGAATAGCTGCCGGTCACGGTGTTCGGCACGCCAAGCTCGCGCTCGGCGGCAGTGACGACTTTCACCGCATCCGACAAGGCATAGCCCGGCGCCAGATCGAAGCTGATGGTCACCGACGGAAACTGCTCCTGATGCGCGATGGCGAGCGGCGCCGCGGTGTAGTCGAAGCGCGCGAAGGCGGCGAGCGGCACCTGGTTCGAACCGGTGACGGAATTTGGTGTCGCTGACGTGTTCGTATTGGTCGTGCCGGTCGCCGTATTGCCCGCCGTTGCCGCGGTACCGGTCGAGGTGGTGGCGCCGGTGACGTAGATCTTCGACAGCGCTGTCGGATCCTGCTGGTAGCGCGGCTGCGCCTCGAGGACGACACGGTACTGGTTGGCCTGGCCGTAAATGGTCGAAATCTGCCGCTGGCCAAAGGCGCTGTACAAAGTGTCGGTCACGCTCTGCATCGAGACGCCAAGGCGGCCGGCCTTCTCGCGGTCGACATTGACCATGATGCGCGGGCCGCCCTCCTGCGCCTCGGAAGCGACCTCGCGCATGACCGGATCGCCGCGCAGCCGCTGCGTCAGTTTATTCGCCCAGGCCACGACCTCGTCGGCGTCGCTGCCGGTCAGGGTGTACTGATACTGCGCGCGGCTGGGCCGGGTCGAAATCTGGATGTCCTGCGTCGCCTGGAAATAGACGTGCATGCCGGGGATGCCGGCGACCTTTTCCTTGAGCCGGTCGACGATGGGGCCGACGAGATTGTTGCGCTCGCTGCGCGGCTTGAGGGTGATAGCGATGCGGCCAGCATTGGGCGTGGCGTTGAGCGGTGACACGCCGATGACCGAGACGACGCTGGCGACGTCCGGATCGGCGCGCATGATGGCCTCGATCTCGGCCTGGCGGCGCTGCATCTCGGCGAAGGAGACGTCGGTGCCGGCTTCCGTCACAGCGGTGATCTGGCCGGTGTCCTGGATCGGCAGGAAGCCTTTGGGCATCAGCACATAGAGCGCCACGGTGATGGCCAGGGTCGCGAAGGTCGCGAGCAAGGTGGCGCGCTGGCGCTGCAGCACCCATTCCAGGCTGACGCGGTAGGCCTCGATGGTGCGGTCGGTCCATTCCTCGAAGCGCTGCGACATCCGGCGGAAGACGCCGGGCTTCGCGTCGCCGTCGTCCTCGCGTCGCAGCAGCTTGGCGCACATCATGGGCGTCAGGGTCAGCGACACGATGGCGGAGGCCACGACGGCGATGGTCAGCGTCAGCGCGAATTCGCGGAACATGCGACCGACGAGGCCCGTCATGAACAGCAGCGGGATGAAGACCGCGATCAGAGACAAGGTCAGCGAGATGATGGTGAAGCCGATTTCCTTGGCGCCTTTCAGCGCCGCCGCCAGTGGGTGATCGCCCTCCTCGATATGGCGGACGATGTTCTCGATCATGACGATGGCGTCGTCGACCACGAAACCGGTGCCGATGGTCAGGGCCATCAGCGACAAATTGTCGAGCGAGAAGCCGGCGAAATACATGACGCCGAAGGTGGCGATCAGCGAGAGCGGCAGCGCCACGCCGGCGATGATGGTGGCGCGGATGGTGCGCAGGAACACCAGCACCACCAGCACGATGAGCCCGACCGCCAGCACCAGGGTGAACTGCACGTCATGAATCGAGGCGCGAATGGTGTCGGTGCGGTCGGTCACGACCGTCAGTTTGGCGCCGGCGGGCAAAGTGCGTTGCAGCCGCGGCAGTTCGGCGCGCAGGCGCTGCACGGTCTCGATGACATTGGCGCCGGGCTGGCGCTGGATGTCGATGACGATGGCCGGCTTGCCTTGATAGGTGGCGCCGACCTGGTTGTTCTCCAGCCCATCGACGACATCGGCGACATCGGACAGCAGCACCGGCGCACTGTTCCGGTAGGCCACCGTGATGTTGCGGTAGGCATTGGCGGTCGCGAGCTGGTCGTTGGCGGCGATGGTGTAGGACTGCTGCGCGCCATCGAGCGCGCCCTTGGCGCCCGAGACATTGGCGCTGACAATGGCGCTGCGCAGGTCCTCCAGCGCGATGCCGTAGGCGGCGAGCCGCGACAGATCGGCCTGGATGCGTACGGCGGGCTTGATGCCGCCTTGCACCGAGACGCGGCCAACGCCTGACACCTCCGACAGGCGCGGCGCCATGATGGTGTTGGCCATGTCGGACAGCTCACGCAGCGCGATGTTGTCGGAGGTTATCGCCAGCGTGATGATAGGCGTGTCGGCCGGGTTCACCTTCGAATAGATCGGCGGGTAGGGCAGGTTGCGCGGCAGTGTCGAGCCGGCGGCGTTGATGGCCGACTGCACGTCCTGCGCCGCCGAGTCGATGTCGCGGCTGAGATCGAATTGCAGCGTGATCTGGCTGATGCCGAACGACGACGACGAGGTCATCGTCTCCAGCGCCTGGATCTGGCCGAAGCTGCGCTCCAGCGGCGCCGTGATCAGAGCGGACACAGTGTCCGGATTGGCGCCGGGCAGTTGCGTCGTCACCTGCACGGTCGGGAAATCGACTTGCGGCAGCGCCGATACCGGCAGCCACCAGTAGCCGAGCGCGCCGCCGAGCATCACCGCGACCCCGAGCAGCGAGGTGGCGATCGGCCGGTGGATGAAGGGCGAGGAGACGCTCATCGGAAGTCGCCTACGAGTTGGCGACTAACGTGCCGCGCTCTCAACGAGCCCCCTCTCCCCTTTGGGGAGAGGGTAGGGGTGAGGGGGCAAGTGACTCTCGATGGGCTGTAACCCCTCACCCGGCGCACTTCGTGCGCCGACCTCTCCCAATGGGAGAGGTGAAGTAAGTGCGCGGCAGGTGAGATATCCAAATCACTGACCCCGGTTCTGTCGCTGTCCGCTTGCCCCCGGTGCCCCATTCTGTCGTTGCCTGCGCGGCGCATCGGTTGCCGCCGCCGGTGTGGTGTCGCCGCTGCTGACCGTCACCTTGGCGCCGTCCGTCAGCCGCGCGAAGCCGGTGGTCACGACCTGCTCGGACGCCGTCAAGCCGCTCCTGACCACGGTGCGTGCCTCGTCCTGGCGCTGAACCACGATCGGCCGCATCGTCGCGACGCCATCCTTGATGACGTAGACGAACGTGCCGTTCGGCCCGCGCTGCACCGCGCCGGTCGGGATCGTCACGACCTGCTGCAACGTATTGATGAGCAGCCGGACATTGGCGAACTGGCCGGGCCAGAGTTGCAGGTTGGCGTTCGGAAATTCCGCTCGCAGCTTCACCGTGCCGGTAGACGGATCGACCTGATTGTCGACAACGGTGAGCTTGCCGCGATCGAGCACAGCGTCGTTGTCGGAGCGCTGGGCATCGACCTCGAGCGGCCGCTGGGCGAAGGCGGCATTGACCTCGCCAAGATATTGCTGCGGCAGGTTGAATTGCACCGAGATCGGCTGGAGCTGCGTGATAACGACAATGCCGGAAGTGTCCGACGCGCGCACGATGTTGCCTTCATCGACCTGACGCAGGCCGGTGCGGCCGTCGAGCGGCGCGCGTATCGTGGCATAGCCGAGCGTGGCCTGCGCGCTTTCGATCGCGGCCTGGTCGGATTTGACCTGTGCCGTATATTGCGCGACCAGCGAGCGCTGGGTATCGGCCTGCTGCTTGTTGATGGCGTTGGTTGCTGCGAGCTGTTCGTAGCGCGCCAGATCGTTCTGCGCATTGGCCAGCAGCGCCTCGTCCATGGCCTTCTTGGCGACGGCCTGATCGAGCGCGGCCTGGAACGTCGTCGGATCGATCTGCGCCAGTACGTCGCCGCGTTTGACGTCCTGGCCTTCCTTGAAATTGACACTCAGCAGCTTGCCGTCGACCTGCGGCCGCACGGTTACGGTATTGAGCGCGCGCGTGGTGCCGACGGCATCGAGATAGACCGGCACGTCGGCGAGCTGCGCATTGGCGGCCAGGACAGGCACCGGACCGTCACCGGCGAAGAAGCGGCCGCGTCGCTGCTGCTGATCCGCCTTCTGGCCGAACACATAATAAAGCGCGCCGCCAACGGCGATGAGAACGATGAGATAGATCAGCCAGCGCTTGCGCTTCTTCTGCGTCGGCGCGGTCGCGGGAGCAACCGTGGTATTGGATTTGGGGAGTTCACCGTGCATCGGAGGCTTCTGCTATTTGCGGTTTCGGCGCCCAACCCCCACCGAGCGCCTGATAAAGACTGACCACGGCTTGCAGTCGCGCCAGCCGCGCCTGCACCAGCGCATCCTGCGCCGTGAACAGCGACTGCTGCGTCTGCAGCACCGTAATGAGATCGATTGTGCCTTCGCGCAGGCGCTGCTCGGAAATATCGAAGGCGCGTTGCGAGGCGCTGACCACGGCGCGCTGCAATTGTTCGCGCTGCGTCGTGGTGCGGATCGCGCTCAGTGCGGTCTCGACATCGGAGAAGCCGGATATCACCGCCTTGCGATAATTCTGCAGCAATTCGTCCTGACGGCCCTTTTGCAGATCGACATTGCCAAGCAGGCGACCGCCTTCGAAGATGGGCTGGGTCAGGCCGGCGGCGGCGCTGAAGACGACCGATTCCGGTCGCATCAGCAACTTGAAGACGGAGCTTTGATAGCCGCCGTCCCCGGTCAGTACGATGCTCGGCAGAAGCTGGGCCCGGGCGTTTTCGACATTGGCATTGGCGGCGGCAAGCAGGGCTTCGGCTTCGCGGATGTCGGGGCGCTGCGCCAGCAGTTCGGACGGCAGGCCCGGCGTCACGCGCGGCACCGCGATGGCATTGAGCGAGCCACCGCGAACGCCCGTGCTTTCGGGGGAGCGCGCCATCAGCACCGCGAGCGCGTTGCGGAACTGCGCCACGGTCTGTTCGAGCGGCGGAATGGCGGCGCGCTGGGTCGCGACCAGGCTTTCCTGCTGCGAGACCTCAAGTTCGGATGCGGTACCGGCATTCAGGCGCTGGCGAATGAGGCCGAGGACGCGGTCGGCCGCGGTGAGATTGTTGCGTGCGGCGCGCAGCCGGTCCTGCGCCGCCAAAATCTGGAAATAGGAATTCGCCGCGGTGGCGATGGTGGAGAGCGTAACGACCTCGCTGTCGAAACGGCTGGCGACGGCGCTTTGCTCGAGGGCGCGCAAGGCGGCGCGGTTCTTGCCCCAGAAGTCGATCTCGTAGCTTGCCGACAATGTCGCACTGAGCGAGTTGGAAACGCGGAAGCCGCTGTTGTCGACGAAAGGCTGGCCGTTGCCGAGACCGGTGGTCTTCGAGGCCTGGCTGCGCGAGGCGCCGCCATTGAGGTCGACCGCCGGCAGCAATGCGGCGCCGACGATGCGCGATTGGGCGTCGGCCTGCACGATGCGGGCAATCGCGGCAGCGATGTCGAGATTGGCCTCGCGGGCCTGCTCGACGATGTTCGTCAACTCGCTGGAGCGGAAGCCACGCCACCAGTCCAGCTTCGGCAGGGCGGCTTCGGCGATTTTCGGATTGGCTGAAGAGCCGCTGTAGCGCGCCGGAATATCGAGGCCAGGCTCCGGCTTGTCGCTGAGCAGACAGCCACCGAGAGGCAGGACGAGGCAGGCGCCAACCAGCATTCTGCGAAACGGCCCTTTCGCCGTCGTCAGTCCGAAACGCCCCCCGGCACGATCAACGCAACGCATACATGAATGCTTTCAAAAACTATCGTCTGGAGCTGCCGGCGCGCGATCAGGCGCGTCAGCGATTTCTGTCATTTCCGCCGCGACGCGAGCGCCAATCGGCCAGCGCGACGCGGCCGGGCTGGGACATCTGCGCGGTCGCGGCGGCGAAAGCATTCTGCACGGCGCTGTCGAAAGCCTGCCGCGCGGCGCGTGTCTCGCTCATGGCGGCGCGCAGCGCATCGGCGTCGAACGGCTCCTTGCGAATGGCCTCGCGTATCGCCTCCTGCGTGGCGCGATATTGCTTCTGCGTGCTCTCGATGGCGTTGCGGTTGGCGTTCATCTGCGCGATCAGAATCGCGCCGTCTTCCTTGGGCAGGCCCTCGGCGAGGCGCTCCGTGCGCACGAAGACATCCCGGTCCCAGTTCCGTGCCGGTGGCGCCGGCCGCACCGCCATGGCTATGGCGATGCCGACGAAAAACAGATTAAGCGCCAGCGAGCCGAGCAGCAGCCAGCGCGTCGCCGGCCGGGCCGTGGTGCCGGCGTAGTGCGTCGCCGTCATGGCCGCGCTCCGGTGAGCGGTTCGGGATCGAATACGAAGAAGCCGGCATCGGCGCTGGTGATTGCCGCCTGGTCGAGCTGATCGAACGGCCGGTCGAGCCCGGCGATGCCGACATAGAAGCCGAGCACGGCGCTGCAGGCGAGCGCGGCCATACGCGGCCAGGCCGGCGCGAACTCCCAGTTGAGCAGCACGGCGGGCAGCCGCCACCACGGCGCTTTCTGCCGCGGCAGCGGCGGCTGCAGCCGCTTGAGCACGCGGGCGACCGCCGCGTCATCGACCGGGCGCGGCGCGGTGACGCGCGCCAGCACGTCATCGAGATAGTCGTGGTTCCGATCGTGGGTCATGGCATTCAATCCCTGTTCGTCACGCTACTTTGGCGCATCACGCTTCGTCGGTGGTGTCGCCGAGTGCGCGCCGCAGGCCCTGCTTGCCGCGCACCAACAAAGTCTCGACCGCCGAAACGGTCGTTCCCATCACTTCCGCGACCTCCGCATTGCTCATGCCATCACCGTAGGTGAGCACGATTGCGGTCCGCTGGCGATCCGGCAATTGAGCGATCGCCTGGTCGACCTGCTGGTCCCGTTCATGACCGAGGGCCATGTCTCCGGCATTCGGCGCCGGGTCGGCCAGCTCGCCCGCCGCTTCGAGGTCGACCCAGGGGGCCTTCCTTTTGCGGTCGAGGCAAAGATTGACCACGATCCGCGTGAGCCAGGTGCGGAACGCCGCCAGAGGCTCCCAGCGCGGCGCATGGGTCCAGACGCGGAGCATGGCCTCCTGAACCACGTCTTCCGCGTCGGCGGCATTGCCGAGAATGCGGCGGGCAAGCCCGAGCATGGCCCCGACGTGACGGCGGGACAACAGCCGATAGGCCGCTTCGTCGCCCTTGGCGACACGGCCCATGAGGGCGAGATCGCTGGCTTCGTCGCTATCATCCATCGGAAGCCGGCACTTGCCATCGCGAGAACCACATCGGCAGGAGGTTGGGTCTATTCGTTAAACGCATGAAACGACCAAAACCTGTGCTGCGACGAGTCCGGATTTGTAACAAAGCTTTGCCGCGCCCTTCGCTAAGCTATTGACGTGGCACGGATTTGCAAAGAGGCTGCGGCTGAGCTGCCGTATTTACCACGTCTTTATGCGGCGGGAACGCAGCAATCGCCACCCCGGACGGAGCGGCTCACCCCGGCCGGCTGACGTCCGCCAGGGCAAAGCCCGCCACTTTCTTGTAACCGTCGGACAGGGCGCGAAGCTCGTCCTGGGTGATGTAGTCATCCAATCTCTCGAACGGCCGGTCGCCGACCAGTTCTTCGACCTTGATGTTGATGAAGTCCGGCGGCTGTGCCCGGTTGGTGCGGACCACATTGGCGGCCGGCTCGGCACGGGCGGCCTCGTAGGCTTTCAGCGCCCCGCGCGGGTCGGCGGTCTTGGCGAGGCAGTCGGCGAGGGTCCGGGCGTCGATGGCGGCCTGGGCGCCGCCGTTGGAGCCGCGCGGATACATCGGATGCGCGGCGTCGCCGGCCAGGGTGACGCGGCCGAATGTCCAGTTCTGGATGGGGTCCTTGTCGACCATGGGATATTCGAGGATCTGGTCGGCGTCGCGGATCATCTGCGCGACGTCGAGCCAGTCGAACCGCCAGCTCTCGTAGATCGGGAAAAAATCGTCGAGATTGCCGGCGCGGTTCCAGTCGTTCTGGCCGAGGCTGTCCTCGCGCTTGATCTCGGCCATCCAGTTGATGAGCTGGTTGCCGTTGCCGTCGATGTCATCGACGATCGGGTAGATCACCATCTTGCCGGTATTGATCGAGCCGACCCGGATATAGGTCCGGCCGTCCAGGATCGGCTTGCGCCGGGTCACGCCGCGCCAGGTGTTGATGCCGGTGAAGACGACCTTGTCGTCCGGATAGAACTGCTTGCGGATCGCCGAATTGATGCCGTCGCAGGCGACAACGATATCGGCGCGTACCGGATCGCGGCCCTTGAATTGGACCGTTGCGCCATTGTCGTCCTGATCGACGCCGACGCATTCATGACCGGTGACGACCGCGCCGGGGCCGAGGGCCCGGATGACCGCATTGTGCAGGATCAGGTGGAGGGTGCCGCGGTGGATGCCGACCTCCGGGTACTGGTAGCCGGCGAACTTGCCGCGGTCCTCGCGATAGATGAGCTGGCCGAAACGGTTGTAAAAGCGGCTCTCGCGGTTCTCGATGCCCGCTTTCAGCAGTTCGTCGCCGATGCCAAGCGCGGAAAATTCGCGCATGGCGTGCGGCAACAAGGTGATGCCGACGCCGAGCGGCTTGATCTCGGGAACCCGCTCGTAGACCTGGGACTGGATGCCCTGCTGGTGCAGGTGCAACGCGAGCGATAATCCGCAAATGCCTCCGCCAACGATGGCTACGTTCATCCTGTTTCCTTCTTCGTTTTGCCTTTCGACCGTCGGGTTTACGCCTGCGCCGGACGTAGCGGCCGCAATGGACGAAATGCCGCCGATCCTGTCAATCCGAGCCGCCGCAGATCAGGACGCTCGTGAAGTAACGGATTTTTCGCTGGAATCACGATAGCGCGAACTGGGCAATCCGGTCTTGAATGTGCCTTGATCGCGGGGCAAGCAGGGGCCGTGTCGGCGGCCCGAAGCGGCCGCCTCTGTTTGACTGAACCTTTCAAGCGATTTTCCGAAGGTGATCGATGAAGCGTCCTCTCGGCTCTTTGCTCCTGTCGTTGCCGGTGGCCCTCATGTTGGCCGCGCCGGTGGCGCAAGCCCAGTCGTCCGGTGCTCAGAGCAACCGGCTTCCCGGGTTGTTCGGCCTTTTCGGCGGCGACCGGGAGGAGGATCAGGACTATCGGGAGGCTCAGGTTCAGCCGGTGCAGATGGGCCAGAACCGCATCGATTCGGAGAGCCTGCCGCCGCCCGGACTGGCGCAGCAGCCAGGTGCGCCGTCCCCGATCGGCCCTGCCAATGGCGCCCAGCCCAATTACGCGTCGCCAAATTCCGGCCAGCCGATGGCTTTGCCCCAAGGTCCGATCGGCCATCAGTTCGGCAATGAGCCACCGCCGTCCCAGACGGGCGTGAATCCAGCGATCGCGCGGCCGCCGGGCGCAGTTGGTGCCGCTCCTGCAGCGGCGCCGCCGCCGCAGTCCAATTCGGTGATGTCGTTGCCGCCGGAGGATCAGCCGGAGCAGGGCCAGCCCAAGGAATTGCCGGCGCATCTGAAGCGCCAGCTCGTCGACTTCCAGACGAAGGAACCGGCCGGCACGATCATCGTCGATACGCCGAACACCTATCTTTATCTGGTCCTCGGGGGCGGCAAGGCGCTTCGCTACGGCGTGCGCGTCGGCCGCGAAGGCTTCACCTGGTCGGGCACCGAGCGCGTCAGCCGAATGCGGGAATGGCCGGATTGGCATCCGCCGGCCGAAATGATCGAGCGTCAGCCCTATCTCCCGCGCTTCATGGCGGGTGGCAACGGCAATCCGCTAGGCGCGCGCGCGCTCTATCTCGGCAACACACTGTACCGTATTCACGGCACCAATCAGCCATCGACCATTGGCCAGACCGTGTCGTCAGGCTGCGTCGGTCTGCTCAATGAAGACATTGAGGATCTCTATAGCCGCGTCCAGGTCGGCACGCGCGTCGTCGTCTGGCCCGGCAATCCGCCGGCGACCGTCGCCAACGCGGCGACGCCGGTGCCGGTTTCGACTGGCACCACGGCGCCCGCTCCCAATGGTGGGCCAGCTCCGGTGAATCCGCCGGTAATGTCTCGCCCCCTGACACCAGCGCGCTGAGGGCGGCAAACCAAAACAAGAAAGGCCGGGCAAACGCCCGGCCTTTTATTTTCGCCTTGTGTAAGTCGTCAGGCGGCGACGCGCCGCAGGAATGCCGCCACCTCGTCGCGCAATTCACTGGCCGCCGTATCGACCGCTTGCGCGGCCGACAGCACGCGTTCGGCAGCGGCCGACGTCCCGGTCGCCGCGCCGACGACGTCGTCCAGCGTTGTGCCGACGGATTTTGCCCCGTCCGCTGCGCCGGCGACGTTCTGCGAAATTTCTGAGGTCGCCGCGCTCTGCTCTTCGATCGCCGCGGCGACGATGGTCGCGCAACTGTCGATCTCCTGCATGCGGCCCGCGATGCGGCCGATCGCACCGACGGCGCTGGCTGTTGCCTTCTGCACCGATCCGATCAGTGTCGAAATGCCTTCGGTGGCCTGCGCCGTCTGCACCGCCAGCGATTTGACCTCCGACGCCACCACGGCGAAGCCCTTGCCGGCCTCGCCAGCGCGCGCCGCTTCGATGGTCGCGTTGAGAGCCAGTAAATTGGTTTGCTCGGCGATGGCGCGGATCAGCTTGACGACATCGCCGATTTTCCGCGCCGCCTCGGCGAGCCCGCCGATCTGCGAGGAAGCGCCGCGGGTCTCTTCGACCGCCCCGCGCACGATGTCCGTCGTGACGGTGAGCTGCCGCGCGATCTCGACGATCGACGATGCGAGTTCATCGGATGCGATGGCTGCTGTCTGGACATTGGTCGCAGCCTCCTGTGACGCCGACACGGCAGTATTGGCGCCACTCGAGGTACGACCGGAATTGGCGAACAAGGTGGTCGCGGTCGCGCGCATGGTGCGTGCGCCTTCGCTGGCGGCATGTAGCTGTTGGTCGATGCGCGAGCGGAACGTCGCAATGGCCGCCTCGATTTCCGCACGCCGCCGTGTCTGCGCCTTCAGACTTTCGCGCTCGAGCGCAGCCTCACGCCGCTCGGTGATGTCCTCATGGCTGCCGACCCAGCCGCCGCCCGGAAGTCCCTGGTTGCTGATCTGAAGCAGTCTGCCATCGGGTGTTGTTACTTCCGCGCTCGTCGACTTGAGCTGCCGCATGTCGTCGATCAGCCGGCGGCGGAAATCGGACGGATCGAGCAGGAACGAGCCGTTGGCGGCGCGGTACGCCAGAATGTCGCTCAGCGTAGCGCCGGGACGTGTAAGCCTGTCCGGCAGGCGATAAAGCTCGGCATAGCGTTTGTTGCAGTAGACGAGGCGTTCGCGGCCGTCGAAGACGCAGAGTCCGAGCGACATGCCGCGCAAGGCAACGGTCATCTTGCGGTTCTGTGCGCGGGTATGGGCTGCGACACCCAACAGCGCGAGGGCCATGGCAAGCGCGGCGCCAGTCGCCGCGAGGGCAAGTGCGGAATCGCCCTTGGCGAGGAAATGGCCGAGCATGAAATAGCCACCTGCGAAAGCAGCAGCGCCGGACGTGCCAACGATAACGAAGAGTCGCTTGGATAGTGGCGCAGTCGCGGTGGCGGCCATTCTGTCGGTCCCGGCGATTGTCTCCGCGACGATAGGGCCGGGCGGTTTTTTTGTTGTTAATTTGAGGATTTAGTCGGTTAACCGATGGTTAACGACTGACGGCACCGCGGCGGGTCGCGTTCCAGCAAACAGATGTGTGAGACACCCATTCTTCACCACCGTTCGGCCATGGTCGGCAGCCAGTTTCTCGCCGCATCTCGATCCGTCCGGAGAATTCAATGTTTGCTGCCCGCCTGTGCGCGCCGTTTCTCGCTCTGTTGGCGTTGTCCGCCTGTGCCGGCGACAATTATGTTCCCAAGGAGGAACCGAGTTTCTACCGCAGTCTGGCGCAGGCGGGCGCCAAACTCGACGACGCCGCGGCGGCGTCGATGATTTCCGGCTATCGCGCCAATAATGGCCTGCCGGCGGTCACGCTCGATCCGGAATTGACGCGCATGGCGCAAGCCCAGGCCGAGGTCATGGCGCAGCGCGACAAGCTCGATCATGCCGTCGGCAGACCGTTCAATGCTCGCCTGAAAGCGGCGGGCTACGATGCCAAGTCCGCGGCTGAGAATATCGGCGCCGGCTATCACACGCTGGCGGAGGCGTTTTCCGGCTGGCGCGATTCGCCGCCGCACCGCGCCAATATGCTGCTCAAGGACGCGACGCGCCTCGGCATTGCGGCGGTCTACACGCCGAAGTCGAAGTACAAGGTGTATTGGGCCATGGTCATCGCCCAGCCGGACGATCGGAAGAATTGAGCTTGTCATTACCGGGCCGCCGCGTAGCGGCGTAACCCGGTGATCCCGCTTAGGCGGGCACAGTGCATCACTAGGCGGGATGGCCGGATCAAGTCCGGCCATGACGGGTGCAATCGGCTTTACCTGTCGGTTTTCCACGACTAGCCTCCGCTGCGCATGTTGCCGGACGCTTCCAATTTCGACGAACTGACCCGCCGTTTCCGCTGGCAGATTCCGCCGCAGTACAACATCGGGGTCGGTTGCTGCGACCGCTGGGCCGAACAGGATCCCGGCCGGCTCGC